>ENA-ORXM01002860-ORXM01002860.1-marine-metagenome-genome-assembly--contig:-NODE-2860-length-18773-cov-3.586008_pt1 | contig 18773 bp, 11 predicted proteins | sample MGYA00237867_ERZ511480 | MGnify/ENA primary metagenome ERZ511480 (study PRJEB26309, sample SAMN06266103) | marine metagenome | isolation source: Algal blade | place: United Kingdom:Sidmouth, United...
CGGCGTTGCACCGTTTATGTACAATTGGGGAACTACGCCTGTACAAACAACACAGACTGCCGAAAATATTGGTGCAGGTTTCTATGATGTGACGGTAACGGATGCTAACGGTTGTCAGGCAATCGGTAGCGTAGAAGTGGAAGGCGGCAATGAACTAACTATCTTGTTACAGATTGAAAATGCGGCTTGTGGCGATAGCGATGATGGACAAATTATGATTGTGCAGGTCGGACCAAATGCAGTCCCGCCACTCACTTATATGTGGAGTCATGATATGGATTTGGATGTAGATACGGCGAGTGATTTGCCTCCAGGCATTTATGGCGTAACGGTGACGGACGGAGCGGGTTGTACAGGTTCAGCAGATGATTTGGAAGTCGGCGCAAATTCTTCGATTGAGTCGGATATTGTTTGGGCAGTAGATACTTGCATGGGCGATAGTATTTTGGTAACTTTTTCAGAAAACTCTACGTTAACACCTGCTACTGCTACGATTGTTTCGTGGGATTGGACATTTGATAATGGAGTGACTTCTGATGAATCAACCGTGCAATTCTACACAACATCTGATTCCATTATGGCGGAGTTGATTGTGATGAATTCAGCGGGATGTACGGATACTGTTTCAGAATCAATCGTTTTCAACTTGTTATGTGACCTTTATTCTGATACTTTGCCGATTTGTGAAAACGAAGAATTGACGCTGATTCCAAACTCCGATTGTACTGGAATTACCACTTATGACTGGGTGGCAAATCCAGCAATTATAGCGGGTGGAAATACGGCTTCTCCAACGATTTTGACAGATGAAAGCGTTTTTTTGATGGTCAACTTAACCAACAGTCTGGGATGTAGTTTGATGGAAGAAATTTTCATTGAAGTCATAGACACTTCTAAACAAATTACGGAAGACGAAGTAATGACGACGCAATGTGACAGTACGACGGTTGATTTTTCAATTGACAATGAAGACATTGCTTGTTATGATTGGATTTTTGATTATCCTAATTTTGACGATACAGGCAATGGTCAAAATACGAGTTATACATACCCAGAACCTGGCGTTTACACTTTGGCAATTGCTCCAACGTTGCCTTGTTTAGACACCATTTTTAAAGAAGTACTGGTCTCTGAGCCTCCATCAGCTGATTTCACGGTAGATGTTGCCCCCTGCACGGAAACTGTGGATATTAGTTTGATGGATGCCTCATTTTCTGACGGCGGCATCACGGCTTGGGATTGGACATTGAGTAATGGCGATACGGCTGATTTACAAAACCCAACTTTCACTTTTGATTCTTGTCAAGTGATTGATGCGGTATTAATTGTTGATTTTGAAACAGGTTGTCAGGATACGGCGATGATGAGTTTCGATGTGCCTGTTTTTGAAAATCCGCCAAATCTAATGAACACAATTATTGTTTGTGCCACAGGCGATACCATCTTTTTAAATCCAAATCCTAACCTCGATTTCGATTATTCGTGGACACCTGCCAATATGGTGGACGACCCAAATTCCCCAAATCCAATGGTGGTTGTCAATGGTTCTTCCATTTTTTCCGTCGTCATTTCGGATGATGGTTGTTCAGATACTTGCTCCGTGACGCAAAATGTAGAAGTGATTTTGTCTATGCCATTAAATTTGATGGTGCCTGATTCTGTCAGTGTTTGCGAAGAGACAGCAATGGATTTAGCAGCAAGCACATCAACAGATGCGACTTTTATATGGGCAACGAATGCTGATTTTAATCCATTCATTGATTCTATTGGGCTTTTGCAATCCAGTACCATTAATTTTAATATTACCGATACAACCATCATTTATACGCAAGCAACGGATGAATTTGGCTGTGTTGAAATTGATAGCTTTTTAGTTGCTAATTATGAAGTCTTGGCAGAACCTGAAGATTTTGTAAACGTATGTATTAATGATACTTTAGTGATGGTACCAATTGCTAATTTATCGGATGTCGATACCGTTACTTGGTTGCCTGATAATCCTAACGGTACTGTTCCTATCGAAAGTGGTACTTTTATCATTCAGATTGTCAATAATAACGGTTGTATGTTAGAACAAGAAGTAGAAATTAATGTACAAGATGTTACTACTGATTTGAATATTGTTCCAGTATTAGATACGATTTTATTGGGGGATGAAGTTAGAATTACCGCTTTGGCTGATGAAAATTTCATTTACAATTGGACACCTGCCAACACCTTGGATGACCCAAATAGTGCTACGCCAACCGCTTCCCCAACGACAAGTACGCTTTATGAGTTATCAGTTATTGATACCGTTACCGAATGCCGAGGAATGGGTTCTTCGCAAATATGTGTGGTCAACAATCTTTGTGGCGACCCATTAATTTTTGTACCCAATACGTTTACTCCAAATGGTGATGGCTTGAATGATATTTTCTACGTTCGTGGCTTCAATATTGATGAAGTAGAAATGGTTGTCTACAATCGTTGGGGACAAAAAGTGTTTGAAACTCGACAGGTTAGCAAAGGCTGGGATGGTTCGTATGAAGGAGGTATTGCACCGCCTGATGTTTATGGATATTATTTGAGAGTGCGGTGTATTTCTGGTGGAGAATATGAGAAAAAGGGGAATGTGACGGTGATTCGGTAGGTTGAAATCGGGTTGATGAATCAAAGCCTAAATCATGGTGATTTTTAAAATCACCATGATTTTTTTTTGCTTAAAATCGCTCCGCAATAAAACGCAATCCTTCCATCGTCAAATTCCTATCTACTACCTCAAAATCATCCTCCAATTCCGTCAAAATTCGCGACAAACCACCCGTTGCAACTGCAATATATTGTTCGCCCAATTCCTTTCGAATACTCGCCAATTGATGTCGCACCAAACCAACATAGCCAATCAAAATACCCGATTGAATGGCCGTAATCGTATCCGTTCCAATCGCTGATTTAGGCATTGCCAAAGGGATTTCTGGCAACTGTGCCGTATTACCGACTAAAGCTTTTACAGCAGTTTTCAGACCTGGTGCAATGTTGATGCCTTCAATTTTACCATGCTTATTGACAATCGTAAAACTCAATGCGGTACCAAAATCTACGACTACACAATCTTTCTTTAATTGGGTAAAAACCGACATAGCATTCGCCACCAAATCTGTCCCAATCTGGTCAGGACGCAAAATTTCTAAGGGCAGTTTATCGTAAATTTCTGGGCCAACTACGATAGCTTCCCTTTGAAACAATTCAGATAGCAAAGGAATAAAAACTTCGCGCAATTCAGGAACAACGCTACTCAAAACAATTTTATCAACTTTTGAAATGGACAGTCTTGATTCCAAAAGATGGTCAACAATCACTTTTTTATAATAAAGAGCAGTTTGGTCGGGAAGCGTTGGGATTCTTAACAAATCCTGCCATTTTTCACTGGTATAAAAAGCAAGTACGACGTTTGAATTTCCAATATCAATCGCTAAAAGCATGGTAGAAATGATTTATACTTTTTGAAATAAAAGCCCAAAATAGGCATATTTTTAAAACTATACTCACGTATGTAAAACTACCATATATGCAATACGTATTAATACGTATTTTAATATAAAAAAGCCCTTCTAACATACTAAATTTGCGGGTTAACCCCCAAACATTAGTTTTCCTTTTTCTATAGTCCAGACTTTCCGTAGATTTGTGAAAGATTAAAAAAAATAAATGATTAAAATCAGAATAGAGTAACACAGCCATTTTATTATTCGATTTAAAATTACGTGTAAGCAACAATTTACAAAATATTCGCCCTGCTTCACATGTAAAATTTGTTTCATGCCAATTCTCCACTCATAAAATAAGTAGTTATTCAATCTCTCATGTACAATGTAGGAGATATTGAGTAGTTGCTAAGAAACTGTTTTCAGCTTTTGATGACTTTTAAATAGATAGCCATTTATTAAGATTAGAGTAATAAGGGAGTTTGTAAAATAACCTCCCTAACTAAGACAAATATTTCATGAAAATTATAATCCAACTGGTGATAACCATAGTCTTTACTATGTTTATTTTTACCAACTTCACTTATCCTAATCCTCGGACTTTTGAAACGAATCTTTCAAAATTTGACTGCTTTTTTGATTCCCACAAGTCAAACATTCACAAGTCAGCATCTCTTGATTTGACTGATTTAGAAAATATAGTTTTTGAGGAAAAAGGATTGACTATGTTTGAAAACCCTGAAGATGGCACTTCTGTTATTGAGAAAAGAGGAGAAGATAATCAATTGATTTTCAAATTGATTAGTAAGGGTTTTAAAGTTAAAGAAACTGGGGAAATTGTGGGTCGAAAAGCAACTGTGGCATTTTATTTAGAAAATGATTCCATCTTTCATCCAGGTATCAATGTGAAATATATACCCGAAAAACAACTCATTTTATACAGTGGAGAAAAATCAATTACGCGAAGTCCATTCTACGATTCCTACCATAAATTATTCATCTATTCAGACCAGATTCATTGGTTGCCACAAGAAAATGCAATCGTCATTAGTCCAAGCAATAAGGTGATGTCAGGGCGACGCAAAATCAATCTGGAATCTACGGATTATTTCGACGCCGATTATTATTATCGTATCCAAAACATTGCTGATTATCATCCGATGGTTGTGATGAAATTGCTCTCCGATGATGAAGGAACACGAATTTTGCCCGTAGATGTGGTTGCGAAAAAGATGAATCCAAAATTTTCGGCAGACCATATTAAAAGCCTACTTTTTGACTTGGAACGGTACGGTTTTTTACAATATGACGGTACACAAGGCATCGTTGCTTTAAACGAAAAAATGTTCCAATATGTCGATTCCGCTAAGAAAACGAAGGATTTTGATGCCATGAAAATTATTTCTCAAAGCGAAAATACCAACGGGCGCATTTGTTTAAAAACAAATACGCTAACGTTGGATGGCGTTCGAAACTTACCCCTCCAATCTCGTCAAATGGTCGGTGTAAAACCAAAGAAAAAACAAATTAAGATTGGTAAAGACCGACAGACTGAATTTGAAGGAAAAGTATTTGCTGGTTTAGCTAATTTCACGGGAAAAGAAATGGTTTTCGATTATGAAAAATTCCAAGTTGAAATGGATTCTGTTGCATTTTTAGATTTTTATATTGCAGATGAATTTACCGCAAAAGGGGTTGGCGGGAAACCCAAAGGACAAGGGTTGACTTCTCGAATCGAAAATATTTCTGGCATCTTAATCGTCAATGCACCCCAAAATAAATCGGGTCGTGAGTTGATTGACAAATTTCCAGCGTTTATCAGTAACCGTCCTGCTCAAGTTTTTTATGATTTGTCAAATGAACAAGGAGATTGTTACAAAAAGGACAGTTTTTATTTCCAAATCGACAAATTTCAATTCGATGGATTGGCTAATTTCACGGAAGATGATTTGCATTTTAAAGGGACGATGGTTTCGCATGGCATTTTTCCTGATTTCAAAGAAACGTTGGTTTATCAACTACATGACCGCTCGTTGGGTTTTGTTACTTCTACACCCGAAGAAGGCTTGGCAGCGTATGGCGAAAAAGGTAATTTTTCAGGAAATGTTCAACTTAGCAATCGCGGATTTGAAGGAAAAGGCACGTTAATTTACAACGGAACTACCTTACAAACGGAAGACGTAATTTTCAAACCCAACCAACTACTTTGTACCGCAGATTCATTTCATTTAAGTCAAAATGACGCTTTGGAAATTCCAGAAGCATACGGGGAAGATGTCAGTATTGAATGGCTTCCACAGTCTGATAGCATGTTCATCAACTCTCAAAATAAATCGTTTCACTTGTTTAATGATGGAGAACATCAAATTGGTGGAATGTTGATTTACACGCCCGAAGGACTCAAAGGAAAAGGGATTTTTGAATGGTCGCAAGGAGAAATGTCTGCCAATTTATTTTCGTTTGGTAGTACTTCCGTGACCACAGAGAAAACGGATTTGAAAATTAAAACATTGACTGATGACGGCGTAGCATTTGATACACAGGATTTGAATGGAAAAATTGATTTTGAAAGCAAAAAAGGGCGTTTTAAAGCCAATAATGCGACTTCAATCACAACGATGCCTGCGAATCAATACATTACCACGCTCAATGAATTTGAATGGGACTTGGGTAAAAAAGCGATGACTTTAGTGGCAACAGAAGGCAAAAAAGGGACGTTCATTTCTACACACGCTGCTCAGGATTCTTTGAAATTTGAAGGGACTTCTGCCAATTATGATTTTGAAAAAAGTGAGATGAATATTCAAGGTGTTCCGTTTATTTTAGTGGCGGATGCGCTGATATATCCAGAGAAAAATCATGTGCAAATTACGCCAGAAGGCTATGTAAAAGACTTGGAAAATGCGGAAATATTAGCAGATTATAAGAGTCATTATCACAGCATTTACAACGCAAGTGTTAAGGTTAGTGGGCGAAATGATTTTACGGCAAAAGGGCTATATAATTATAATGTGGAAGGTAAAAAACAAGCCATTCATTTTTCAAGTATCGTAGGAAAAAGACTTAGTAAAAATAAGAAAGAAGGTGCTACTTTTGGAACATTTGGAGAAACAGCACTTGACGAAAGTGATAATTTTTTTATTGATGCTCGAACTCGTTTTCAAGGACAAATTGGATTTGAATCGACTAAAAAACACTTGGCCTTTGATGGTTATGCACAGTTAGATGCTCCAGTATTGAAAAATCAAAAATGGTTCAACGTAAAATTTGAGGGCGATAAAAACAACATGCTAATTGCCAACGAAACACCCAATAGCAAAGATGGCGAAGCTTTATTTACAGGTATTTATTTGGGTTCAGAAACTAAGAAAACTTACGCGGCAGTCTTGATGCCTTTGCAATTTAGAAAAGATAGAGTCTTGTTTGATGCAGCAGGCGTTATTAAATATGACCCCGTATCAAATGCTTTTCATTTTGGCAGTTCAACTCGCCTAAACGACCAAGCCGCAAAAGGCAACCAATTGGTGATGAATCGAGAAAATGCAACGTTGAAAGCAATAGGGCAATTCAATCTTTGTCCAACCGTGAAAGGAGTAGATTTAGCGGTTTTTGGACAAATGAGTACAGGATTTAGTGCTGCTCGATTGACCAATACGGAGCTTGCGCAAACGGCGTTAGATGCCGCATTCGTCACTACTTTTTCCCCTGGTTTTACGAAGCCTTTGCAAAAAATAATTACTGCTGATTTGATGACTGCCAATACAGATGCAGCAACAATCGCTAACTATGATTTCGACATTTATTCCACGGCTTTGGCACATTTAGTCACTGATGAAACGAAGCGCACGAAAGCGATTAGTCAACTGGAAAAAACAGGCGTTTTTGCTCCTGTGTTTGGAAAAGACTTACCTTTCTTTGTTTTATCTGAGTTGGAAATGGAATGGAAACCAGCCTTACAATCCTTCGTTTTGAAAAATAAAGAAGTCGGAATTACCGCTTTGAATGGAGCATTTTTAAACAAAAAATTGACTGGTTTTTTAGAATTGCATCATCCTGCCAATGGAGATGACCGCTTAAATTTCTACATAGAATCTCAATCTGGATTCTATTATTATTTTAGCTATAAAAAAGGGATTTTAAGTGTCAATTCTAACAATCCAGAAATGAAAAGTGCTTTCGAGAAGTTGCAAAAATCGAATAAAATCAAAACAACGAATAAAGGTAAAGATTACGAAATTCAATGGACGACGGGAGAGATTGTTTATCATTTTAAAGCAAAAATGCAGTAGAAATTGAGAGTGTACTCATGTGATACACAACACGCTAAAATGGGGGTTGATGTGTAGTAATACGAATACCAATTTAAAGCAAATGAAAAAGGGCATTTCCAATATTGGAAATACCCTTTTAATTAGACTTTATGAATGACATTTTCACGGAAATAACCTTGTCATTTTTCGCCTTATTTTCGTTCCATACGGACACGTAAAAAAATCGGTCAATATCAACATCTACCTCATTTTTTGCCTCAATAAGTCGAAAAATAGCGGCGTTTCTTCCTCGTTCAAACGCCATTCATAAAGTCATTACAAAAAATTATTAATTCACCATCAATTTTCCACGCTTCTTTTCCTTCGTTTCTGTATCCAATACTTCAATAAAATAAACTCCTGATTGCCAATCTGACACATTTATCGTCGTTGTTTGTTGCGTTGATTCCTGATGTATTGCTTGACCAAAACGGTTAAAAATGGTCAAGTTCGCATTTTCAGCAGTTATTTCTACGGTAAAGCTGTTTTGGGCTGGATTAGGGAAAACGACCAATTTTTCAGAAGGAAAAGTAGATATTCCAGCAGTTGCAGGTGCAATAGAGTTAACGGCTGCTGGTGGTGTATATCCCACTCTTGACCGTGCTCTATGCACTAGCATTTTGCATGCTTCTGAATAGGTATTCATTGTTTCTATTTGAATATAAGCGATTCTTTCATAAATTTCAGAACTAAGTTGAACAGGTGAATGATTGTAAGTTTCCTCAACAAATTCTTGGTAAGCATTCAAATAGGTCTGATAAATAAACTCTTGTTCCTCATTTTGACAACTACCAAGAATAGCCAAAACGTCAATATTAGGAATTTCAGGAATAGGAATAGACAGGACTGGAGGTTCTATAACAGGAATATCTGTACCAGGCACTGTTCCTGTACCCGGATTGCCATTGTTACATCCTTCAGGAGGATTATTACTATTACCATTACTATCCGTATATTCGGGTTCAAAAACAAGCGTTACATTTCCGTTTCCGTTAGGACTATTACAATCCCCTCCGTTATTAATGTTTCTGGTTTTCTCCGTTGACCAAAAATTATTGGTCGCTTGAATTTCTTGTACAACCATGCCGCTATAACAAATATCGAATATTAAACTTCCTCCTTCCGCACTTCTCGAAAACTGATTTGGAGCTAATTCTGCACCAGCATCTATATTCAGATTGATGTTCTGACCTTGAATACCAATGTAATTGTCTATTAACTTCGCACAGTCCATTGTCACCATTACAAAAGGGTCAATTATCATATCTTCCTCCGAGAAAATCCCCAGATAATTGCTTTGAATAGTTGCCCCGCCTGTTAAGTCAATATTGGTATTGATGCCAGTAGTTTGAAAGGCCTTTGATATATGAAAACCAGTATTACAATCTTTAATCAATCCACCACGCATAACCATATTGGGTACACCAGTTGCCAATATACCAGTATTGGCTTCATAAACTTCTAAATTTGTCATGTAAAAATTAGCTACACGATTCATCACAATGGCAAAATCAGCCCCACTATTAACAATTGTATTTTCTACCAATACTGCTGCTGTGTTTGATATATCTTGTGCTTCAATAGCAGATTCACAATCTGTAAAAGTACAGTTGACAATGCGTAATGGTTGATTGAGGAGTGGTTCAAGGTATAGATTTGTGCCTATTATGCCTTCCGTAAATCCATTAAAATCCGTATTGGTCGCCCATAGATATTCCGAATTAATAGCAGTAACGGCAGTACCTGCTCCTACGCCATTGAACTCCATTTCAAAAAATCTTCCTGAGGCATTTATTCCAGCAATATTTATCTCACTACTTCCTGTCGTGTATTCTACCTCTCCATTGAACAAACGAAGTTGATTTTTAGGAATACGTAAATCCGCACCTTCTGATAACCTTAAAAAACGAAACCCTTTGCCTACACCATCAATCTTAAAATCCGCATCACCAACCAACTCAATATTGCTATTCGGATGAATGTCTAAAAAGCCTGCACCTGCCCAAGAAAATTCACCACCAATGACCAACTCTGGTACATCGGGTGTGTTGTCAGCATCCACGATTGGCCCGCCGATTTTGATGTTGTTGGGGCTATCTTGGATGCCACCATTCCATAGTTGGATGATTGCTCCGTCGTCAAGGATTAATTGACCGCCAGGCTGTACCCAGACTTGGGAAAAGTGCATAGGACGCAAGATACCGCCACCTTGAATACGTAATACACCACCTGCTTCGACAATAAGTTGACTGCCCCAAGTAGGGTTAAGGATACCGCCCTCTTCTACAATTACTTCTGCGCCCGATTGGATGATGAATTTGGAATTATCATCAATTTCTACAAGACCATTATTACCAATTTGTAATTCTGTATCAGCTCCTAAATATAAATTTGCGGTATTTCCTGATGAACCTTCCCATTCTCCCAAAATTATCTTTCCATTATTTGTAACTCGAATTAATAAATTTTCGGTTTCTTCATTACAGAAACCTAAATGTGTATACAAATTAAAGTGAGAAGGATTAGCATTTTCTGCATTATTATCGTTATTGATGAAGCCGATTCTATCCCAACGGTTTACCCAGAGTTCGCCATCATTGGAAATAATTAAATCTCGTTCAATAGTATTTTTAGTTTTTTTGAATGGGACAGTTAGTGGTTGACTATTATCACTTTCTCCAAAATTATAAATGTTATTTAAGTTTGAAATAGTCGAAAGGGCATTTCCTGAGGATAAGGCAAATAAAAATAGAGTTGCATTAACTGATGAAAAGCTAACATGTTCTTGATTTTCCTGAGTAAAAGGTGGAACTATACCTGGTGAAGCACTATATCTATCTACAACTGTTAGTCCTGCGTTAATTGTCGGAATTTCCATAGACACATCAAAAAACACATTCAAATCATTCGGTGGTACCATATCTAAAGCACTTACTGTAGGGACAAAACAAAAATTAAAAGCATCAATATCTGCTAAACCTAAATCTACTAAGTTCAATAATCTTGGATCTATTCCTCCAATTGATGTACCTCCAGGAGCACCATCTACTGGGATTAAATCAAATCTTTCTGGGTCTGAATATAGTTCACTTTTACGTCTTACAATTGGAATAGTGTGAAAAAGATAATGTGTTAGTTTGAAATCATAAATTTTTTCATCTGGGTCTGTTTTCATAGCATACATGTTGACAGTAAATTCTTCTTTATTATTAGAAATAAATGGTAGTAAATCGGACAATAAATTTCTTGGAATATCAGCTACACTAAGAATGAAGTTAGTAAATTGCAATAAAAGAATTGTTTCATTTGCTTCTGTTGATTCCACCCAGTCTATATAAATATCGTCTATATCATCTATACCTATTTCCAAACTTATCATTCTATCTCCTGGATTCAAAGGAGTACCATCTAACTTCTCTTGCTGTACTCCACTATTAGAACCATTAGAAAGTGCAAACATTTTAAAGTTTTGAGGTAAGCCAAAAGCATCTATTTCTGCCATCAAAGCTTGATGAGCATTTACATCTCCAGAATGATGAATACAATTTATCAACATTTGTTGAACTCCTGGGTTTCCGAGAATTTCTCCAGCATCTTCTATTAAGCCAATAAAGCTGCCTAAAGTTGTTACACCAATTGTCCCTTCTAAAAAAGTAATTTCATAGTTATACATATCGTCCGCAAACTGCTGAATAGACAATGGAATGTTAGCCCCCCGTAGTGGTGAATCAAAAGTCATCAAGGTCTCCGTCTCATGGTCAATACCACTATTTTCCATATTCAATAGCGCATACTTACTGACCAAGCCGCCCATACTTTCTCCAAAAATTACATTTTGCTGAAGACTATTATTAATGGCTTTTCGATTATTAATTTCCTCAATAATCGCTTGAACCACTGCGGCATTGTCTTGAATAGAAGCTGTAGGGTCGTCGAAGTCTATGTAGATGAGGTCGTAATCTTCATCTTCTAAATGATTTAATAATGTTTGATCTTGTAAAATAAACTCTAACTGGTCTTGCATATGTTCAAAAGTCTGATTTTCAAAACCTAAAGCCTCCAAATCAGGATTAAAACCTTCCACAAAAATAAAAGGCTTTCTAATTTCCGTTGCCCCATCTTCGCAAACGCTAAAGACATTGCCTACTCCTCCATCAACAACAATAGAGGTACTTGGTGTATCATCATAGCGAGATTCTACAGAATCATCCGATTCAGGTAAAGTCATTACCCCAAAAACAAAATGTGCTTGCATCGTCTCTCCATTTGTATAAGTAAAGCGAACCTTTACTTCTTTTGACTCCGTTAAATCTGAATAATTGGCAGTCACCACTTGGTCAAATAAGATAGGCTGGTAGCCCGTTCCATCTCCTAAATCAATCTCTATCAGCAAGACCGTTTCCGTGAAATTTGATAGATACAATTCCGATGGGATTTGGAAACTTGTTGTTGCGTCAGCGGTCATATTGACTACAGAGGACGCAAAAAAGGTCGTTTTTTCCAAATAGGGATTGCTCGGACGGTTTGGTACATCATAAAGGAGTCCCCCGGTGTAAGAAAATAGTCCATCCTCTAATCCATCTTCATCCATTTTGTGGTAGCGAAAAGCAGAAACTGTAATTGGAATAACTCCATTCAATATCGCATCATCTGCTGCGTCCATATATACATCAGGTGTAGGTGGTATATTGTCTTCCTTTAAGCATCCTCCGAAAATGGTAGCATACGCCAATCCATAAGTTTTAATGGTCATTCGATTACCTTCGCGAATAACCTGCCCATCCAATAATTCGAGGTCAATTAGTTTCGGAGAGACATCCCAAAGAATGTCAGAAGTAACCTCGTCAAAATTAAGATTTGCGACAACTTCTTGTAGCGTCGGTTCAGTTTACCCCAATAAGCATAGCGGTAACAGCATCAGTAGTGACTGAAGTAAACATTTCATAAATATTAAATTAAAAAAAATTAGAAAATAGAATTTAGTTTGGAAATGAGGTAACTCATTCCATTAGATGATTTTTAGGGATAACTTTTAACTAATTTCGATAAGAGGCATCGAACCTGCCATCAGTAATTTTTAAAGTATCATTTTCTCTAAAAACTGTAAATTCAAAGATTCCAGAAACTATTTTATTAGCTTCATCGAATTTATGCAGAATTAATTTTTTTGATTCCAAAGTATCTAATTCGTAAGATGTAGCATTTTCCCAATCACGCAACATTTTATCAAGATAGATTAAATCATACTCTCCCTCTCCTACTACATCGACTATTGCCATCAATATCCTTTCCCGCTGACCAGATGCATCTATGCGGGCATGAAACTGCAACTCATTAAAAAATGGGTTAAAAATAACGTCCAGCTTATTATCAATATGATTATTAACCTGCGCTACCCAAGGTTCACCATTTATCAAACAACCAAAAGTATTCTCTCCCGTCATCGTGGCGGGTGGTAGTTGATTAATTGGATTGATTGTAGTCGTCATATCATCGTCGTTACAAGCAACCATTAAGAGCAAAAAAAGAAAGCAGAAATTTTTCATATCAATTTAACTTTTAAAATCAGGATTTAACAATTAAAGAAATCCATAGAACAACAAATTCTAAGATTTCTCACAGACCACAACCACTACTAAAAAATAGCGACTATGACTATTTTTAAAACATAAAAATACGGGAATATTAAAACAATGTCCATTGCAATCGCAACATTGTAAGAAAGGTCAAATATTAGCCGACCTCGACATCAATTATTTTTATAGGAAAACTTATAGATAGGTGAACAGAAAAGAAGATAAAATTTTGTGTTATTTGAATGATAAAGTAAATATATGGTAATTATTTATCAGATGCAAGGGTTGCTAAAAAAAAAAACTCGAATTTTAGTAGTTTTTTAAGGTTTATTTAACGTTTTTATTTGAAAAATCTAACCTTTGAGACCTTTTTCATCCAAATGCTACATCACAAAAAACAAGAGGAGCAATGTAGATACTTTCATCATCCTGCAAATGGCGATGACCGCTTAAATTTCTACATAGAATCTCTATCTGGATTCTATTACTATTTTAGTTATAAAAAAGGTATTTTAAGTGTCAATTCTAACAATCCAGAAATGAAAAGTGCTTTCGAGAAGTTACAAAAATCGAATAAAATTAAGACAACGGATAAAGGGAAAGACTATGAAATTCAATGGACGACGGGAGAGATTGTTTATCATTTTAAAGCAAAAATGCAGTAGAAATTGATTGATTTTGAAAATGCGGAACAGTTAAGGAATGCGAAATAAATAACTCGGGCTATTTTACTGTGTAACAAAAACTTTTTTTACCACTTAGCACACATAGCTTATTTAGCCACTTAGCTCTTTCTGCAAAAAAGCTAAGTGGCTATGTGTGCTAAGTGAACTATGTGGTAAAAAATAGCGTGTTAGAATTTAAAGAAAACTTAAATTACACAGCCCTCCCTGCGCCCTCCTCAATTCATCACCATCGAAATCAATCCCATAATCTTCGCCTGCAAATCTGCGGGTTGAAAAGGCTTCGACAAATAATCATTCATACCCGTCGCAAAACATTTATCTTGTTCTTGTTTCGTGGAATTCGCAGTCAACGCAATAATCGGCACATCGCTCGTTTCGCGGATGCGTCGGGCTGCATCAATACCATTCATGACCGGCATTTGAATGTCCATCAAAATAAGGTCGTAACCGTGTTCGCGGTATTTTTCGACCGCTACTAATCCATTTTCTGCAATATCAACCGTCACGAGTTCCGACCAGTGAATGAGTACTTTTTTGGTCGCTATTTGATTTAAAATATGGTCTTCTACTAACAAAATTTTCAACGGCACTTCAGGCTTGTCACTCAAAATCATTTGCGTTTGTTTCACCGCTGTCACTGGAAGCACAATCTCCACGGTCGTTCCCGCTTCTTCTTCGCTTTCTATGGTCATTTTGCCTTCCATCGTTTGCGTCAATTTAGAAACAATTGCCACGCCCAATTTTTTCTTGCTGGTGATTTCTTCCTCTTCCGAATAGATTTCTAATAGCTTGCTTGCCTGCATCAATTGTTCTACTTTCGACTCTGACATACCGATGCCATTATCAGAAATTTGCAAGACCAAATCAAGGCTATTGCCCTGCATATTTCGAGCAGTTACATTGATTAAAATTTCGCCACCTTCCAGCGTATATTTGACTGCGTTGTTGATGAGGTTGTATAAAATTTGCGTGATTTTATTGGTATCTGCCATCAATTTTGGTGGCAATGCAGGGTCAATTATCAATTTCAAATCCAATTTAGCATTGTCTGCTTTTAATTTGAATGCCTTTTGAATGCTCTGCATAAACGGCTGCAATTTGAATTCTTCTGCTTCAATTTTCACATTATCCGATACCATTACTGAGAAATTCAACAAATTGGTGATGGCAATCGACAAGTCATCTACTGAAGTTTTTAGGCCGCCCAGAAAGTCTTTTTGTTGAATCGACGTTCGGGTATTATCCAATAAATACAGCAAATTCATAATCGAAGAAAGCGGAGTCCGAATGTGGAAACCCATTTCTGCCAAGGCTTCTTCTTTGATGCGTTCGGCTTTGGTAGAAATGTTTTTTTCGATGATTAGTTTTTCAGATAGCTTGCGTTCGGTGATGTCTTGTAATCCGCCGACGAGCAAAATTTTCTCCGTAATTTCATCATAAAAAACCTTCGCTTGTACCACCACATATTTGGTAGAAATACCGTCGATGATAAGCCGATGTTCCAATTTATGTTTTTTACCGTCCTTTGCCGCTTCTTCAAAAAATAACTCTACTTTTTCCTTATCTTCGTGGTGAACATAGTCCATATAATTGGTCAAGGAAGGCGATAAACTACCTTGTTTGAATCCCATAATTCGATATACTTCGGCAGTCCATTTCATTTCATTCGTCACAATATCCATCTCCCAATTTCCAAAATGTGCCATCTCTTGCGCTTCCACATATCGCTTTTTATGAATCTCTAATTCAAGCGCCGTTTCCTCTAATTTTACGTGCGTTTTAAACCGTTGAAGTGCATATCGAATTGAACGTCCAAGCAATTTTGCATCAAATTGTCCTTTGACCAAAAAATCTTGCGCACCTGCTTTAATCGACTGATTACCAATTATTTCGTTATTAGTCCCCGTCAAAATAATCACAGGAATGTGCGAAAATTTTCGCATGTAAGCAGTCAACGTTTTAAAACCGCTGATGTCTGGCAAACTCAAATCTAAAAGAACCAATTCTATCTCTTGTCGCTCCAATAAATCAGTGCCCTCATAAAGAGATTCGGCTACGTACAACTCGCACTTTAGCGCACCAGAATTTAGTAGGATTTTCAATAAATCTACATCTCCTGGATTATCTTCTATTAGTAAAATAGGTGTTTTATACTTCATCGTGTGTAGCTTTCTAAAATTTTAGCGCATCATGGTTGGCAGTATAGCTGTGGTCAACCAAAAATCTTCAATCTTCTGAATAATGTCAAAAAACTTATCAAAATCTACAGGTTTGTTAATGTAGCAATTGACGTGGAGATTGTAACTTTTCATAATGTCTTGCTCGGCATTGGAGGTCGTTAAAATAACCACAGGAATGCGCTTTAAAAATTCATCCGACTTAATTTCCTTCAACACTTCGCGACCATCTCTTTTCGGTAAATTCAAATCCAACAGAATCAAATCTGGCGTTACTTTTTCGGTATAAGGTGCTTCTTTTTGCAAATATTTGATAGCTTCCACACCATCCATTACTACTTCCATACTGATTTCAATGCGACCTTCCTTAAACGCCTCTTGCGTCAAACGAACATCGCCAAGATTGTCTTCAATCAATAAAATATTGACAGGTCGATTCTTTGTCATGAGATTAATATTTTGAACTGTTCCATGCTTTTTTAAAAATAGCAAAGACAGATATTTACAAACTGGTTATCAGTTGTTTAGGTAAAAAAAATCATTAAATTCCTATACAGGAATAGTGACCGTCACCAACCAATAAAATTGTTTAACAGAACACAAAACTTTATTCTGAAACTTTTTTGTAAAGCATGGAAATGAGGATTTTGTTGGTAATCGAGGCAAATTTTGACGGAATAGCCATAGCTATTGCGGATAAATTTAACGAAGAGTAGCAACAAAAGACCATTTAGCTGCTTGCAAATAATATCAGAATAAAGTCTACAGGGAGTGATTAAGTTATAGCGTTTGTTTTTTTACAAAAAATAAATTAAGAGGGAAGAAAACTGATATTTATAAGTCAATAAATTTATAAAAGCTGATAAATTTTAACCGAAACTAAGTGGCTATGCAGCAATCTATTATCTTTGCGGCTTCGTGAGGGAATTGCTAAAAAGCACCCCGCATTGTTGTCACAAAATTTTTACTTAACAGAACTTGTTCTAAACTCACTTTTAGATAAATCATTATGCAAACTCTACGCCAATTTCAGGAAATCTTTCATTCGTACTTGCAAGAAAACCAATTTAGAAATCAACCGAGAGAATTATACGAACCCGTCAATTACATTTTGAGTATTGGTGGAAAACGTTTGCGCCCTGTTTTAGTACTGATGAGTCAGGCACTTTTTGATGAAAAAATTGAAAAATCTTTGCCCGCCGCTTTTGCAGTAGAAGTTTTTCACAATTTCACCTTATTGCACGATGATATTATGGATGAAGCTCCATTGCGACGTGGAAAACCAACGGTACACATCAAGTATGATGTCAACACTGGCATCCTTTCGGGAGATGTGATGATGATTGCGGCTTATGATTTTTTGGCAAAAATAGCGGACGAAAGTAAGATTCCTGCCCTCTACAAAACTTTTAATAAAGTAGCAATTGAGGTTTGTGAAGGGCAGCAATATGACATGAATTTTGAGACGCGTGACGATGTCACAATACCTGAATATCTGCGCATGATTGAGTTAAAAACCTCCGTTTTGTTAGCGGGTGCGATGCAAATGGGCGCAATCATCGGCAATGCAAGTGCCGCTGATGCAGAACATATTTATCAGTTTGGTCGCAACGTCGGTCTCGCATTTCAAATTCAAGATGATATTTTGGATACCTTCGGTGACCCCGAAAAATTTGGTAAAAAAGTGGGCGGCGATATTGTACAAAACAAAAAAACCTACCTCGTGTTAAAAGCATTGGAAGTTGCGGATGAAACCAATAAAAAGGATTTGCAAACGCTAATGACAACGCCGACGATTAATGAAGAAATCAAGATTTTGACGGTTAAAAATATTTTTAATCAACTGAACATCAGAAACTTAGCAGAGACCCTAAAAGAAGATTATCTAAAAACGGCTTTTGAACATTTGGAGGCTGTTGCAGTGCCTAAGGAACGTAAACAGGAATTGATTAATCTTGCGAATGACTTGATGATGCGGGAAGTTTAGCAATGTGCAATGTGCAATGAACTCTAAATTATGAATTCACCAACCTCTGGTTCAGCTCTCAATTTCTCCTTTTTTCTGCATTTAGTCGTCACGATTTTGGCGTGGCTTGGGCCATTTCTCATTTCGTGGCAATTGATGGTTACTGTTTTTGTATTGGTGCAGTTGCAGTTTATGTTTTTCGGACGTTGTTTGTTGAATGAGCAACATGATTTGAAAGAAGAGGATGATTTCACCTTTTATGCCTATCTTTTTGAAACGATGGGCTTTAAACCTAATCGAAAATTGGTTAAAAAAATCGTGCGGGGTGGATTGTATTGGGTGTTGGCGGGTGTGACTTTGGTGTGGCAAGTTGTTTTGAAAAAGGAAGCGATTTTATTTTAGAGTCCTTAGATTACGTAGGGGCGTACCCTTGTGGTCGCACAATACCTTAATTTACAGAGTATTGGGCGACCACAAGGGTACGCCCCTACGTAATCCAATTATTTAAAAAAAATAACATTAAGGAATGTGAAATGAATAAACTACGATTTTTGAGAGTGAGATTTCGTTCATAGTTTCTACTTTAAAAGT
>ENA-ORXM01002861-ORXM01002861.1-marine-metagenome-genome-assembly--contig:-NODE-2861-length-18772-cov-7.075849_pt1 | contig 18772 bp, 17 predicted proteins | sample MGYA00237867_ERZ511480 | MGnify/ENA primary metagenome ERZ511480 (study PRJEB26309, sample SAMN06266103) | marine metagenome | isolation source: Algal blade | place: United Kingdom:Sidmouth, United...
CAACAGGATGATCGCCCCCATCGTCACGTGGAAGCCGTGAAAGCCGGTGAGCATGAAGAAGGTCGAGCCGTAGATTCCGCTCGAGAGCTTGAGGTTCAGCTCGCCGTAGGCGTGCGCGTACTCGTACGCCTGCAGACCCACGAACAGGAAACCGAGCGCGACGGTCGCGAGCAGCCAGAGCACGAACTTCTGACGATCGGCGTGACGGATCGCGTGGTGGGCGAGCGTGACCGTCACGCCGCTGGTGAGCAGGATCAACGTGTTGATCAGCGGCAGGCCGAACCAGCCCATCTGCTGGAAGTCGCCGCCGATCTTCGCCGGCCCGTCGGTCGGCCAGACGTAGTCGTAGCTGGGGTAGAGGATCGCGTTGGTCATGTCGGCGCCACCCCCGCCCTCGCCGCCGAGCCAGGGACCGGAGAACTGTCGGGCGTAGAAGAGCGCGCCGAAGAAGGCGGCGAAGAACATGACCTCGGAGAAGATGAACCACATCATGCAGAGGCGGAACGAGAAATCGACCTGCCCGCTGTAGGTACCCGACTCGCTCTCGCGGATGACGATGCCGAACCAGCCGACCATCGTGACGACGAGCATGACGACGCCGACGATGAAGATCTCGAAGCCGAACGATGCCTGGTTGAGCCAGTTCGCGAAGCCGAAGAAGAGGACGAACAGCGCGATCGATCCGACGATGGGCCAAGTGGCGGCGTGCGGGATGTAGTACGCCGCCCCCTTGTCCATGCCCGGCGACTTGCCCGATCCGTCCGGAGCGTCGGGGGCGACGCCGTCCGCGATGTCATCGAGGGCTGATTCTGCAGTCGTACTCATGATGGGCTCGCTCTCAGCTCTGGTCCGGGGAGTCGAAGAAGGTGTAGGACAGGGTGACCCGATCGACGTTGACCGGAATGTCGGGGTCGATGACGAAGGTCAGCGGCATGTCGCGCGAGCCGCCGGGCTCGAAATCCTGACGGGTGAAGCAGAAGCACTCGGTCTTGTTGAAGTACTTCGCCGCCGAGAACGGAGTCACGCTCGGCGTCGCCTGACCCACCCGACTCTCACCGCGAAGGTTCTCCGCGTAGTACGTGGCATGGTACAGCTCCCCGGGACGTACCGTCATCGTTCGCTCGTTCGGCCGGAACCTCCACGCCCCCCCGCCGTTGACGCTCGCCACGAACTCCACGGTGATCTCTCGGGCCTCCTCGGCAAGGCCTCGTTCCTCGGCCTCGGCTTCCGCCACCGAGACCCGTCCGGTCTTCCCGTTCAACCCGGTGATGTCGCAGATCACGTCGTAGAGCGGCACCATCAGGTAGCCGAACCCGAACATCGCCCCGGAGAGCGCGAGCATCCTGGCCACCACCAGAGCGTGGCGCCGACCGAGAGAGCGGGAGGCGCTCACGCGAGCTGTCCACGCCCGAAGAGGATGTAGAGAATGCTGCCGACGTAGATGCAGAGCGCGAGCAAGCCGAGCGCCAGCGGCAGGCGGTAGCGGCGGAGAAAACCGGGAGCGGCGCCCTCGACCGCGCCCGCGGCCGATCGCCCTCCTCCGGAGGGCTCCCCTTCGCCCGGCGCGCCGGGCGGAACGGCGGTCCCGTCGGCACCCCGCTTCGTCAGTTCCGTCGTCATCGCCCGCTCGATCTCCGCCGAGCTCAGCGCGTGACGCTCGCCGGGCCGATCTCCGGCGCCGTCTCGAAGGTGTGGTACGGGGCCGGGGACGGCACCGTCCATTCGAGCCCGCGCGCGCCCTCCCAGACCTCGTCGCTCGCCTTCTCGCCGCCACGCACGCACTTGACGACGATCCAGACGAACATCAGCTGGCTGAACCCGAAGCCGAACGCACCGATCGTCGCCACCATGTTCCAGTCGGCGAACTGCAGGCTGTAGTCGGGAATACGGCGGTTCATGCCGGCGAGACCGACGAAGTGCATCGGGAAGAACAACACGTTGACGAACACCGTCGAGATCCAGAAGTGCCACTTGCCGAGGGTCTCGTCGTACATGTTGCCGGTCCACTTCGGCAGCCAGTAGTAGGTGGCGGCCATGATCGAGTAGATCGCCCCCGGCACCAGCACGTAGTGGAAGTGGGCGACGACGAAGTAGGTGTCGTGGTACTGGATATCGGCCGGCGTCATCGCGAGCATCAGGCCCGAGAGCCCGCCGATGGTGAACATGATGAGGAACCCGATCGCGAACAGCATCGGCGTCTCGAAGGTCATCGAGCCTCGCCACATCGTCGCCGTCCAGTTGAACACCTTCACCCCGGTCGGCACCGAGATCATCATCGTGGCGAACATGAAGAACAGCGAGCCGGCGAGCGGCATGCCGGTGGTGAACATGTGGTGCGCCCAGACGATGAACGACAGAAAGGCGATCGACGCGGTGGCATAGACCATCGAGTCGTAGCCGAACAGCGGCTTCCTCGCGAACGTCGGGATGATCGAGGAGATGATGCCGAACGCCGGCAGGATCAGGATGTAGACCTCGGGGTGCCCGAAGAACCAGAAGATGTGCTGGAACATGACCGGGTCGCCGCCGCCCGCGGCGCTGAAGAAGCTCGTGCCGAAGAAGCGGTCGGTCAGGAGCATCGTCACGGCGCCGGCGAGGACCGGGATGGTCGCGATCAGGAGATACGCCGTGATCAGCCAGGTCCAGACGAACATCGGCATCTTCATGAACGTCATGCCCGGGGCACGCATGTTGAAGATGGTGGCCACGATGTTGATCGAGCCCATGACCGAGCTGATGCCGAGGAAGTGGATCGCGAAGATCACGTAGGCGAAGCTGTCGCCCATCTGCAGCACCAGCGGCGGGTAGAGCGTCCAGCCACCGGCCGGACCGCCGGAGTCCATGAACAAGGTCGAGAGCAGGATCGCGAACGCGAACGGCATGATCCAGAACGACCAGTTGTTCAGCCTCGGCAGCGCCATGTCCGGCGCCCCGATCATCATCGGGATCATCCAGTTGGCGAGTCCCACGAAGGCGGGCATGACCACGCCGAAGATCATGACGAGCGCGTGCATCGTCGTCATCGAGTTGAAGAACATCGGGTCGACGATCTGGATGCCCGGCTGGAACAGCTCCGCGCGGATGACCAGCGCCATCGCCCCGCCGATGAAGAACATGACGAGGGAGAACCACAGGTACAGCGTGCCGATGTCCTTGTGGTTGGTGGTCGTGACCCAGCGCATCAGGCCCGGCGCCGGGCCGTGCTCGTGGTGATCGTGATGCTCGTGGGCGTCGTGCGCCTCGTCTGCCGAGTGGTGGACGACGTCGTCGTGGCTGCTGCTCATGCTCAGTTGACTCCGCTGACGTCTATATCGAGTTCGGCCGTTGTCGGCCCGGGACGGGACAGGAGGCTCTGGCGGATGACCTCGCCGCCCTTCCCGTCACGCAGCTCCTTGACCGCGAGCGGCTGAACCGCGTCGCCGGTCTCGTTGCCGAAGGCGTTTCTCTGGTAGGTCACGACGGCGGCGAGCTCGGTGTCGGAGAGCGCGTCGCGGAACGCGGTCATCGACGTGCCCTCGACGCCGTTCATGACGGTCGCGAGATGCGCGCTCACGTCGCCGGTGGCGACTTCGGAGCCCGCGATCGCCGGGAACATGCCCGGGATGCCCTGCCCCTGGGCCTGATGGCAGCCCACGCAGCTTTGCCCGTGGACCGTCTCGCCCATGGCGACCAGCTCCTCGGTCGACCAGTGGCGCGTGGTCGCCGCCTCGGCGGTCTTCATCTCCTCCTGCTTCTCGGCCACCCAGGCGTCGAACTCCTCCTGCGGGACGGCGCGGACGACGATCGGCATGAAGCCGTGGTCACGCCCGCAGAGCTCGGCGCACTTGCCGCGGTAGATGCCCGGCTCCTCGATCTTCGCCCAGTTCTCGTTGATGAAGCCCGGGATCGAGTCCTTCTTGATCGCGAAGTCCGGCACCCACCAGGAATGGATGACGTCGGCCGCGGTGTGCAGGAAGCGGATCTTCTTGCCGACCGGCAGCACCAGCTCGTTGTCGACGTCGCGAAGGTAGGTGTCGCCGAACTGATCGAGGTCGATGTCGGCCCCCTGCTGGCGTGCCGCGTTCTGCTCGGCATCGAGCGCGCTGTAGAACGAGATGCCCTCGTCCAGGTACTCGTACTGCCAGCGCCACTGGTAGCCGGTGACCTTCACCGACATCTCGGAATCCGAGAAGTCCTCCATCTTGATCAGCACGCGCGCGGCGGGAATGGCCATCGCGATCAGGATGACCAGCGGCACGACGGTCCAGACGATCTCGACGGTGGTGCTCTCGTGAAAGTCGGAAGCCTCGGCACCGCGCGACTTCCGGTGCAGGAACATCGACACGATCATGATCCCGAACACCACCGCGCCGATCGCGCAGCAGATGTAGAAGATCAGCATGTGCAGGCCGTGCACCTCCTCGCTGACCGAGGTCACGCCCGTGGGCATGTTCAGCTCGTCCCAGCCGGCGAAGGCACCGCCGGACAGCAGCCCCCCCGCCAGGAGGACAGCCAGCCGCAGCAGCGCGGCGGGCAACGGGGCGGGAAGCGGCGCGCGCAGCGGCGCGCGCCACGCACTCGACTTCGGGCTCGATCTCATTCGGTCGTCACTCCAAGGCGATTCGTGTTCGGTCGATCGCGCGTCGCGCCGATCGAGATGACGGCTGGAAACCCTCACGCGAACTCGCGGCGCGCCAGCGCGGCGGCGAGTCCGGCGTGCAGGGTCTTCTTCTCTTCCTTGTTCAGGCAGCGCCCGAGCGGGTAGCTTCGCCCGTGCGCCGCGACGCTCAGGTCCCCGGTGTGGAACGGGCTCTCGGGGTCGTGGAAACGCAGCCGCGTCCACTGACGAGGGAGATCCACGACGCGATCCGGACGAGTGTAGCCCCACTCGAGCCGCACCGCCTCGCCCTCGACCGTGATGACCTCCTTGTGCGAGAGCCGCCGCAGCGTCAGGTAGAGGCAGGTGACGACGAGCAGCACCTCGGCGCCGGCGAACGGGATCACCAGCCAGAGACCGAAGGCGGCGAGGGCCAGCGCGATGCCCATGCAGACGGCACCGAGGCTGGCGGCGAGCCACAGGTTGGCGCGCCAGCTCATCGAGCGGTTGCCCTGCACGACGAATCGCGTGCGGTTGCCGCTGCTGTCCTCCACCTCGATCATCGTGTCACGTCGCGCTCCGTCGACCGCACACCGCGCACGGGCCGCCAAGTATAACTGTCCTTCAAACCTCACCGGAAGCGTTCCGCGCCGGCGCAAGACGAAAGGTATCCGTCGCCGCGCGCACCCACCTCCTCTCATCCCGCTCCGTCGCGTCCCGCCAGCGAATCGCGCAGCGCGTCGATCGAGACGTACCGTTCGCCGTCCGGACCGCGCCTCTGCGTGACCAGCTCGCCCTTCCAGGCGTGTCCCTGCACGAGCTCGAGGGTCACCGGGAAACGCGTGCCGCCCCCACTCCCCCCGACACTTGCCCCGTCCCGGAGAGCGGTACGCACCGAGGGCGCCATCAGACCAGCGCGCCGTCCGAGCGCGACGTTGCCCGCGCCGACTCGCCGAAGCTCCTCCTGCAGGGCGTCGATCGACGGGTAGTCGACCCGCACCTCGTCGCGATCGAGCACCGGCGCGGCGAACCCCGCACCGAGCAGCGCGTCGCCCAGGTCGTGCATGTCGATCAGTCCGAAGCCGTGCAGGTGAGCGTCGATGCCGGCCCAGACGGCCCGGTACTCGCGGAGCGTGTCCGGGCCGGCGCTCGTGAACAGGAATGCACCGCCCGTGCCGAGCACCCGCGCGACCTCGCCGAACACCGCGTGCGGGGCATGGCACCAGGGCAGGAGAAGGTTCGAGACGACGATGTCGAAGCTGTCGTCCGCGAACGGCAGGCGGTGCGGATCGGCCGCCACGCGGGGCGCGGGACGAGGGCGGCCACGCAGCCAGGCGGGCCACGAGACGGGGGATGCGACGGGAACGCCCGGAGCGGGATCGCAGCCGATCACCTCGGCATCGGGATAGCGCTCGCGCAGCGCCTCGAGCTGATAGCCGCTGCGGCAGCCGAGATCGAGCACGCGGCGCGGAGTGACGGCCAGGAGGTCGAGCCGCGCGCGAAGTCGGGACGCGACGTTCTCGTGGACGGCCGCGTGGGCGTCGAACGTGGCGCCGGCGCGGCGGAACCGGCGGACGACGTGCGCCATGGAGGCGGGCTGGATCAGCGTGCTCATGCCCGGCACTGTACGGACGGACGCGCCCGATGGTGCGCCGCCGCCGACGTCGGCCGAGCGGCCGGCCCCGCACGGGGGACTGTCCGGCCTCGTGCGAGGGACTATATTGACGGCCTCCGCTCCCCCGACATCGCCCCGCCCGGGCCGAGGCCACCGTGTCCGACATCGCTCTGCTCCTGCCCGCCGCCGTCGCCGCGACGCTCGCCTACCTCCTGGGCTCGCTGTCGACAGCCGTGATCGTCTGCCGTCTCACGGGTCTGCCCGATCCGCGCACCGAAGGCTCGAAGAACCCCGGCGCGACCAACGTGCTGCGCCTCGGCGGCAAGCTGCCGGCGGCACTGACGCTCGTCGGCGACGCCCTGAAGGGCTTCCTGCCGGTGCTTCTCGCCAGGCTCGCGATCGATCACCCGCCGACGATCGCGCTGGTCGCGCTCGCCGCCTTCCTCGGCCACCTGTACCCCGTGTTCTTCGAGTTCAGGGGCGGCAAGGGCGTCGCCACGGCGCTCGGTGCGCTGCTCGGCGTCAGCGGCACGGTCGGGGCGCTGGCGCTTCTCGCCTGGCTCGCCGTCAGCCTGACCTCCCGCCGCTCCTCGCTCGCCGCGCTCGTGACGTTCGCGCTGGTGCCGGCGTTCCTTCTGATCGACGGCCAGCGCACGTACGCCGTGCTGTTCGTCGGTATCGCGGCCTTCCTGTTCTGGACACACCGCGCGAACCTCTCGCGCCTGATCGCCGGGACCGAGCCGCTGATCGGCAAGCGCTGACGAGGTCACGGCCGGACCCGTCAGGACGTGCCCTGACGGCGGCTCTCGGGCCGGCACGAGCACCTCGTGTCGCCCCGGATCCGTGTCGGCGACCCGTCGCCAGGCTCCGCCGTCAATCGAGCGGCGCGAGTTCCGCGAGCGGCCAGCGGGGGCGGATCGTCACGTCGAGCCCGGTGCGCATGCCCGCCTCCAGACGCAGGGCGCCGGCGAGCGCTATCATCGCGCCGTTGTCGGTGCAGAACGCCAGCCGGGGGCAGTACAGGCGTCCTCCACCCGACGGCGCGCTCCCGGCGGCGACGCTCTCCAGCGCGGCTCGCAGACGCGCGTTGGCGCTGACGCCACCGGCGACGACGAGCGTCCCGACACCCTCCTGATCGAGCGCCCGGCGGCATTTCTCGGCCAGCACCTCGACGATCGCGGCCTCGAAGCCCGCGGCGAGGTCGGCGATGAAGCGCTCGCGTTCCTCCCCGTGGGCATCGAACGCCCGGAAGCGCGTGATCGCGGCGGTCTTCAGACCGCTGAAGCTCATGTCGAGCCCGGACCGGTCGAGCATCGGACGCGGCATCGGCACCGCGGCGGCGTCTCCGCCGGCGGCGAGCCGCGACAGCGCCGCCCCGCCGGGGTACGGCAGCCCGAGCATCTTCGCCGTCTTGTCGAAGGCTTCGCCCGCGGCATCGTCGATCGACTGCCCGAGGAGCCGGTAGCGCCCGATGCCGTCCACCCTGACCAGTTGCGTGTGTCCACCCGAGACGAGCAGACAGACGAACGGGAACGGCGGCGCCTCGGGTTCGAGCATCGGCGACAGGAGATGCCCCTCCATGTGGTGCACGCCGAGTGCCGGGACATCCAGCGCCCAGGCGAGCGCGCGCGCGGCGAGCGCCCCGCTCATCAAGGCGCCCGCGAGACCGGGACCGGCGGTGTAGGCGACGCCGCCGAGCTCCCCGGCGTCGATGCCCGCCCCCGCCAGCACCTGCCGGGCGAGCGGCACGAGCCGACGCACGTGATCGCGCGAGGCGAGCTCGGGCACGACACCGCCGTAGAGCGCGTGCAGGTCGACCTGGCTGTGCAGGACATCGGCCAGCAGCCCGCGCGCGGTGGCGTAGACGGCGAGACCCGTCTCGTCGCAGGACGTCTCGCAGCCGAGCACGATCATGCGGCGGGACTCGTCGCGGCACTCGGAGGGACCTCGTTCACGGGAGATTGAGTTTTCGGATGAGGAAACGCTATGATAGTGAGCTTTTCCCCGTTTCAGTCCCGAGACTCCATCGAATGCCGTCAGTACGCGTCAAAGAGAACGAACCCTTCGAGATGGCCCTGCGCCGCTTCAAGCGCTCCTGCGAGAAGGCCGGTGTCCTGACCGAGACCCGCCGCCGCGAGTTCTACGAGAAGCCGACGACCGAGCGCAAGCGCAAGGCCGCCGCGGCCGTCAAGCGCCACCAGAAGAAGCTCTCGAAGGAATCCGGACGGCGCGTCCGGCTCTACTGAGTCCGCGTGCGGGCCGTCCCGCACGCTTCCCTCTCCCGCCCCGGCAGTCGGCGACTCAGGCGGGGCTCCCGCTCGCGAGATCGCGCGGGCTCCCGGTCGTCACGGGCGCTCTCCCGTCATCGCCACCCGGCTCTCGTCGCCTGTTGCCCTGCCCTGGGCGATGGCCACCCTGCCGCCTGGCGGGGTGCTCCGTCGACAGACTGCTCGTCCGGAACCGTTCGGTCGGTGCGCCGCCCCCCGCACCGGCGAGCGGATCGAACCGATTCGTGCATGTCGGGACGAGCGGTAGCGCCGCGCCGTCCGCGCCGAACGCGCTAGCCTGCTCCACCCGCTTCGCCTCCGCCCCTTCCCGGACCTGTCCAGCAGCCGATGAGCGACACCCGCCAACGCGTCCTCGACGACATCAAGTCCGCCATGAAGGCGGGCGACAAGTCACGTCTGGCCGCCCTGCGCCTCGTCTCGGCCGCCATCAAGCAGAGGGAGGTCGACGAGCGCGTGACGCTCGACGAGACGGCTACCGTCACCGTGCTCGACAAGCTCTCCAAGCAGCGCCGAGAGTCGATCACGCAATACGGCCAGGCCGGACGCGATGATCTGGTGGCACGCGAGAAGGCCGAGCTGGCCATCATCGCCGAATACCTGCCCGCCGCCCTCGGACAGGACGAGATCGACGCGATCGTGGAACGCGCGGTGAGCGAGACCGGAGCGTCCTCCGTAAAGGACATGGGCAAGGTCATGGCCTCGGTCAAGTCCGAGTTGCAGGGGCGTGCCGACATGAGCGCGGTGAGCCGGCAGATCCGCGAGCGTCTGGGTGCCTGAGCGCCCGAGCCCGTTCGGCCACAGCGAGCCGCGCACGTATCGCGCGGCGGAGAACACGCGATGAACGACATGACGTTCCAGTTCCTCGACGCCCCGCGCAAGGATCCGAAGAAGACCAAGGTCGTCAAGCGGGTCAGGCACTTTCGCGAGATCTACGGCCAGTTCGACGCCGAGCGCGCCGCCGAGCAGTCGGGGCGCTGCCTGTCGTGCGGGAACCCGTACTGCGAGTGGAAGTGTCCGGTGCACAACTATATCCCCAACTGGCTGAAGCTGGTCCAGGAAGGGAAGCTGTTCGAGGCGGCCGAGATGTCGCACCGCACCAACTCGCTGCCCGAGATGTGCGGCCGGGTCTGCCCTCAGGACCGTCTCTGCGAGGGCGCCTGCACGCTCAACGACGGGTTCGGCGCCGTCACCATCGGCTCGGTCGAGAAATACATCACCGACGAGGCCCTGAAGCGTGGCTGGCGCCCGGACCTCTCGAACGTCACCGCCACCGGGCACAAGGTCGCGATCGTGGGCGCGGGTCCCGCCGGCCTGGGCTGCGCGGACATTCTCGCGAGGAACGGCGTGCAGGCCGTCGTGTACGACCGCTACACCGAGATCGGCGGCCTGCTGACCTACGGCATCCCGCCGTTCAAGCTCGAGAAGGAAGTCGTCTTCACCCGTCGCGAGATCATGGAAGGCATGGGCGTCGAGTTTCGCCTCGGCGTCGAGGTCGGCACGGATGTCCCGTTCCAGACGCTGCTCGACGAGCACGACGCGGTCTTCCTCGGCACCGGCACCTACACGTCGATGCGCGGCGGGTTCGAGGGCGAGGATCTCGCGGGCGTGCACGAGGCGCTGCCGTTCCTGATCTCGAACGTCAACCACCAGTACGGCTGGGACACCGACCCGGCGAACTTCGTGAACCTCGAAGGCAAGCGCGTCGTCGTGCTCGGCGGCGGCGACACGGCGATGGACTGCAACCGGACGTCGATCCGACAGGGCGCGATCTCGGTCACCTGCGCCTACCGCCGCGACGAGAAGAACATGCCGGGCTCGCGCCGCGAGGTGAAGAACGCCAAGGAGGAAGGCGTGAAGTTCCTGTGGAACCGCCAGCCGGTCGCGATCGTCGGCGAAGACGGAAACGTCAGCGGTGTCCGCGTCGTGACGACGCGCCTGGGCGCGCCCGACGCGCGTGGACGGCGCATGCCCGAGCTGGTCGAGGGCACCGAGACGGTGATCCCGGCCGACGCGGTCGTCATCGCCTTCGGCTTTCGCCCGAGCCCGGCGAGCTGGTTCGACGAGTTCGACATCGGCACCGACGATCGTGGCCGCGTGATCGCCCCGGGCGGCGAAGGAAGTCCCGGCGGTGCGGGCGGTGCGCCGCTCGTCGGGTTCTCCCACCAGACCACCAACCCGAAGGTGTTCGCCGGCGGCGACATGGTGCGAGGCTCCGACCTCGTCGTCACGGCCGTGTTCGAGGGCCGGAACGCCGCCGAGGGCATCGTCCGCTATCTCGCCGGCGAGGATGTCGTGCGCGTCGCCCCGCAAGCCGCGAGCGCCTGAGGGGCAGGCGCGTCTCCGCTTCGCGCCCGGCCGTCCTGCCGCTCTCCGTCCGCTCCGGTTCCGTCATCCGCCCGAGCATCGACCCCGAGCCCGACCCGAGCCCCGCATGAACGCACCGCTGAAGAACGACCTGTACCTCCGTGCCCTCGCCCGCGAGGAGGTCGAGCGGACGCCCGTCTGGGTCATGCGTCAGGCCGGGCGCTACCTGCCCGAGTACCTCGCGGTCAGGAAGCGGGCCGGGGACTTCATGACGCTCTGCAGCACGCCCGATCTCGCCTGCGAGGTCACGCTGCAGCCGATCGATCGATTCGACCTGGACGCGGCGATCCTGTTCTCCGACATCCTGACCATTCCCGACGCGATGGGACTGGGGCTGCACTTCGAGACGGGCGAGGGGCCGAAGTTCGAGCGCCCGGTACGCAGTCGCGCCGACGTCGACGCCCTGCCCGTACCGGACCCGGGCGACAAGCTCCGCTACGTCACCGACGCCGTCACGACGATCCGCCGCGAGCTCGACGGCCGCGTGCCGCTGATCGGCTTCTCGGGCAGCCCCTGGACGCTCGCGACCTACATGGTCGAAGGTGGCGGCAGCAAGGACTTCTCGAAGGTCAAGGGCATGCTGTTCGCCGATCCCGTGACGCTGCACGCGATGCTCGCCAAGATCGCCGACGCCGTGATCCTGTACCTGAACGCGCAGGTCGCGGCCGGCGCCCAGGCGCTGATGGTGTTCGACACCTGGGGCGGTGTGCTGTCGCCGGCGAACTACCGCGAGTTCTCGCTCGCCTACATGCAGCGCATCGTCGACGGGCTGACACGCGAGGCCGACGGGCGGCGCGTGCCGGTGGTCCTGTTCACCAAGAACGGCGGCGCCTGGCTCGACGCGATGGCCGACACCGGCTGCGACGGGCTCGGTGTCGACTGGACCACCGACCTGGCCACGGCGCGCGCGCTCGTCGGCGAGCGGGTCGCGCTGCAGGGCAACCTCGATCCGTCCGTGCTGTACGGCTCCCCCGACAGCATCCGGGAGCACGTGAAGCGCGTGCTCGACAGCCACGGCCCGGGGCCGGGACACGTGTTCAACCTCGGCCACGGCATCCACCAGCACGTGAATCCCGAGCATCTCGGGGTCATGGTGGAAGCGGTCCGGGAGATGAGCACGCGCGGCTGATCGCGGGCGAGCCCTTCCCGCCCGACCCCGCTCTTCTCAGAACAGCTGCTCGACTTCCTTGACCCGCTCGCGCGTCGTCTTCACCACCGGCGCGGCCGCGGTGTCTCTCCCGCCACCGGCACTCCGGGCCTCGACCGCGGTGCGCCCTTGCGCATCCGTCGGCAGGTTGTCGCTCATGAACATCTCGAGCATCGTGCCGTCGCCCGAGCCCGGCTCGCCGGTCGCCGCGTCGATGCGCACGGTCTCGATGCCGGGCGGCTCGGCGGGCGTGCTCTCGGGTGCGCCGTCGAGCGCCCCGGCGATGAACGCGGTCCACATCGGCAGCGCGGCCACACCGCCCGCCTCGCCGCGACCGAGCGGGTCGAGCCCGTCCGAACCGATCCAGGCGGTCGCGACCACGGCGTCGTTGTAGCCGACGAACCAGGCGTCGAGCTGGTTGTTCGTCGTGCCGGTCTTGCCGGCCAGATCCTTGCGTCCGAGCGCCTCGCCGGCACGCCGGGCGGTGCCGCGGCGCACGACCTCGCGCATCATGTCGTTCATCAGCCAGGCGTTGCGAGCGTCGAGCACGCGCGGCGCGTCTACCGTGTCGGGGTGCATCAGGGCGGGGTCGGGCGTGGCGGGAACCTCCTCCGTGCCGGCGACCACCCCTTCGTCGCCGAGCGTGTCGTCGTTGGTCGGCGCGCCCTCGGGCGGAGCCTCGAGCTCCGCCTCCATCTCCGCCTGCAGCGGGCTCTCGATGCCGCTGTCGCAGTCGTCGCAGAGCACGACCTTCGGGGTGGCGTAGACGACCTGCCCGCGCGGATCCTCGATGCGCTGAATGAAGTGCGGTTGCACGCGGTAGCCGCCGTTGGCGAACACGGCGAAGGCGCCGGTGAGCTCCATCGGGGTGACGGCGGCGCTGCCGAGCGCGAGCGAGAGATCGGGCGGCATGTCGCGCTCGGCGAAACCGAAGCGACGGGCGTGCCCGATCGCGTAGGGGATGCCGATCTCGCGGAGCACGCGCACCGAGACGAGGTTTCTCGACTTGACCAGCGCCTCGCGCAGCCGCGTGGGCCCGAAGAAACGTCCGCTGTAGTTGGACGGTCGCCATTCGCCCTCGAGCGCGTCGTCGTGAAAGACGACCGGGGCGTCGTTGTAGATCGTCGCCGGGGTGTCGCCCGCCTCGAGGGCGGCCGAGTAGATGAACGGCTTGAAGGTCGAGCCGGGCTGGCGCCGGGCCTGGGTGACGCGGTTGAACTTGCTGCGGTAGTAATCGAAGCCACCGACCAGCGCGGTGATCTCGCCGGTACCCGGCTCCATCGCGACGAAGGCGCCCTCGACGGCCGGCTCCTGCACGAAGCGCGCGCTGCCGTCGTCGTCGATCCTCAGCATGATCACGTCGCCGAGCGCGAGCACCTGGTCGACCGCCGTGATCTCGTCACCGCGCCTGTCGACGTCGACGCGCTCGCGCGCCCACTCGACGTCGGCGAGGGCCAGCGACATCTCGGCCCCGTCCGCGGTCACCACGGTGGCGGACTCGGCATCGACGGCGATCACGGCCGCCGGCACGAGGCCACCGGGATCGGGGCGCTCCTCGAGCGCGGCGACGAGCGCCTCTGGGTCGGCGAGCGTGGCCGCGTCGAGCGTGGCCGAGGGGCCGCGGTAGCCGTGTCGCGCCTCGTAGTCGTAGAGCGCGTCCCGCAGCGCCCGGTTGGCGGTGCGCTGGTCGGCTGCGCGGATCGACGTGAACACGTTGTAGCCGGCCGTGGCCCAGTCGTCGCCGAACAGCTGCTGCACGCGTGCGCGCGCCATCTCCCCGACGTAGGCCGCCTCGGCCTCGGGGCGGGAGTAGTGCAGCGTCGCGCTGACCGGCAGCGCGAGGGCCTCGCGGTACGTCGCCTCGTCGATCATGTCCTCGGCGCGCATGCGCCCGAGGACGTAGTCGCGCCGGATCAGCGCCCGCTCGGGATTGACGACGGGGTTGTAGGTCGACGGCGCCTTGGGCAGGCCCGCGAGCATGGCCGACTCGGCCAGCTCCAGATCGGCGATCTTCTTGCCGTAGTAGACGCGCGAGGCCGCGGCGAAGCCGTAGGAGCGGTTGCCGAGGTAGATCTTGTTGAGGTAGAGCTCGAGGATCTGATCCTTGGCGAGCGCCCGCTCGATCTTCAGCGCCAGGAATATCTCGGTGAGCTTGCGGGAGTACGTGCGCTCGTTGGTCAGGAAGAAGTTCCGTGCCACCTGCATCGTGATCGTGCTGCCACCGGGGCCGCGCCGCCCGGTGCGGGCCAGGTAGACCGCGGCCCGGGCGAGCCCCTGCCAGTCGACGCCCGGGTGCTGGTAGAAGCGCTTGTCCTCGGCCGCGACGATCGCGTTCACGAGACTCTCGGGCACCTCGGAGATCTGCACCGGCTCACGCCGTTTCTCGCCGTACTCGGCGATCAGGTCCCCCTCGGCGGTGTAGATCCGCAGAGGCATCTGCAGCTGCACCTCCCGGAGCGACTCCACGTCGGGGAGGGTCGGGGCGATACGCCAATACAGGTATCCGACCCCGACGGCACCCAGAAACGCGACGGCCGTCGCGGAAATGGCCAGCCACTTGGCAAGCCACTTGATACGTGAGGGCCGTGCGCCGCCCGAGGCGCGAGCGGCGTCCGGACGATGTCGCGAGCGACGTCGCCGGCGGTGACGTGACGGGGATGGGGGCATGGAGCTGCCGGGGTGCGTGGCGGGAATGCGAATTATAGCGAACGCCCGTCCCCACACCTTGAATCGACGCGGGCATTTGCCCGATCGACACCGGCCCGGTCGCGACGACCGGATCGGACACCCCCACCCGGAGGCGGCGAGCGCGGGGCTCGCCACCTTCCGCAGCACCGCTCTTGCGCCCCCGCCCGATCGTCACGTTCCCGTGACGCCCCTGTACCGCCAATTCCGGGCAGATGCCCGCTAGAAACAGACGGAGGACCGGCACCCGAGGCGCGCGAAAAAGGTCGTTCACGGACCTAAGGAATCCCGCGCGGCGGTCGCCAAACCCTGACATGGCACTCAAAATCTCTTCCAGGAACACGGGTCTCGTCGGCCTGGACATCACCGCGACGTCGGTGAAGCTCCTCGAGCTCAAGCCGACGAAGAAGGGCCACAAGGTGGTCAGCTACACCGTCGAGCCGCTCCCGGCCAACGCCGTCACGGAGAAGAATCTCCAGGATGTCGAGGCCGTGGGGGACGCGATCCGGCGCGCCGTCAAGCGCTCCGGGACGCGCACCAAGACGTGCGCGGTGGCCGTGCCGAGCGCCATGGTGATCACCAAGGTCATCCAGATGCCGGACGACCTGAAGCCGCACGAGATGGACGCCCAGATCCAGCTCGAGGCGGACCAGTACATCCCGTACGCGCTCGAGGAGGTCAATCTCGACTTCCACGTCATGGGCCCCTCCGAGGAGCAGGAGGGCATGGTCGACGTGCTGCTGGCCGCGTCGCGGAGCGAGAACGTCGAGGACCGGACGGCGGCCGCGGAGATCGGCGGGCTCGACGTCAGGATCGTCGACGTCGAGCCGTACACGATGGAAGGCGCCTTCCAGCTGATCAAGCACCAGCTGCCGGACGAGGGTGTCGATCAGACCGTCGCGATCCTGGACGTCGGGGCGAGCATGACCAGCCTCTGCGTGCTTCGCGACCAGCGTCTCATCTACACCCGCGAGCAGCCGTTCGGCGGCAAGCAGCTGACCGAGGAGATCATGCGCCGCTACGGGCTCTCCTACGAGGACGCCGGCCGCGTCAAGCGCGTGGGCGGTCTGCCGGACAACTACGAACCCGAGGTGCTGACCCCCTTCCGGGACCTGATGGTGCAGCAGGCGAACCGTTTCCTGCAGTTCTTCTTCTCCGCCGACAAGAACGACTACGTCGACCAGATCGTGCTCGCCGGCGGTTCGACCGGCATCCCCGGCGTCGCCGAGCTGATCGAGCAACGCATCGGCACGCCGACGATCCTCGCCGATCCGTTCGGCGAGATGAGCGTCGGCTCGGACATCCCCTCGCAGCGTCTCAAGGACGACGGCCCCGCCATGATGATCGCCTGCGGCCTGGCCCTCAGAGGAATCGAGCGATGACCCGCATCAACCTCCTGCCGTGGCGCGAGACGCACCGGCGAGAGAAGAACAACGAGTTCTACGTCGTGCTCGGGCTGTGCATGGCGATCGCAGCCGGCATCGGCTTCGGCGGCTACAAGTTCGCCGAGGACAAGGTCGACTTCCAGACGCAGAGGAACGCCCGGCTCGAGAGCGAGATCGCGCTGCTGCAGGCCGAGCTCAAGGAGATAAAGACGCTGGAGGAGACCAAGAACAATCTCCTCGCCCGCATGGAGATCATCCAGCAGCTGCAGGGCCAGCGCCCGCAGATCGTGCACACCTTCCACGATCTCGCCGAGCGCCTTCCCGACGGCGTCTACCTCACGTCGATGAAGCAGGGTGGCGAGAAGCAGCTGGTGCTCGAGGGCAAGGCCGAGTCGAACGCCCGGGTGTCGGCGCTGATGCGTCGCATGGATCGGAGCGAGTACTTCACCGCGCCGCGCCTCGAGGTCATCGAGCAGGACAAGGGCGAGCGCATCAGCAGCTTCCGCCTGAGTGTCGCGCAGGACCGACCCGACGCCGACCCGGAGGAGAACCCCGATGGCCTTCAGTGACACCATCACCGAGCTGCAGAAGATCGATGGCGAGGACTTCAAGCGCATCGGTACCGCACCGCTCGCGCTCCGCATCGCCCTCGTCGTCCTCGCCTGCGCGGCCGTCGTCGGCGCTATCCACTGGTACATGATCCTGCCCCAGTTCGACGAACTGACGAGGGTGGAGGCCAAGGAGAGCTCGCTGCGCCGCACCTTCGACAGCGAACAGTCGAAGGCGGCCAACCGCACCGCCTACGTCGAGCAGCTCGAGGAGATGAACAAGACGTTCAACGTCATGCTCCGTCAGCTTCCGAACAAGACCGACATCGAGAGCCTGCTGGTGGACCTCTCGCAGACGTCCGTCGCCGCGGGCCTCGAGGTCGAGTACTTCAAGCCCGAGAACGAGCTGCCGCGCGAGTTCTATGCCGAGTACCCGATCAGGATCAGCGTGACCGGTCAGTACCACCAGTTCGGGCAGTTCGTCAGCGGTCTCGCGGCGCTGCCCAGGATCGTCACGCTGAGCGGCATCGACATCTCCGCCCTCAAGAGTCAGGGCACCAGGGATTCGAACACCGGCCCGGGACGCCTGAAGATGGACCTGATGGCGACGACCTACCGATACCTCGAGGAGGGCGAGTAAGCCATGAGACCGCACAAACTCATCTCGCTGCTCGCGATCGCGTCGCTGCTCGGCGCCTGCGGCGGCGACATGTCCGATCTCGAGAGTTTCATCGACGAGACCAAGAAGCGTCACCACGGCAAGGTGGACCCGCTTCCCGAGTTCCCGCCCTACCGGACGTTCACGTACACCGCCTTCGACGTCCGCGATCCGTTCCGGCCGCAGACCGACCTGAGCGGTATCTCGCCGGTCGCGGCGGAGACCGAGTACTCCGGCCCGCGCCCCGAGGCGACGCGGCGGCGCGAGCCGCTCGAGAGCTATCCGGTCGACGCCCTGAAGATGGTCGGATTGTTGCAGCAGCAGTCCCAGACATGGGGTCTCGTGAGAGACCCGGACGGCACGATCCATCGTGTGCAGCCGGGGAACTACGCCGGGCAGAACCACGGCAAGATCGTGGGCGTCACGGAAACGCGAATAGACATCGTCGAGCTGGTTCCGGACGGACTGAGCGGCTGGGTCAATCGCGAAGCGAAGCTCGCGATGAGCGACGACTGAGATGAACACGGAGAGAAAGGTGAAAATGCAAGCCCGCACGATGACGCGCCGATCCGGGCGTAGTGGAACCTGCCCGGCCGTGCGCGCGGCGGGCCTGTTCCTGCTCGCGGGCGTCGCCCTCGCCTGCTCGCGCCTCGACGCGGCGGAGCGCGAGCTTCTCGACATCAGTCACGTGATGCTGCAAGGCAACAAGCAGCAGATCGCGCTCACCCTGTCGGGTCCGGCCACGCTGCCCAAGGCGTTCACGATCGACAACCCCGCCCGCATCGCGCTCGACCTGGCCGGCACCAGCAACGGGCTCGACGAGCGCAGCGTGCGCGTGGGCTCGGGGCTGCTGGACACCGTCACGACGGTCGAGGCCGGAGGGCGCACCCGCGTCGTCCTCAACCTGTCGTCGCTGACGCCCTATCGGACGGCCGTGCGCGGCAATCAGCTGATCGTGACGCTCGCCGCCGACAGCGACGCCGACGGCGGCGCACCGGACGGCGGCGCGGAACTCGCCGCGGCCGAGCCCGCCGTCGACTCGGACTCCGGCGCCGACGGCGGCCGGATCATCGAGCGCCGCAATTCCATCGACGCGCTCGACTTCCGGCGCGGACCGATGGGCGAGGGGCGGATCGTGTTCGATCTCTCCTCGGCGGGCGTCGTCACCGACATGCGCCAGGAAGGCGGGCGAATCATCGTCGATTTCCCGGACACCGAGCTCGCCGCGAAGCTCCAGAAGCGCCTCGACGTCATGGACTTCGGCACCCCGGTCCAGTTCATCGACGCGATCGCCAACAAGCGCGGCACCAAGGTCATCATCCAGCCGGCGACCCAGGAGTTCGAGCAGCTCGCCTACCAGTCCGACGACATGTTCACCGTCGAGCTCAAGCCGATGAGCCGCGAGGAGATCGAGGAGAACCGGAAGGCCAAGTTCGGCTACGTCGGCGAGAAGCTCTCGCTGAACTTCCAGGACATCGAGGTGCGTTCGGTGCTCCAGCTGCTGGC
>ENA-ORXM01002862-ORXM01002862.1-marine-metagenome-genome-assembly--contig:-NODE-2862-length-18771-cov-15.065315_pt1 | contig 18771 bp, 12 predicted proteins | sample MGYA00237867_ERZ511480 | MGnify/ENA primary metagenome ERZ511480 (study PRJEB26309, sample SAMN06266103) | marine metagenome | isolation source: Algal blade | place: United Kingdom:Sidmouth, United...
AATACCTTATATTGTAGTGAATAAATCTTAGAAGACAATGATAAAACGAATAATCCTACTTTCTACAATATTTCTATTTTTGAACCTTACTGCCCAAGTAGATTGGTCGCATCAATTTGAAGGGAATAAAGACGACGTTTTTAATACGATTGTGCCTGCCATTGATGGAGGATATATACTGTTGGGAACGACGGCTTCTGATGAGGAAGCATTTGCGGATAATAAAGGGGGCGAAGATGTATGGATTGTCAAAACCGATGAGTTTGGGCAACAAGAATGGAGCAAAATTTATGGGAGTAAGGGTAATGATGATGCAATCACTGTACTACCACTCAACAACTCGTATGTAATCGCAGGAAATGCGGCTAAATCCGATGGAGATGTTACCAACACAGTTTTAGGGGATGACGATGTATGGCTCTTTGAAATTGACTTAGAGGGCAATATGATGAATCAAAAAAATTATGGTGGTAGTGCAAAAGATGGGGCAGTTTCTATTCAAGCGACACAAGACGGTGGCTACATCGTAGGGGGAACAACCGCTTCCGATGATTATATCATTCCCAACAATAATGGAGCTTCTGATTTTTGGCTCTTAAAAGTAGACAATGCTTTGAACCTCGTTTGGAGCAAAACTTATGGCGGAGAAGGAAATGACGTTGCATTGGATATGATTGCGCTAAATGATGGTGGATTTTTGATGGTGGGCAGCAAATGGCAAAATTCAAGTAAGGATTTCTATCTTCTGAAAATAGATCAGTATGGCTTAGTGGTTTGGGAAAAAACCTACGGAGGAAGTGGGTTAGACGAAGCCAATGCTGTTATCGAAACACCAACAGGAGCATTTTTAGTTGTCGGCAAAACCAACTCGGATGATGGCGATGTTTCAGTGGCTTTTGGTACGCAAGATGTTTGGTTGATCAAAGTAGATGCTACAGGTAATTTGCTTTGGGAAAAAACTTATGGAGATGAAAATATCAACAATGGCTATGCGCTTAAAGCCATCAATGAAAACCAATATTTGATAGGAGGGGAGCAGCTCTACAAAATTGATGAGACAGGCAATTTACTTTGGGATACGGATGGACTTGGTTTTATTATTAACGACTTTTTAGTGGAAGACAATGATATGGTCAGTGTAGGAACAAATCTAATTACTCCTACTAATTTAAATGGTATTGTAGCAAGGTCGTCAGGCAATTGTAAAATGGGTTCGCAAGATGCCTATCTCAATACCAACAATGTCAATGCCTATTTATCCAATGGTGGAAGCCTGTTTTTTGATGGTGAAAAGGGAGCGTATGAAGTTCCCAAAGGTTCTAGCAAAATCTCTTTGTTTGCAGGAGCGTTGTGGATGGGTGGTATCGACAATCAAGGAACGCTAAGAGTGACAGCACCACAATATAAAGACTATGAAGGTTCTGAATGTGTGGCTGGACCGATTTTAGATGAAACCCAACAAGAATTGTGCAATCATTTTGACCGCTTTTGGGAAATTTCTAAGACAGATGTGGAGGCTTTTATAAGCGTTTATGCCGCCAATGATGGCGTCATTAACCAAGTCGATATTCCCGAAAGCATCCTACAATATCCCGCCCGAAACAATCCTTATTTCAGCGATTTTGAATTGCCCGAAAACAAAACCTTAGCTCCATTTATTGATGCCAATAATGATGGAAATTACAATCCCTTACAAGGCGATTACCCAGCCATCAAAGGCGACCAAAATATCTGGTGGGTGTACAATGACCAAACCGTCCACACCCTTTCACAAGGAATCCCTTTGAATATGGAAGTAGGCGTCATGGCATATGCTGTGAATACGGAAGATTACCTCAACAATACGACCTTTTACGATTTTACCCTAACCTACAAAGGCGACTATCCCTTAGAAACGTTCTATGCAGGTTTTTGGATTGATCCCGATTTAGGGAACTTTACGGACGATTATATTGGTTGTAACGTAGACCAAAAAATGGGCATCGTTTACAATGGAGATGCTTATGATGATGGACAAACAGGATATCATGATTCCATTCCAGCATTGGGTGTCCAATTTGTCAAAACTCCTTTAGATGAAAATGGAGAAGAAGCCGAATTAGCCACATTTATGCTATGTAATAGTGATTTTACCGCAACAGGTCTTCCTAAAGAACCCCAAGAATATTACAACTACCTGAAAGGAAGTTGGTTAGACGGTACTCCTGTTACCTATGGTGGCAATGGATATGGTGGAATAGAACCGTATCCCTACATGTTTCCCGACAATCCTACTGATCCCAATGGTTGGTCAGAATTAGCATTAGGTTTTCCACCCGCAGACCGTATATTTCTACTGTCTATTGGTCCAATCAAAATACAGCCCAATGAAGTAAAAACATTCACGACTGCTATTCATTGGCAACCTCTAGCAGGTGGAGGCGCAGAAGTAGACATCAATCCCCTTTACGAGATGGCAGAAAACACGAAAGCGAATTATGACGAGCTGTTTCCGTATGTTGGCGCAGACAGTACAGATACGAATTTACAAAACTTATTCAATTCTACCATCACAGCCTATCCCAACCCTATAAATGCCAAAAGCACTCTTCACTTTGAAAAAGCCGTAAATGAACCCACCCAAATAAATGTTTACTCCATAGAAGGAAAACACATAGGAACATACAAAACAAGTACAAATGCTTTCGATTTAAGTAACACCAATATTGCCGAAGGTTCGTATATCTTTGAACTCATCAATAAAAGTGATACACATATATTTAAAATTTGCATAACAAAATGAATTATTTTTTTTTATAATGAGTAATCAAAAAAGCATTAATTATCAGACATATTTAAATGTAAATAAAACAAATATTAATAAAAATTATTTTTATTTTGTAAATTACTTTCTTTCTCTATTATTTTGTTTTACTTTTATACCGATATTAGAAATGTAAGTACGTCTGAAAAACATTTACACGTAGTAATGATGAAGCAATCTTCAACCAATTTCTTTATTATTATATATTTAGATGGCTTACCTAACCAAAGCAAATTCTTTGAATGCTTGGTCTAAGTCACCCTTCCTACCTAGTCACAAGATCCCCTTTCATAGATTTTGTGGATTTAACAATAAAAAAAGATCTCCCCTTCATCTTTTGTCTCATTGAATGACACAAATTATGAAGTACCTAAGCAAACTTTTGTTGTGCTTGGCATGCTATACCTACGTACTTACGGCTCAGAATTTATTAGATAACCCAATTGGACATTTACCCCCAAACATAAATGTACAAGAAATGGCACCTAATAAGGTAGCTCAATTAGTGGAAGAAAAACATGACCAAACACCTATTCAACATATACATTTATTTAAAAAAGAAACACAAAAAATACGACCAACAAAAATAGAAAGATTCGTAAAAGATGCTGTTTTTTTACAAATAGATGATTTAAATTTACACCACCTCTACACCCACAAACACCAAAATATAAACCTCCAAATTCCTGTCAATAAAAAACAATTTATTGAAGTAGAATTGACCAAAGTAAAAATTACAACCAACAATTATACGCTCCAAACAAGTAGGGGAGAAGTAATTGATTTGGATCAAAATCAGGGTGTTTTTTATAGAGGAATCGTCAAAGATAATCCCAATTCCGTTGTTGCATTTAGCGTTTTTAAAGACCATATTCGGGCTTTAATTGCGGATGATAGTGGCAATTATGTTTTGGGAAAAATGCCAAAAACAGAACAATACATTTTATACAATGAAAGAAAGTTGACGACACCCTCCTCGTTTTCTTGTGCTACTGACGATGAAGCGATTTTACCCGAACCTCCATCGGCTTACAGCAAACAAGTAACCTCCAATCCAATCGTCGATTGCGTAGAAGTATATATCGAAACCGACCACCAAACTTTCTGTGATTTAGGTTTTGATGTGAACAATGTCAATAACTATATTACCGCCCTCTTTAATGAAGTCGCAACACTCTATGCCAATGAAGGCATAACAGTTGTTTTATCAGATTTGTATGTATGGGTCAATAGCGATCCTTATATGAATTTACCGACGCCCTCCGATATTTTATCAGCATTTGCAGGCAATTTACAGGACAACTATAATGGGCGTTTAGCGCATTTTGTCTCCACTCGTCCCATCGGTGCAGGGATTGCCTACCGAGATATGCTGTGTTACGATTACCACACCTATACCGACAGTAATGGCGACCTCAAAAGTGCAGGGCCTTATGCCGTTAGTACAAGTCTGACAACTACTATTAACCCTATTCCTACATTTTCAAGAGATGTCTTTATCTTCGCCCATGAGATGGGACACAATTTTGGTTCTTACCACACACAAACCTGCGTTTGGGGATTTACAGGAAGCGAAGCCCTAGACAATTGCTACTGTCCCAATAATGGCTGCGCTCCAGGTCCCGAACCACCAGCATCAGGCGGAACAATTATGAGTTACTGCCATCTTCCGCCCTATGATCCCACCGATGCCACTTGTCCTGTTCGACCAGGCGGAGCAAATCCAGGCATCAACTTTGCAGCAGGGTTTGGGCAAGAGCCAGGCGATTTAATACGCAGTCGTTACAACAATGCTATATGTTTGAATAGTTGTGATCCCGAAGACTATTACGCTTATTCCTGTTTTAAATACAACTTATTTACGGAAAGTGGACCCAATAACGTCACCGTCATAAATGTAGCAGGCGACTATGAGATTTTACCCATACCAGCCGATGATGTCGAGATTTGTGTCACCACAACAGGCGATGTGGGCAATGCCACAGAAATTTTTCAAATTTTAGACGAAGATGGAAATTTTCAAATCAACACTAATTCAACGGACGTAGATTGTGCGGAAGACCTCACACCTGCATGTTTTTATGTCAGTCCCGAAGCATACAATACATGGATTGGCAATGGGACCATCACCGTCGTTTTGAACCCCATCAACAACAACATCAATCCGAACCTTTGCCATATCAATGAAGCCTGTGTACGAGTACACATACCGAGTTACAATCCCATTGTTGAGTGTCCACCCTCCCTATATTTAGCAGGAACGGTAGAATCAGGCATGCACCAAGCCGCCGAAAGCATTTATTCCAATGGCTCAATCAATGGCGATAGCGTCACCTTAGAAGCAGGCGATTTTATAGAATTACAAAACAATTTTGAGGTAATGACGGGCAGCGAACTAAACGTTAATATGGAGTCGTGTATGTCAGTCGATTCAACGAGCGCAAAACCCATCCTCAACATCCTACAAAGCAACGAACCCAATACACTTTACCTCGAATACAACAACTTACAGACAACGCCCACAAAAATAACGGTAAAAGACGCTTTTGGCAATACCATCCAAACCCTTAGCAACCCACAAATGAATGCAAAAGGTTTAGGACAGCAAGCCTTAGATACAAGCAATTTCAAAGAAGGCATTTATTACATTCACCTACAAAATCAAGACAATCATGTGGTAGAAAAAACATTGATTATTCATTAAAATTATCACGCACCCCCTCCATTTCAATAAATCTGTCCTCTGATTTACTTATTAAAGGGAACCCCCTCCGTCCCTTTTCTTACAAAAAAGAAAAATATTGATTCCATAGAATTTAAAGAGGTTGTCATCCCATATGGCAGCTTCTTTTTTATTTAAATTCTAATTTTTTTGGAGAGAACGGTGGATTGCTTCGTCGTGCAGCATGCGCCTGCTATCCGTTACTATAGCTAACAAAAAACTATAAATTACGAAAGAGCCGAACTACGGCACTAAGAACCAAGAACTACGGCACTTTGTTAGCTATAACACTACTATCAGGTCTATCTTATCAAGGACAAACCCCTATCAAAAATACCAAGCCTCCACAACTTAAAACTACTTTCCAACAAAAAGTAAATGTGTATTTTTCAAAAAATAGATTTTATCCCACTTTGGAGCAGGCGAAGGGGGAGGACTCACAAATGCACCGAAAAAAAAACAAAAATCTCTCTTGTGTCTAATTGAAGAAGCATTTTTTTCTCTACACTGTTCCTTTCAAAGCAAAGGCGCAAAGGTCAGCAGGGTTCGCAAAGAATTAGAACGTAAATAGACTTTGCGCCCTTTGCGAACCTTGCGGTTAATACAATATGTACCGCTTCTGTATCAATCTTTAATCGCAAGGTTCGCAAAGCCCATTAAGAACTAATTAGAAAGCCTCCACAAAATATTATTGAAAACAAAAACTACTTTCTATCAAAAAGTGAATGCGAATAATATAGAACATAGTTTAAACCACCGCAAATAGCAGTCAAGACCATCCAAAATAGCCCTGATAGTAGTGGTATGGCTTTTGTAGTTTATGTGGTTTAAGTGGTTTTTGTAGTTTTTGTGGTTGGTCATTTCGACTCCGCTCAATGACCAACCTAAAAGCCATAAGAACGAATAGCAGGACTTTCCATTACGACGAAGCACTAAACCATTCGCTCCTATAAAAAATTATGAGTATAATACCCATAAAAAAATGATTCAACAGATAACACAAAACGACATGAGCATCCTCCTTGATTTTTTAAAAACCACCGCCCCAGAACAAGTCCAATTTGTAGAAGGGAACTATTTCAAACACGGTAAAAACGTCTCGTTTGGCTGGTTTGAAAAAGGCACATTAGTCGGTTGTATCCGATACTGTATTCAGGCTATTGGCTATGAACAAAAAACACCACCAATCAAATACAACGGTAAAACCTTGAGCGAAGCCAAAATCAATGCCTTTGCCGTCAATTTACAGCACCAAAACAAAGGAATCGGAAAGCAGCTGCAATCGAAAGTCATTGAAGATGCCAAAAGTAAAGGCTGTAGCCAAGTAGCCTCTTACAGTACCTACGACAAAGTGGAGAACTATGCCGTAAAAGTAAGTTTGGGCTTCTGTATTCAACCAGAAGTACAACCCAATGGAACGAAAGGCTGCTACTTCCTAATGAAATTATAAGCCTCCACCAATTTATACTTTGTCCAGTACAACTAATGTTTTTAAAATTACTTTGCAATGTAAAGTAAATATTAGCATAATTAATTTTTATTTGGAGAGAATGGTAAATTGCTCCGTCGTCACGCAGGGTCTCGCTATACGCTCTTATGGCTAAGGAAGAACCTATTTATCAAGGTCAAACAACCACAGAAACTACAAAAACCACAAAAGCCATACCGCTACTATCGAGTCTATTTTGCACAGTCTCAACATCATATAACTAAATAAAAAATGCACTACCTAATTCAAGAAAATGTATTCAAAGACCCCAGATACAACAACATATTTGAGGTCATGAAAGAATTAGAATTATCCTATGAAGAAATTCAATTCTACCCAAATAGTACCATCTTTGATTTTAAAACAGACAGAAAAGATATCTTTGTATATGGTTCTGTAAAATTAGCCAAAGTTGCCACCAAATTTGATTGGACGCCAGGTTCCTACTATGGAAATAACCACGAATACGACAAATACTCCATCGGATACGGAAACAATATTTTAAACTTTGGTAGCTTCATTTGTGAGTTTACCGAAAAATTTGATTGGAATAACCAAATATCTCTTTTTATCAAGCCAAGTCGTGATGCAAAAGTATTTACAGGCAAAGTCTTTTCAAAACCCGAATGGGAAGACTTGGTTTACAATACACTAAACAATAAGGAAAACAATCGAGTCAAGGAATCCACCTTGATTCAAGTAGCCAAAGCACATCGAATTATCAAAGAAGCCCGAATTTGGATTGTAAACAAACAAATAGTTACAAGTTCCTATTACTTATTTCATGGAGATGTAAGGTATGAAGAAACTGTATCTGACGAAGGACTAAAATTTGCGAAAGAAATGGCTGAAATATATAATGTTGCGGATGCTTACGTTATGGATATAGGCAAAACATATGATGGTTGGAAAATAATGGAAGTTAATTGTATTAATAGTGCAGGCTTTTATAAAGCTGAAGTAAAAAAGATAGTTCTTGCTTTAGAGAAATTATATACGTAAGTAGTCTGACAAATTTATCTTAACATTTGATGATGGCTTCTTTTTGCCATTTACTTCGTTAAAGAATCTCGTCATAGCTATGGCTATGTCGAAGCGTCGAACCGCTCCATTTTTTGCCCCTCATCGCAAATGTAACCTTAATTCTGTCACACTACTTAATAAAAATCAATGCAAATTATAGATACTGAAAAAATAAAAATATTGAGACAAAAATTGTCTATTCCCCTAAACGCTGCAATTAAGTTGGTTAAAGAACATAATGGAGATGTATCAGCGTGTGAAAAAGCGTTTCATAAGACTAACATAAACGCCATTTGTAGACTTGCTGAATGCGATGAAAGTATGGCGAAAAAATACTATCATATTTGTAAAGGCGATGTTCAAAAAGCCATCAAAAAAATTGATGAAAGATTGGTGTGTATAACAACAAATGAACCAAATGAAACAGTACATAAAATAGGATTTATCCTATGGGCAGAAAATCAAAACCTAACCCAATATATAACGTCAAAAGCCGAGAGCGTTTTTATTCAAAGTAAGGACTTTGACTATGTAATCGAGGAATTTCAATCGGTTTTTCCACAAAAACGACCTTACAAAGATTCCGAAATTATAGATGATTGCTTTTGCATTTGTAGCCATAATATTTTTGACAATAAAACTTGCAGACACATTGTTAAGCGCATCGCAAGAATAGCAACAGATGACCCAAAAGTTGAAAAATTCTTGAGAGATTTAATAAAATGGTTCAATATCAAATTAAGATTCGCTGATTATATTGTGGTCTATGGGAATTTGTAAGTGAAATAAAAAATAGGAGAGAACGGTTTATCTTCCATCGTCACGGCAGTCCCTGCTATCCATTCTTATGGCTCACAATTACTATCAAGTATGGAGAGAACCACAGCACCAAGAACTAAGAACCACAGCACCAGTAGTGAGCCATACCATTACTATCAGGTCTATATTGCATGCAAGTACCACTATTGAAGGTATTAAGACGCTATAGAAGTGTTATTAAAGGAAATTGTCATATTGTTTTGATAAGTATAAAATTATACATATATTTATGAAATTAAATCAGAGGGGAACACAATATAAAGTGATTTTGTAATCAATATTGTTTTCCTTAATTCGTGAAAAAGATGCATTTTAGACCAGCAGGTATTCCTGTTAAATCTGAAAATCCCAACAAGCTCTAATTAAAAGTGATTAAATTTTTGTTTCCTGATAGTGAATACTCATTTATTTCTAAATTAAAATAATGAAAAAAATCTACTTTATCTTAATGATGACAATCATCGTATTTTTATCTTCTTGCTTTGCTTTAAAGGTTAATGTACCTATATCTTACCAAGCTCAATCAATTGATAAAATGGCACTTTTTCCGGTTATGATAGGAAAAATAGAACAACCTCTTTTCCCATTACTTGATGCAGCAGCATTTAATGGGAAAACTAATAAAATTGCGGATCAAATTATGGATAGTCAACAAAAAACCATAGAGAAAATTAGGGAACAAATAGCTGAAAAACTACAAGAGTACTTTAAATGCAATGTTTTGTATGGAAAATCTCTCCATAATTTAGAGCCTTATAGTAATTTAAAAGAAAAATATCATAATAAAACAGCATTACGAATAAAAAATGATAACTTTCCCTTAGTGATTATTGGCTCTGGAGATGTAAATCCTTTTAGCTTTTCTAACGGAAATGTTACTGCCTATTTTAAAGAACAAAAACAATATGAGGTAATATCACAGGACTTGTGTGAAAAATTAAATGTAGATGCAATAGCTATTAGTTTTTCAAGATTAAGTGTTATAGATGTTGGCATGTTTGGATCTTCAGGCCGTCTTCGATTGGAAACACACATTTATATAGTTGATAAACACGGGAAAACTATTGCCAAGGGCTATGCACATTCAAAACCAGCTTCAATAAAAGGCAGGGAATTGGAGGATTATCAAAGAGTCCTTGATGAGTTTCCAATGCTTTTTAATTTACTAGCGAAGCAATTAATAAATTGAAATAACAAAATTAATATGAAAACTATTTATTGTTTTATTACTTTTCTTTTTATTTTAAGCAATCAATTACAAGCTCAGACATATAATCTTCCAGAACAAAAACATTTTGAAAAAGGAAAAATTGCATTGTTAAATTTTGAAAAACATGATGCTATTGATATAGAAATAGGTGATGAATCTGTGAAATTTAAAGACAGGCTATCAAATGAACAAAGAGAAATTGCATTTGCAGATATAAATTACCTCAGACTTCGAGATGGTAATAAGCTTGGTTATGGATTAACATTGGGCGGCATAACTGCAAGTGTAATTTGTTTGAGAGTTATAATGGAGTCAGGCGGTGGTTTAAGTATTGGAGGAGGTGCTGTTATTATTGTTGGAATAACTGCATTGGGAGGCTTGATTGGTGCAAGTACTCCCCGATGGAAAACCTATTATCTAGGAAATGATATTGGAATGATTAAACCTAATATTTACTTTGATCAAAATTCATTTGGAGTTTTGATTTCCTTTCAATTAAAGTAGTAAAACAGTTCTAAGACCAATCCTTTTTAAGAATGCGAACCTTCATTAAACTAGTAAATCAAATAGGTTAGCTAATGGACGACATCTATAAGATGGTTTTTAAAGGTACAGCCCATCTAAAATAGCCCCGATGGTAGCGTTATGGCTTACATGTACTGTGGTTCTTGGTGCTGTAGTTCTTGGTTCGGTTCTTACCTGATTGGTGGTTCTTTTGTAAGCCATAGTAGCGTACAGCGGGCCCATGCGTCACGACGAAGCACCAAACCATTCGCTCCAAAAAAAAAGAAAAACCACCGTAGAAACCTTGCACTGCAACGTCTACCGTATAAGTTGGTAAATATCACACTGCAACGTCTAAAACTACCCCATAAGGTAGCCAAAAAAAAGAAAAAATACCCAGTGAGACGTTGCACCGCAACGTCTAAGTATTAGCAGGCTTACCCAAAAATAATTGCAACAAAATGCCAAAGAAAATCACCAACAAACACCCAATGACATTGAACCAAAGAAATCCAATATTCGTCGTAAAATTAAGGGTAAGCACAATACTTTGAGCAATCAAAGCGGCATAAAAAACGGCATCTGCCTTGATGTACTTGACGTAAAAAGCTGCAATGAAAATCCCCAAAATCGTCCCATAAAAAATAGATCCCAACCAATTCACCAATTGGATGAGGTTGTCAAATAAGTGGGCGTAGGAGGCGAATAAGATGGCCAAAATTCCCCAAAAGACGGTCCACGCTTTGGAGGCAAAAAGATAGTGGGCATCTGTGCCGTCTTGCTTTAAAGAGCGTTTGTACAAATCAATGGTCGTGGTAGAAGCAAGGGCATTTAGTTCGGAGGAGGTGGAGGACATCGCTGCCGAAAAAATAACGGCTAACAATAAGCCAATCAAACCGTGTGGCAAATAATTTAATACAAAAGTCAAAAATACATAGTCTTTGTCATTGAGTTCGGCATCTGCATTGTTTTTGTGAATCAGGTCTTTTACACTTTCTCGAATGGTTAAAACTTCGGCTTGGGCGGTTTCTATTTTCGCTTGTTGTAAAGTGATGGCTGCTTCGTCATTGCGCTGAATGGCAGTTACCAAATTATCTACGTGCTGTTTTTTTTCTATAAATATGGCATCGTACTGTTCGTCTAAACGCTCTAAGTCTTGGCGATATTCGGTTTGGTACAAAGCATTTTTTTCGACCTGATTAAAAAAGACAGGCGGTTGATTGAATTGATAAAACACAAAAACCATCACACCCACCAACAAAATAAAGAATTGCATCGGGATTTTTAACAAGCCATTAAAAATCAAACCCAGTCGGCTTTCTCGCATAGATTGTCCCGAAATATAACGAGAAACTTGGGATTGATCCGTCCCAAAATAGGAGAGGGCTAAAAATAATCCGCCCGTAATCCCCGACCAAAAGTTATAGCGGTCTTTGAAGTCAAAACCAAAATCAATCGTCTCTAATTTACCCATTTTACCCGCTACTTTCAAGGCATCGCCAAAGGATAAATATTCGGGAAGGAACGAAATTAACATAAAAAAAGCGGCAAACATACCGCCCATAATCACCACCATTTGTTGCTTTTGCGTCACACTCACTGCACGAGTTCCACCTGACACCGTATAGATAATCACAAGCGACCCAATCACCAAAATGGTATAGGTCAAATTCCACCCCAAAAGCGTCGATAAAATAATGGCAGGCGCATAAATCGTTATACCAGCCGCCAAGCCTCGTTGTATCAGAAACAAAACAGCCGCTAAGGTTCGAGTTTTTAAATCAAAGCGACTTTCCAAAAATTCATAAGCGGTATAGACTTTCAGCTTATAGTACAACGGAATAAACGTAACACAAAGAATCACCATCGCAATCGGTAAGCCCAAGTAAAATTGCAAGAAACGCATCCCATCAATATAAGCCTGTCCAGGCGTAGATAAAAATGTAATCGCACTCGCTTGGGTCGCCATAATCGACAACCCAATCGTCCACCATTTCAATTCACTATTCCCTCGCAAATAGTCGTTAATATCACGACTCCCTCTCGTTTTCCAAACACCGTACACCACAATAAAAAGCAGTGTCCCAACCAACACAATCCAATCTAAACTGCTCATGCGTAGTAACTTGTAAAAAGGTAAAATAATAAAACTAAAAGGGCTAAATTACCCAATACAAGGGCGTACCATCCTTTCCAAGATGAAAAAATAGGAGGTTTCTCTTTGTTCATAATTTTTTGGTTCTTAGTTCTTGGTGCCGTAGTGCTGTGGTGCTGTGGTCTTAGTTCTTGGTGCTGTGGTTTAGAGCCTTCAACTTTTTAAAAAAAGCACGATGCCATTCCCTCTTGAGAGGGAACGATTGACCGCAAGGGAAATCAAGGGTGTCCATTTCAATTAAAACAAGCAATTGTTCCGAAGTTTGCAACGAACCTGATTCCCTAATTTACCAATACACTAATTCCCTAAATCTTATTCTTCTTCCGCCAATATCGCCAATCCTCAATGGCCGTCATCGTCTTAGGTGCAGCCCCCATCACAAACAAATCCGAAATAGGCGCATACATCGTATCCTCCCCAAAACGCAAGCCCACAATAAAGTCCGTCTCAAACTGCTCTCTCGGTGCCAATTCAATGACCTCAAAAATCTCCTCTTCCTTTTCACCCATCTTTACCTTAAAAGGATAAAGTAAACTGGCACTCATATAATCATACCAAGCATCCACCATCTGATCCTGATCCATCTGATCCTGAAATACATTTTCTAAAATTCGTTGTTCTCTTTCTAAATCTATTGTCTCCATACTGGTTTATGTCGTTTAAGTAGTTTATGTGGTTTTTGTAGTTTGAGTTGTTTTGTAATTTAAGTCATTTGAATTGTTTTTTTACTCTTAGCGAACCTTGCGTTAAAAGGAAAATGAACCGAAAAAAGATGCTATCGCCCAACTCCAAATCTCACTCGTCACCCGTTCCTTGTCACCCGTCACTCACCCTAATTCCCCAAAGAAACCAAATTCGCAAACAAACGATAGGCTCCAGCCACCCCCGCAGGCAATTCCCTAAAAAACGAATAGCCCGTATAGACAAAATGTCCATCGCCATATTCCGCTACCAAAAGTCCACCATCTTTAGGGTCTTCCTCTGGATCATTCGCCGACAAAATAGGCGTAAACTTAGCATCCCACTCATTCGGAAAATACAAACCCCGTTCCTGTACCCAACCCTCAAAATCTGCTTCGGTAATCTTGTTTGGTTCATTCAACACAGGATGTTTAGGAGCTAAAAAGCGCACTTCTGCTTCCTCCACCGTCACCCGATCCCTCGAAATTGTAAGCGGATAAGGCGCAATCTCCTCTGTCAGCAAACTATACGTCGTATTATACTGAGCAACCACCGTTCCGCCATTTTTGACGTAATCCATCAAAATAGGTACATGAAACTTCATTCGTTCTCTTTTATTAAAAACCCGTACACCCAATACAACGGCATCGTATCCTTTTAAGTTTCCTTTTGTCACTTGGTCGTCGCTCAATTCATCGACTTGATAGCCAATTTGACGAAGACTTTCAGGAATCACATCACCAGCCCCTTTAATGTACGCAATACGCTCTCCTTTCTTCTGTATATCCAATTTTACCACCTTCGCCTTCGCCTTTGGAAACAGCGTTTGTGTTGGAATATGGTCGTAACTAATATCCACCAAAGCATGGTCATAGGTCTTGCCATCACTGGTCACCATCGCCTTAATATCGCCCGTACTTTGGCTATCAGGCGGATACAACTCAAAACGCACCAATTCCTCAGCCCCTTTTTCCGCCATTTCTATAGCAATACGCTTGGGTTTTACCGTCCATTTATCGGGAACAGCCAATTCCACATAACCATTCAAATCGTCTTTTCCTGCTTTGACCAAAACCTGAATTTCTTGAGGTTCTTCATCCGCAAAAACGACCACTTTCTCTGCAATATTGGCAAAAACAGGCGGTGTAATTGAAAAAGGACGATACAATTCCCCTGCTTGGTCATCCGTCCACTTATAGACGATAGGTTTCTGAAAAGTAAACGATTCTCCTGCTATTTTTAGTTTAAAATCTACAAACAAAGGCGCATCATTTTCAGGCATGCCAATTTTGAGTTGCTGATCGACTGCAAACATACCCAAAGTTCCCTCTTTTTCCAACCAATAAGGCTGTGTATATGTCAAATTTCCAAAGACTTTTCTTTGTGTTTTAAATTTAAGACTCTTGTTATTCTCTAACGTTTGGTTTAGCGTTGTATCCGTCTTATCGCTCGAAAACTCCACCTTCAACAATTCCACTTTCACATCAGAACGATTAATCACTTCCACTTCAAGGTTAATATCCTCCAAAAAAGTTGCAGAATAATCATCTGCCACCGCCTCCAAATACAAGCCCATACAGCCATAAATTAACTCATTCAATTCCGCCAATTTCGTGATTTGCCAAGCACTTGGCTCTAACAATTCCAACGCCTTTTTAGCCTCAATCAACTGTGGCACAATCCCCGAAGGATTCAACACATCAAAATTAATCGCTGCATCCTCCAATAACTTGCCAACAACCGCACCGCCTTCCAAACGAGACCAAGTCGTATTAATCCCATCAAAAACCGCCTTATTTGAGCCTTTTCCCTGCAAAGGCAACAAATACTCAATACGTTCCCCCCTCGTTCCAGCCGTTCCCATCGCCTGACACTTATGTTGACTACGGCTTGTTGCTGCTATTTCTGAATAAGACAGCCCCAACAAAGGATTAAACTTCCCAGCATCGACCTGAATCATCTTTTCCTTATCAGGACTCTCCGCAAAAGCCTCCCGACTCCCATAAAACCACCAAGATGTATTAAACAACAAGCGTTTCGCCTGCCACACATCCACATACTGCAACTGCTCCCGAAACCGCTTTGGATCAGCAGCAGCAGCATAGGCCTCTTCCGCCAAAATAGACGAAGCCGTATGGTGCCCATGCGTCGTACCAGGTTCCGTAGAAAATCGAGTAATCAGCACATCAGGACGAAAAGACCGAATCACCCAAACCACATCCGCCAAAACCTGTTCCCGATCCCAAATAGTAAACGTCTCATCAGGATGTTTAGAATACCCAAAATCATTCGCCCGTGAAAAAAACTGCTTCCCCCCATCAATCCGACGAGCCGCCAACAACTCCTGCGTCCGAATAATCCCCAATTCCTCCCGAATCTCCGACCCAATCAAATTCTGTCCACCATCGCCCCTCGTCAGCGACAAATACGCCGTATTCATCAACTCCTCATTCGTCAAATACGAAATCAAACGAGTATTTTCATCATCAGGATGCGCCGCAATATACAAAGCACTCCCCAACACATTCAGCTTATTCAATGCATGTTGCAACTCCGCCGCATTCGGCTTTTTCGGAGCCTGCCCAAACAAATTCAGCCCCACAAACCCCAAAATCCCCACAAGAAACCATATTTTCCATCTCATAATAGTTGATTTAGACAGCGAAATTACGTAAAATCTTTTTAGTGCCGTAGTTTTTTTAGTACTGTAGTGCCGTAGTTCTTTCATATTGTAGTTACAGTTTCCCTTAACCACAGCACAACAACACTAATTAACTACAGCACTAATTTAAATAAGGAGAGAACGGTAAAGCCCTCCGTCGTCACGCACGGTCCCGCTGTCCGCTACTATGGCTAACCAAGAACCAAAAATCACGTAAGAACCGAACCACAGCACTACAGCACCAAGAACCACAGCACTTGGTTAGCCATAACACTACCATCGGGTCTATCTTAAAAGGACAGGACCCCAAAAAAAGAAGAAGAAAAGAAGCACCAAACCCAAAATCCCCTCTAAAAAGAGGGGACGATTGACCGAAAGGGAAATCAGGGGTATGTCAAACTCACCAAAAACAAAAAAATCAAGTCGAATAAAAAAACAAAAAACAAAATATTACATCCTGTCCATCCAAAATAGACCCGATGGTAGCGTTATGGTAGCAGCGTTGGCAAAATATGACATTTTTTTTAAAAATGTCATATTTGTGGGCAAGCCACCATAGTAGCGGACAGCGGGCCCACACGTCACGACGAAGCAAAAAAACGTTCTCTCCAAAAAAAATAAAATTTAAAAAGAATAGCGTAAATTTGCATCGTTAAAAAAAAGATATGAAAAAATATAGCCTTCTTTTTTATTTGTTAATTTGCCTACAAGCATGCAGTTACCTACCTGAAAAACTAGAGCCGAATGAGGCGGTGACTTTGACGGAAAATCGAGATTATATCGCCATTGAACCGACAGATGGAACGTATGCATCAACGGGCTTGATGTTTTATATCGGAGGTTTGGTCGATCCACATGCCTATGTGAATTGGGCATCTGAATTTGCCGTAGAGGGAGACGGACACAAGGTCGTGATTGTCAAAATGCCTGCGAATTTGGCGGTTTTGGCAGCAAATAAAGGCAAGGGATTGACGGAAGAATTTGAGGAAATAGAGCGTTGGGTTGTCGGTGGACATTCATTGGGTGGAGCGATGGCGTGTACGTTGGTAGATGACAATCGCTCTTTGTTTGAAGGGCTTGTTTTGATGGCTGCCTATCCTGCAAGTTCTGTAGATTTGAGCGATTGGTCGGGAACAGTCTTGTCAATTTCTGCCTCTAATGATGGCTATACAACGGAGGAGGAAATCGAAAATTCTAAGGCGCAATTGCCTACGGAAATGGTAGTGAATTCCATAAATGATATAATCGAAACCACAGAAAACAGAAGCCTTTTTTATGAAATTGAAGGCGGCATTCATTCCTATTTTGGGGATTATGGATTGCAAGAGGGAGACGGAACACCGACAATTACACAGGAGGAACAACAGACAATTATCGTCGATTGGTTACAGGCTTTCTTTGAAGCAAATGGATGGAACTAAGGCAGTGCAAATATGAAAAATATTATGAAAATAAAAACAATATTCTACTTTTTTATGTTTGTCTGTTCGATTTCTGCGACAGCACAAAACCTAAATTTTGAGATAGATTTGTTTCCGTCTTTAAGTTATGGAAGCGATTTTGATGCAGGCTATAACGGCACAGGTTTTTCGATAGAATACCAACATCCTTTGACTGAAAAGTGGAATGCTTTGGGCGGTATCGAATACGGTTTTGTAGGGTGGGGGAATCAAGGATTGGTGGAATTAGGCGTCGCTCGAAAACTGGTGGAAAAAGAAAAAATGAGCTTGCAAGGAGAATTTATTTTGTTGAATGGGTTGGCGTGGTTTCGCCCAAAATCTTTGTATGTCTGGGGTGGAGAAGTCAATGTTGTTTCTGTCTTTCCCATCCGCAAAAAAAGCTCCATTTCTTTGAGTCTTGGACTAAGATATTCACAGTGTCCTGCCTATAAAGATTATGGAATGATCAATTCTTATTTGGATATTCCTGTCAAGATTGGGTGGCGCATCGGAAACATATAAGTTGTTTAAGCTGGTTGAAGTACATGTGAGTTTTTTCTCTGCTCTACCAAAAAAAAAGGGAACAACAAAGCCTAAACTTCATTATTCCCTTGTGATAAATTTTTTAAAAAAGTGTCTTTTATTGTACAACAACCTTCCCCGTATAAGTCTGATTGCCAATTAAGTGATAGAGATAAACGCCACTGTCCAAATCACCTCGCTCAATCGTAATATCCATAGGATTGTTAATCTTTTCTGTACGAACCAATTTTCCTGTCAAATCATATAAATGAATTGCGTTTATACTATTATCAGGCGTCGATAAAACAATGGTCGTGCGTTCATTGAATGGATTTGGATTTGCACTAATCAGGGTGTTATCATTGATGACATTTAAACCTAAAGGCAATTCTTCGACCAAAGTATTTTGTACCGTATTGGTCACAACTGCATCATTGAAATCAAAGAAAATATAACCTGTGTTCTCTACAGTTGTACCTATTTCCAAATTCTCTTTAGGAGAAATGATATACTTAATAAAACCATTACTTCCTGCTGGATTACTTGTACTATCAGGCAAGAAAATATTGTTAAAACGGAAAACAACACTATAATCATCTTTCAACTCTACCGAATAAGGCATATGGCTCGCACCAATAACTTCAAGCGTCGAAATGTCTAAGTTGTTGTCAATTGGATCTTCAATAAAAATGTTAATGGCAGGCGCATTCCCTGTATTTTGGAAACGAATCGTATAGACTAA
>ENA-ORXM01002863-ORXM01002863.1-marine-metagenome-genome-assembly--contig:-NODE-2863-length-18770-cov-18.717434_pt1 | contig 18770 bp, 13 predicted proteins | sample MGYA00237867_ERZ511480 | MGnify/ENA primary metagenome ERZ511480 (study PRJEB26309, sample SAMN06266103) | marine metagenome | isolation source: Algal blade | place: United Kingdom:Sidmouth, United...
ACTGTGCATAACATTAGCTATATGCATAGTGCTGGTGGTCAACGAGATGACCCAGTACCAGCACATAGCTTCACATTGTAGGTAAGTAAAAAAATTAAAACATACAAAACTATACAAATGAAATATTCTACAACACAAATTGTAAATCTAATAACTATAGGTAATTTTGAAGAAGCAATGACTAATGCTATTCATTTATTTCAACAAGATGATAATAATAGAGAATTATTAAAGGAAATGCTTACAATAAAGTCATCACATAATAGAATAGAAAAATCAAAAAGAATTAATGCAATTGAGCAGTCTGAGTACGACACACATTACAATAAAAATGTATATTCTGTTTTTCAAATTTTAGAGGAATATGAAAAGAGAAATATTGCATTACACAATACAGATTTGGAACCTTATGTAGAAACTGTAAGTAAAATAGATATAAAAGTTCTGAATAGCCTTCTATATAATTTATTGAAAGAAAAGGGTGTAAATCTGAATAAAATTGATAAATTACCAGTTGAATGGGTAAGAGAACACAACAAATTACTAGGTAGTATTCAAAACAATAACGAAATAGATTATAAACAAATGATTTTCAAATACTTAAATATATTTGATTTTGAGAAAGCAGAAGAATCTTTACTAGCTGATATCAAATCTCAAGAAGATAAAGTTATTAATATAGCTGATAGATATTTTGAATTAGGTAAATTGAAAAATTTAACAGGTCATCATCTTGAATCTTTAGAATATATTGAAAAAGCCTCTATATTAAACTCAAATAATACTGAGTTTCTTAATGATTTAGGATTACAATATCTATTTTTTGGTCAATACAACAAAGCAAAAGAAAAGTTTGAAGATGCCTTAGAAAAAGATCAAAGTAGAGATGCCTATAAAGATATTAGAGTATCTATTCGCAAGTCAAACATAGCAAATTCAGATATTTATTTAGGAAACTATGAACAAAGTATTAATAACGCTAAAGAAGTCATAGATAACTTAAAACATAGTCATATAGATATAATTAGGAAAAAGGAACTAGAGATTATTTCATATAATACTATTGGACAATCTTTAGTCTTGCTTCTCTTTGATTATCAATTTAATATGTGTATTTTTGCCATTACAAGTAAATGTAATAAAAAAGATGAATTATACCAAAATAAAAACAGAAAGACAGTTTAGAAGTACAACAGGTTACAGTAAAAAAGAATTTGATTGTTTACATAAGGATTTACAATCTGTATATTATGATTTATACGGACAGACTTATCAAGATTATGTAGCAGAAAATGTGACAGAAGTTCCTGTTTTTTCAAACTTAGGAGAAATTTTATTTTTTGTTTTATTTCAATTAAAAAACAATTTAGTTTATGATTGTCTTGGAGCTGTTTTTAATATGAATGGTTCTACTGCTCATAAGAATTTTGCAAAGTTTTCGATATTATTAGAACAAACCTTAGAAAAAAAAAAGTGATGCCTAAAAGGTGTTTTGGAACAGTTGAAGAGTTCAAAGAAGCGATACCAGAAGAGGAGGACTTGTTATTTGACGGTACAGAAAACTTAGAACAAAGACCAAAAAACTATAATAATCAGAAAGATATGTATAGCGGTAAAAAACATACGCATACTAGTGTCGCAATGATTTTGTCTAACCCACAAAAATGGATTTATTATGTGAGTTTTCTTTATGTAGGTTCTCAAGTAGATTTTGGTATTTTTAAAGAGGAATTTGACCCCAATTTAGACTGGTTCTCTCAATATAAAATTTGGGTAGATTTAGGATTTGTTGGATTTGATAAATACTATAATACAAAAGAACTAAATATAGGGAAAAAGAAACCAAGAAAAAGCACAAACAACCCTAATCCTACTTTAACAGATGAAGAGAAACAAGAAAATAAAAGAGTAAGTAAAACTAGAATTTATGTTGAACATGCTATTGGTGGAATGAAACGTTTTAGGATAATAACAGATAGAGCAAGAGGTAAATGCGCTAAACTTAAAAATGATATTATAGGTATTTGTGCTGGATTACATAACTATAAATTGTCACTAAAAACTTGACTATCAAAGAGAAACAAGTCTATTGTTCATTCTTTAATGTATGTTTTATTTTGTCTACCCACTTACTTAGAAATAGGTACGAAATAAACTCATCACAGATATGACCTTTCTTTGAGAAATGTCATATCTAATCTAAGAACTTATTTCGTACACATTCCTTTGAATATTTTCTTCATATTGCGCATGTTAATTTTAAGGAGAGAACGGTGGATTGCTTCGTCGTAAAGTATGGGCCTGCTGTTCATTCTTATGGTGGCGGGCTAAGTTAGGGCAACCACAAGGGATTTTGCCCCCACAATACCACGGGTAGAAACATGGGGTCTGTCTCTACCGCCACCATACCACTACCATCAGGTCTATTTTGGATGGTCTGAACGAAATATGATTTAGGAATGATGAAACAATAAGCAATCCTTTTGGGTGTCGATATTTTAGTATTTATTCATTACTTAATTAAAAATTAAGCAAAAAAATATCTATTTTTGTATAGTTATTGATTCCAAAGATAACATTGTAGCTATCCACATATATTCTAAATTTCAATTCATTGATAGAGGTTGTGTCCTTACCAACTAGACCTGATGGTAATGGTATGGCTTCCTTTGGTACTGTAGTTCTTAGTGCTGTGGTGCTGTGGCTCGGTTCTTATTTGATTTTGTGGTTCTTAGGAAGCCATAAGAATGGACAGCAGGCCTTTCCAAAACGACGAAGCATTGTCCATTCTCTCCAAAAAATTATTATTTTATTTGTAAGTAAAATTCATCCCAAGCCTAAAGGCGTTGGGTCTTCTTTTACCATAAACATAAGCTGCAAACAAATTCGTGTTCTTGTTTCTGAATTTATAGTTTTCTAAAAATTTCTTATTAAGAAAAGAGGGCAAGTGGTTCTTGTCTTCTTTCTTTTCAAAAAAAAAAAGAACTATTCTTTGTAAGCAATGTGAGATACGGAGCTATTTTTAGGGGAAATTGGCTCCATTAGTAGATTACAATTTGCTTATAAGAGGATAACTAGTTATTTTATGTATGTAGATAGCAAGAGGAACATTCGTGTTCCTCTTTTTTTTGCCCTTTTTTGTCTTTTTAGCCCTTTTCTTTCCTTCTTTCTTGCCTACCCAAAGCCATTCTCTTCAAAAACAAGAAAAAACAGCCAATTTAGTCATGATACATTTTTGTTAAAAATGGCTTTCAAAACTATATATACAAACAAGTTATACATAATCATTAAATTTATATAATCAATAAACTCACTAAAAATACCAAAAATTGTATTTTCAAAATAAGAGATTAAGGTATAGTTTTATTTCACAATTTAAGAGTATAGTGTTTGGCCAAACGAATTACTCAATATTTACTAACTTTTTTAAATTTAATTAACTATGAAAGTGATTAAAAGTGTAAAACTTCAAGATTTAGATAATTCTTTATTTGATGAGTTCAAAAAAGAAGAATTAGACAACTTAGTAGCTGTAGTTGGTGGACGTGGAGTCTCAACTAATAATGGTAAAGACGAAACCACTAAATGTGACTGTCCAGACCCAGGCGGTGTTGAAATCAAAGTTTTAGCATAAATCCATCTTAATTTAGGCTATTTGAAGAAGCCAAGCGAAGAGACTAATTTAAAGAGACAAATGGCAATTGGTGAATGGTATTTATCAATTCTTTGTCTATGCTCTGTAATCAGTCACAACAAGCTATTAGTTTTTTCAAATAGCCTTTTTTCACAACTTCATTTTCAAAAACGGTTATGATTGTTATTATGTCAGAAGAAAGTGATTTGATGACGAATCATGTTATCAATTGGCTTTCTCATTTTCAAGTTCCATTTGTTAGAATTAACAAAAGTACTTCTATCAACTTAGAAAAATTTGAGATTGATGCTTCAAAAGTTCATTTCTCGCTTATTATCCACAATCCAGACACCCCTCCTATTCAGATTGATTCAACCGAGATTAAAGCCTTTTGGCATAGACGTGGTGAACTTCATATTACTTATCCATTTATTGAAGCCGTCAAAAATGTAGAGGATAAAAAAATTGCTCAACGCTTAAATTTTTATTTGGGCTTAGAAGGTAGAAGAATAAAGGAAGTTATCTTGTCTCAATTGGTTCGCTACCCTTCCATTGGTAATTACCATAATAGTGAAGTCAATAAAATAGATAATCTTATTGTTGCACAAGAAGTAGGATTTGATATTCCGCAAACCCTTATTACCAATCAAAAAGAATGGTTGCAGGAATTTATAGAAAAAACGCCCGCCATTACCAAAGCCATGTTTATAGGCGCCCTTCCTCTTGAGGGTATTTCTTTTGGAGCAGGCACACACAGTATCTATAAAGAGAATATTGAAGCCTTAGCGAAAAATAGTTTTCCTTCTTTTGTTCAAGAACAATTGGATAAAGCTTATGAACTAAGAATTTTCTATTTGCATGGTAACTGTTATGCTTCTGCCATTTTTTCTCAGAATGATGCTCAAACGAGTGTTGATTTTAGAAATTATAACAAGCAAAAACCGAATAGAACGCCTCCTTATAAGCTCCCAAAAACAGTAGAAGATAAAATTCAGGCTTTTATGAAAAAGACGAATCAAAACTCAGGTTCTATTGATTTGGTTGTCACTAAAGATAAACGCTATGTTTTTTTAGAGGTAAATCCAATTGGTCAATTTGCCCAAGTATCTTATCCTTGCAATTATTATTTAGACAAAAAAGTCGCAGAATATTTAGCCCATGCTTAAAGATCAATTTCAACAATTTTTGGAAGCTCCTTTTGTACAAGACAAGCTTCCTATCCATGCCAACTTTTGGAAGGTAACTTCCTTACGCCCTGGCATAAAAGTAAAATCTACGGTTCATACAACCCATCATTATCCGATATCTACATTTTATAAACCTATATCACAATGCATAAACTTAGCAACTACCCCCCCAAAGAACAAGCAATAAAACGATTTCTATTCTTTGCCGAATGCTTTTTAGTCAAAGGTGTTTTAAGAAGTGCCATTTATGATGTTTCCAGAGATACTTATCGGCTTATTCCCAATCATTTGTTAGAGATGATAGAACAATTTGAGGGAAAGACTTTAGCAGAAGTAAAAGCATTTTATGGGGCTGAAAATGAAGCTATAGTTGATAAGTACTTTGCGTTCTTAGAACAAGGCGAGTATATCCTATGGTGTGATGAAGCAGAATTAGCCCTTTTTCCTAAAATAGATTTAGTGTGGGACTATCCTGCTCAAATATCTAATGCCATTATTGATATAGATAACAATACAGACCATCCTTTTTCTAAAATTTTTACCGAATTGGAGCAATTGGGTTGCAAACATCTACAAATTCGCTCATTCTCGACGCAAACCGTTGCTTATTGGGATAATCTCTTGCAGCATCTCAAAAATAGTAGATTTCAATCAGTAGATATTTTAACAAAATACGATGCTGTAATTTCTCTTGAAATGATTAAGATGTTATATGAAAAGTACTTACGTATTCATTCTTTTATTGTACATTCTGCCCCTGAATACGTTTATCCAGCAACAGAGGACAATATTACTCATAAGCTAGCTTTTGTCAAAGATGTAATTCAAGATGCACAAAATTGCAAAAAAATACAAAAAGGCTATTTTCAAGTAAATATGCAATTGTTTATGGAAGCCCACTATCATCACACCTATTTTAATAGAAAGTTGTGTATTGATACGAATGGTGCTATTAAAAACTGTAATACGCTATCTGAATCTTTTGGTAATGTCAAAGATACACTGCTTAAAGATGCGATTGAACAAGATGGTTTTCAGGCTCTTTGGCATGTTAAAAAAGAGGAAACGAAGGTCTGTCAAGATTGTGAGTTTCGGTATATGTGTGTGGACGCTCGTAAGCCTTTGAAGGGAGATGATGGGCTGTTTTATCACGAGACGCCTTGTCCTTACGATCCTTATACAGCGAAATGGATGGAGGTGACGGAAATGACGGAGTTGGAGCGTTAATAGGGGCGAAAGGGCGATTTTTTAATACATTCATTATCAAATTTTTACAATAATTTCAAGATTCTGTCAAATGTATCCATCTACTTACCTTTGACAATAGTAGCGACCTTTTAACATAGACCTGATAGCAACGGTAGGGCGAAAAAGTAAGGCATTTGTGAATTGGCTTAGTTTTCGCCCTTTAGTGTATAGCAGGCCTTTCCGTCACGACGAAGCAATCCACCATTCTCTCCTAAAAATAGTATAACAACTTAACAAGTTCTTTCGTAAACAAAAGAATTCTTTTGGCAATGTATTATTGTGTTAAAAATTGCTTTAACTCCTTAATAATCAGCTATATTAGTAGTAATATTTTTACCAACTTAAAGGTTAAAAACGTACAAACGTATTTAAACCATTATATTTTGGCTTAAATATTGCCTATTTTTCACCCTAGATTCATTAACTAATTCTATATCCTAAAAGACCTCTTTTGTGGTTAATATGAAAAAACGATTTCCTTTCTATAAACAAATGGACCAAAGTGATTGTGGTCCTACCTGCTTACGCATGATTGCGAAGTATCATGGCAAGTCGTACCCTTTAGATTATCTTAGAGAAAAATGTTATATTAATAAGACAGGGGTTTCTTTGGCGGGCATTAGCGATGGTGCACAGGCGATTGGTTTGCGTACTTTGGCAGTGCAAGTTCCTTTTGAAAAAATGCGGGAAGCTCCTTTGCCTTGTATCGCTTATTGGCGACAACGGCACTTTGTGGTGGTTCATAAGATTGAAAAAAATACAGTTTGGGTCGCTGATCCTGGTTATGGATTGGTTAAATATAAGAAAGAGGACTTTTTGAAGGGCTGGACCAGCCAAAACACGATACATGGCGATGGGGAAGATACAGCAGGTATTTTGCTATTGATGGAAACAACGCCTGAGTTTTTTGATAGAGAACTTATTCAAGATGAAGGGGTGACGATTTCTTACCTTTTGGAGTACCTCCGCCCTTATAAGAGCTTTATTTTACAGCTTATTTTGGGGATGGTTATTGGGAGTATCTTGCAGTTAATCTTTCCTTTTTTGACACAATCTATTGTGGATAGAGGAATTGAGTATGAGGATATTAACTTTATTTATCTCATTTTGGCAGGACAGTTGATGTTGTTTTTTAGTCAGCTTTCTGTCGAGTTTATTCGATCTTGGATTTTGCTACATATGAGTAGCCGTATCAATATTTCGTTGGTTTCGGACTTTTTGGCAAAACTGATGCGACTGCCTCTCGCCTATTTTGACAGTCGGGTTGTTGGAGATATTTTACAGCGAATTAATGACCACAAACGGATTGAGTCGTTCATTACAGGTTCTACCTTGAGCGTACTTTTTTCGATGGTTAACTTCATCGTATTTTCGTTTTTATTAGCATATTTCGACTTAGCAATCTTCGCTGTTTTTATGGTGAGTTCTGTTTTGTACTTTTTGTGGATTCTTATTTTCCTAAAAAAGCGTAAGGAACTTGATTTTAGGCGTTTTGACCAAGCTTCCAACAATCAAAGTAATTTGGTGCAATTGATAACAGGGATGCAAGACATCAAGCTCAACAATTGTGAGAATGAAAAGCGATGGGAATGGGAGCGAATTCAGGCAAAATTGTTCCATATTGGGGTGGATGGTCTAAAATTGAGTCAATATCAAACAATTGGGGCGAGCTTTATTAAGAACTTAAAAGATATTTTCATTACTTTTTTATCGGCAAAAGCCGTTATTGATGGTGATATTACGTTGGGGGCAATGTTGGCGATTCAATATATTGTGGGACAAGCCAATGCTCCGTTGGGCAGTATGATTGGCTTTATACAAAATGCACAGGATGCGAAGATTAGTTTGGATCGTTTGAATGAGGTTCGCAAAAAAGAAGATGAGGAACCATATAATAGTAACCGCATGAAAACGTTACCACAAGACAAGTCTCTTTATTTAGATAAAATCGACTTTACGTATGGTGGTCCAAGTAGCCCTCTTGTTTTAAAGAATATTTCGTTGAAAATTCCGGAAGGTCAAGTTACGGCTTTGGTTGGGGCAAGTGGTAGTGGAAAAACGACCATCATCAAACTTTTGCTAAAATTTTATGCGCCAACAAAGGGCAATATCTTGCTTGGTAAACAAAGATTGGATAATTTTCACAGTGGATGGTGGCGTAGTTATTGTGGTACGGTGATGCAAGATGGGTTTATTTATTCAGATACCATTCAAAAAAATATCGCCTTAGATGACGGTGCTTTAAATTTAGACAAACTTTGGCATGCCATTAATGTTGCCAATATTCAAGAATTTATTGAGGGCTTACCGATGGGCTTGGAAACGCAAATCGGGGCGGAAGGTGTTGGTGTCAGCCAAGGTCAACGGCAGCGTATTTTGATTGCAAGAGCTGTTTATAAAAATCCCCTGTACCTCTTTTTTGATGAAGCAACCAGTGCGTTGGATGCCAATAATGAAAAAATCATTATGGAGAATTTAGATCGTTTTTCTGAAGGTAGAACGGTTGTGGTGGTTGCCCATCGTTTGAGCACCGTAAAAAATGCGGACAATATCGTTGTGTTGCACAATGGCGAAATTGTGGAACAAGGAACACATATCGAATTGGCTGCTAAAAGAGGATATTATTTTAATTTAGTCAAAAATCAATTGGAGCTTGGGTCTTAGTTTTTTTTTAGGGACGAAAGGGACATTTTTTTTTGAGAGACAAAGGGACGCTTTTTTTTTGGGGAACAAAAGAAATCTTAGTTAATTTTGTCCCATTACTTAATTTAGGCTTCTATAATTTTTTAAATTTATGAGAACTGTAGATAAAGAAATTTTTTACCATGTATCCAGAGGTGGACAATGGCAAGTAGGACAACAATACTTTGTGGGAGATAGCGAAAATTATTATACACAAAAGATGATGAATGCTTCTTTTATGCTTCCTGTTTCGGAAGATAAACCACCTTTGCCTATTAATTTTGCAGGTCGAGCGATGGTTGAATATTTGCAGACGGGACAGCAGCCAGCTCCCTTACAAGGCATTTATCACTTTCAATACAATCGCACAATTCAGGAGTTGTATGATATGGGACAGACTTATTTACATATAGTAAGAGAGATGGTTTTTGAAGAAGTACGAAAGGAAAAATTTTCGGACTTGCCTTCTCGCAGAAACGGGATGTGGGTCATTCCTGACAACAAAGCGGCTTTGGCTTTTTGGTTGCCTAAATTAAAAGGCGACAATGGGCGAATCTTAAAGGTTGCCTTATCTGGGAAATTGCATCAGGGTGCACAGCCCACCTTAGCCTTGGTGAGTTATCCTGCCAACGAAATGAAAAAAGCAGCCCACGATTATTGGACTGGTGCAGCTTCTGAAACGGATTCTGATGAGTGTTTGTTTATAGGAAACTTTAAAGTCATAGAAGAAATGGGACCAAAGTAATTAAATTCTAAACTAAATTAGGAGAGAATGGTTTATCTTTCATCGTTACGGAAAGGCCCGCTGTTCGTTCTTATGGTGGCTTGCCCACGCTGCGGGCAGACACATGGGTCTGCCCCTACCCGCACCGCCACCATACCACTACCATCGGGTCTATTTTGGATGGACTCTATCTCTGCAATACTGAATTATTAAAAAATTATTTTTGTTTGACTAACGAAGACTATAACGATTTATTTAGCGACTTTTTTGGTAAAGAAAAGCGTGAAGAGGGAGAAAAAAATATACCTCCTCAAAACGGAAAAATGCCCGTTAATGGGCAAAATGCGCACCCACATCAAGAGAATGGGCATCTACAACACATAACAAAGCAGAATCCGCCAGTTAATAATACACCCAACGTTACCAATCGTTCTAATAATCCTCAAAATGCAAATGTTGTTCGAGAAACAACGCCATTTCCACCACCACCGCCTGTACAGCAACCGCAACCTCAGCAACGACCTGTACAGCAAGAACAGGTTTATAGACAACCTGTTAATACATCACGACCTAACACACCGACACCACAACCAACGCAAAGAGTAACAGCACCGCCACTACAGCAACAACAAACACCACAACCAAATCCAACGATTGTTCGTAGCGAAGAAGTTCATGAAATATTAACTCGTATTCCGTCTTGGATTGTTCGTTGGGGAATTTCTTTGGTTTTCATTATTTTGATGGGGATTTTGTCAATGAGTTATTTTATTAAGTATCCCGATGTCGTCGAAGGACGCATTAATTTAACGGCTGGAAATCCGCCTGCGCCTGTGGTGACAAAAGCCAGTGGAGCGATACAAATTTTGACAAAAGATGGTTCTTTTATTAATGAGCGACAAGTCTTTGCCTATGTCAAAAATGCCACGAATTTTGATGATGTCATTACGCTAAACCGTCGCTTAAAGGAACTCAAACAAGAACTAAAAACGGGTGAAAGTATTAAGGTGAGCAATTGGCCTGATTTAGAGTTAGGACAAATTCAATCGGCTTATAATAATTTGGTTTTTAGGATTAAAGAGAATGCCAATACTATTACTACCTTGTCGGACAATGTGTCCAGAAAGTCGAATATAGACCAACAAATTCGAGAGATTAATAATCTTAAAAATAAACAATTACAAAGTATTGAGCGACTCAAAAGAGACTATGAAACGGTTTTAAAGACCTTTAAAACTCGCCATAAACCCTTATTTCGTTCTGGTGTTATTTCGGCTAATGAGTTAGAGATTAAGGAACGAGAGGTGATGCAAAAACTAAATACTTATCAAAATGCAAAGTCGTCTTTGAATGAATTTCAAAATCGAATACTCTCTTTGCAAAGTCAAAAAAACGAATTAGATTTTTCTAAGCGACAAGAGACGGTTAGTACGCAAAATGCGGTGGCTGATGCGTATGGCACATTGCTGAATACCATAAAATTGTGGGAGGAACAGTATTTGTTACGTGCGCCCATCGAAGGTAAAATCAATTATTTGCAGTTCGTTAAAAACAATTCTTTTGTACATCAAGACCAAGAGTTGGCGAATATTATTCCGAAAGGGAATGATGATGAAGGGCAGATTTTAGGAGAGCTTTTTGTTCCTGCAAGGGGAACAGGTAAAATCGCTGTGGGGCAGCAGGTTAATATTGAATTGGACGATTTTATTAAAAAAGAGTATGGTATGGTGAAAGGGGTCGTTGAGTCGATTTCTGATGTTGGTACAGAAATTGCGGAGGGACAGTTCGCTTATAAAATTCATGTGGAATTGCCGCAGGGTTTGCGGACGAAGGGGGAAAAGCCGATTTCATTTAGGCACAATATGGCGGGTAAAGCGGAGGTCATTACGGAGGATGTGCGGTTGATTGCTCGTATCTTTAATGAGATTAAGGGGATTTTTGATGATTTTTAGGTTTTGTTTTTGTGGGGACTGATTATTTAATGTTTTGTATAGAAAAAAGAAAAAAGAGCATATATATTCGTACCTTTAAAATCTACTAAAACGAATAAAAATTGAGTAAAAAAAAAGTAAATAATGGCATAAAAAGAGTCATTTCAGAACTCATGGATAGAGTTATGGAAAAAGTTTTGATTACAGACCCTTTCATAAAAGAAAAACATCATTCAAGTAAGCCATTATACGCAGCATTAGTGCCTGATGAAATTTTTAAAGGCTCACACTTTGAAAGAAGGTTTGTAACTCCGTTCGGTGGAGTTTGGGAGAAATTAGCCAATGTTGTTGCCCAAGAGTATCATGAACATTGTGAAATGGGTAAGACAATAACAGGAGAAGTAGGAGCTGAACGTCTTAGAAGAATTCAAGAAGTACTTAATAAACTTGAACATAAAAAGAAAGGTAAGGATAGAATAACTCCAAATTGGGATGTTGAGTTAGAATATATCTTAAAAGGCAAAGGTAAAACAATACCCACAAGTGTAGTTTGTGATATTTATATCGACAGCAAGAAAACAAAGAAAAAATATGCCTTTGAAATAAAGGCACCTCTTCCAAATAGTGATCAAACTAAAGTTAGCAAAGAAAAAATGTTTAAGCTTTTAGCTATGAATCCAAAGAAAATTGATTCAGCTTTTTTTGCTCTAGCTTATAATCCTTATGGGAAGAAAGAAGATTATAATTGGGGATTCCCAATGAGATGGTTTGACATGCATAATGATAAATCTGTACTAATAGGAAATGAATTTTGGGAATTAATTGGAGGAACAAATACATATGCAAATTTTATATGTGAAATAAATTCATTAGGCAAAGTATACAGAGAAAGAATCTATCGAGAATTTTTGGGAATAGAACCTTTGGAAGGTTTTGATGAAACTATATTGCAATAAAACACTATGAAAAACAAATTTACATTTATTGACTTATTTGCAGGTATTGGTGGCTTCAAAATGGCTTTAACCCAAAATGGAGGTTCTTGTATAGGTTTTAGTGAAGTTAGTAAAGATGCTATAAATGCATATTGTAAAAATCACAATATAGAACCTGAATCGAATTTTGGAGACATCAAAAAAATAAAATCATTACCTACTCATGATGTTCTAACAGCAGGTGTTCCGTGCCAAAGCTGGTCTATTGCAGGAAAAAATTTAGGTTTTGATGATGATAGAGGTCAGCTTTGGAATGATACTATTTATCTTTTAAATCAATCGAAGCCAAAAGTTTTTATTTTTGAAAATGTAAAGGGGTTAGTTGATCCAAGAAATAAAAAGGCATTATCTTATATTTTGAAAAGAATTGAAAAAGCAGGGTATTATGCAAATTTTTTTGTAATTAATTCACAAGATTATGGCGTTGCGCAAAATCGAATAAGAATCTACATAATAGGATTCAATGACAAAAAGTATTTTGATAAGTTTGTATTACCTAAACCTTTAGAGAATAAAGTTACTCTAGCTAATGTTTTAGAATTTGATATAAGTCCAAAAATTGATTTCCCCCCTTTAACTAAAGATTTATTCGGAAATGTAATCCAATCAAAACAAATGAGTCTTTCAAGTAAAAATGGATTCAATGATTACTTTCTTTTTAATGATTTGAGAAATGGGCATACAACAATTCACTCTTGGGATATTGAAGACACTACAAAAAGACAAAAAGAAATATGTTTATTACTTTTGAAAAATAGAAGAAAAAGTCAATTTGGACCTCTTGACGGTAATCCCCTTTCTCTCAAACAATTTCGTTCATTAGACCCCTCCATATCAAAAAAAGAATTATGTAAATTAATCGACTTAAAAATTATTAAAAAGATTGAATATAAATTTGAGATTTTAAATTTCCAAGATTCAGACTTAACTAAAGAAGAGTTAAAATTACTCAATCTTGCATCTAATAATTATTTGACAATTGATTCCCTAAAAACTGACCGATCTTTAAAAATTAAACGAATATCAATTTCAGATACAATAAATTCCTTAGTTAGCAAACAGGCAATAAAATGTGTAGAAGAAAGATTTGACTTTAAAAACACTAAGATAAGTAGTGGTCTAAATAGAGTTAGTAGAATTTTCATGCCAACTTCAGATGTATTTCCGACCTTAGTTGCAAGTGATACTAATGACTATATTTCTCTAAAAAGCATTATACCTACAACTCATGAAGAATATAAAAAGAAATTCCTAAAGGAAATTTATTTTACCAATAAATTTAGAAAAATAACCAAAGAAGAGGCCTGTTCAATTCAAGGGTTTCCAAAAAATTTCATCTTACCTAGTTCAAGAGCAAGATGGATGAAATTAATAGGAAATAGCGTTTCTGTTCCAGTAATTGATATGTTAATTAAGTCAATAATTTCAACAGGAGTCTTTAATCAACTAATTAACAGAAAAGAAACAAACACAACAAAGCACAACAAAATTTATACATAATCAGTAGCTCTTATGCATTTAATTATCAACCTATTTCTGAATCTAAAAGCGGAATTGTGTTTTCTTTGGTGCAAAGGTTGAGACTATGAACAATAGCCCTGATAGTAGTGTTATACCAAAAAGTATGGCAAGTGTAAGTAGAGCTTTTGGTATAGTAACGGATAGCAGGACCAGAACGTAACGACGAAGTACCTTACCTTTCGCTCCTTATCTTTTTTATTTTAAGAAAAACTTTTTGAGTTTTAAAGTGATGTACCTGAAAATGCCTATATTTGAAGTTGAATTTTAGACATGTTTAAATCTATTTTGCAACCTTGATGAATCTGTCAAATTTTCAAAAAACTATTATTACCTTCAGCTTTTCTACTACTGCAATCAATTGAGCAATACAAACTACAAATATTCCTATCTTAATTTAGAACAACCTTTTGTTTTAGAGCAAGGCGGTGTCATCGAAAAACCTGTCCTTGCTTATAATACTTACGGTACGCTAAATAAAAATAGAGATAATGTTATCTTTATTTGCCATGCTTTAACTGCCAACTCACATGCAAATGATTGGTGGCAAGGGCTTTTTGGCAAAGGGGATATTTTCGATTCAGATGAACACTTTATCATTTGCGCCAATAATTTGGGTTCGCCTTATGGTAGCAGTTCTGCAAAACAAATCAACCCATGTACTCAGGAAATTTATGGTTTGGATTTTCCTTTTTATACGATTAGGGATACCGCAAGACTGCACCTGCAACTATTACAACATTTTAAGATAGAGAAAATAAATATGTTAATTGGTGGGTCTTGTGGCGGAAATATAGCTCAAGAAATTGCGTTTTCGCTGAAGGAAAAAGTGGAGAATCTTGTCTTGTTGTGTTGTTCTTCACGGGAAACGCCGTGGGTCATAGCGATTCACGAAGCACAGCGTTTAATCTTAGAGACAGACGATACTTTGGCTGATAAAACGGAACAAGCAGGGGCAAAAGCACTCAAAGCTTGTCGGGCTACGGCTTTACCTTATTATCGTACGCCAAAATCCTTTAACATTCGGCAAGCGGAAAACGACTTGGATGTTATTGGTGATTTTAAATCAAGTAGTTACATAAAATATCAAGGAGAAAAGTTTGTCAATAGATTTAATGCTCCATGTTATTATACATTGCTTCATGCCTTAGATACGCATAATATTGGCAGAGGTCGCAATAGTATTGAGGAAGCCTTGACGCAAATTAGTGCTAACACTGCTGTTATTGGTTTTGAATCAGATCTCTTGATTCCTGTTGAAGAGCAGCAATTTTTAGCAAAACATATACCTCATGCAGCTTACTTTGAAATTAAATCTGTTTATGGTCATGATGCTTTTCTGATAGAACATGAGCAGATTAGAAAAGCGATTCGAGCAAAAATAAATTTTTAGAAGGAACGATTTTCGGAGACGAAAGGGGCGTTTGCAAGGACGCATAATCAATTAATTATGACATTGTAAATGTTCGATTAATTTTGTTCACTTCCACTTACTTACATAATAAAATAATAAAATGAAGAAAGAAACTTTAGCGATTCATGCGGGATATACTACTGAGCCTACTACTAAATCAATAGCAGTGCCTATTTATCAAACGGTAGCGTATGAATTTGATAATGCTCAACATGGAGCAGATTTGTTCAACTTGGCGGTGCCTGGTAATATTTACAGCCGAATTATGAATCCAACGGTAGATGTGTTGGAACAACGAATGGCTGCTTTAGAAGGTGGAATAGCTGGATTGGTCGTAAGTGCTGGAAGTGCTGCTGTTCATTATGCCATTATTAACTTGGCGGAAGTAGGCGACAATATTGTTTCTACTCCACAATTATATGGTGGAACTTACACGCTTTTTGCACACATGTTGCCCAAATTAGGTATAGAAGTTCGTTTTGCTGAAAGTGATAGTGCGGAAGATTTGGCGGCGTTGATAGATGATAAAACCAAAGGTGTTTATTGTGAAAGTATTGGTAATCCTGCTGGTAATATTTGTGATTTGGAAGCAATAACAAAAGCGGCTCACGCAAAAGGTATTCCTGTTATTTGTGATAACACTGTTGCGACTCCTGCTTTAATTAAACCTATTGACTATGGGGTTGATATAGTGGTGCATTCCCTTACAAAATATGTCGGTGGACATGGAACAACTATCGGTGGGGTGATTGTAGATAGTGGTAATTTTGATTGGGTGAAACATGCTGATAGGTTTCCGCAGTTTTCTCAGCCAGAACCAAGTTATCATGGTGTGGTGTACACCGACGCAATGGGACCAGCGGCCTATATTGCAAGGGCTCGTACAGTGGCTTTACGAAATACTGGGTCTTGTTTGTCTGCCTTAGCTGCATTCCAATTATTGCAAGGCTTGGAAACGTTGCCACTTCGTATGGAAAGACATTGTGATAATGCTTTGGCTGTTGCCGAATTTTTAGAAAATAATGAGCATGTGGAATGGGTACGATATGGCGGTTTAACCAGTAGTAAATATCATGCTTTGGCTCAACAGTATTGTGATGGAAAACCCTCGTCCTTGCTAACCTTTGGCATAAAAGGCGGTTATGAAAATGCTGTGAAATTCTATGATGCTTTGGGCTTATTTAAACGTTTGGTGAATATTGGTGATGCCAAATCATTGGCTTGTCATCCAGCAAGTACGACGCATCGTCAGTTAACGGATGAGGAACAAGTAAAAGCAGGTGTAACGCAAGATTTAATTCGACTCTGTGTTGGCATAGAGCATATTGACGATTTAAAGGCCGATTTAAGTCAGGCTTTTGATGCCGTGTTTAGTGCCTAGTTTTTGGTGCTGTGGTTTTGATTCAATCCCCATTCTTCATCATAATCAGGATCATTGAGATATATCTCTTCTGGCGTTTCATTAAACGTAATTAAATAGTTGGGTTTGGCATACACGATTTCCTCTAAGGAGGTAAGATAATAGGCGGTGGCAATTTCTCCAATATATCGTTCACCCTCTATTGCCAATATATCGGGTACAGACCAAATCTGTGTTTAAACATCTCCTAATTTATCTGGTATGTTGCAATCAATATTTGTTGCATTAACGTTGGCATCTGCTAATTTTACTAGGATTTGATTTGGCACAAAATTAGTTTGTGCATTTATCCTTGTTTAGAAAGCAATCAATATCACTAAGATTAAAAATTTATATTTCATGTTTAGTAACATTAAAAAATAAATTGGAAATAGTCAAGACAAGGCGAAAAACACAGTCATAGCTATGACGAGTATTTTCAACGAAGTATTGACACAAAAGATTATAAGTTATTTGTTCAGGTTATTGTTTACTCGTTACTTAATAGAGTTTTTGAGTTGTATATATATTTTTTTAAGTTCCCTCAAATAGCCGTAAAAACTTTTTAAAATAGACCTGATAGTAGCGGGTCCCTATGTGTAGCTTAGGGTATGAGCGGATAGCAGGCCTTAGCGTCACGACGAAGCAATTTACCGTTCTCTCCTTATCAAAAAATCAAATTGCATTATTCATTTATTATTTTCAATATATTTTTGGAGACAACGGTTAACGCCTTCGTCTTTCTGTTTGGTCCTGCTATCCGCTATTATGGTGGCTTGCCAAATCATGAGGGCAGGGCAACCACAAGGGTTTGCCCCTACAAGCCTCAACCACGCCACCATACCACTACTATCAGGTCTATGTTATCAAGGCCTCAACGACTATTTGCAATAAACAGCGGTTGATGGAGAAATTTAGCAATAAAATACTTTAGATAGAAATAGAAAAACAGTTTTTTGTAATAATTTTTCTTAAATTTAACGACATAAAACTTTATTGAGTTAAGAGCAAGCAGACTTTGGTTTATAAAAAGCTGAAACTCAAAAAACCACTATTTTGCCCCATCCTACTAATCTTATTGTGTAATACCCATTTTGCTTATACACAAATAATATATGATGTGAGCACTTCTGCTGCTGGAACTTGTACGGCTGTGCCTAATGCTGGCGTCGATCCTATATTTGAATCTTTTACGGATCATTCCTTTGTAGGCCCACTTCTCCTGCCCCTTACCTTCCTTTTTTTGAAAATTCCTATACTGATTTTCACCTAAATTCCAATGGTAATATTTCCTTTGGCAGTGGTTCAACAGACTTTACCAATGGCCCTTTACCCTCTACCAATACCCCTAACAATTATATATAATTTTTTGGCATTTAAAATAAGGAGAGAACGGTAAATAGCTTCGTCGTTACGTTTGTCCCTGCTATCCGCTAAAGGTTGGAGATGTAAGGCATTTTAAAAATGCCTTACATCTAATCCGCCCTACCGCTACTATCAGGTCTATTATAAAAGGAAAAACCTCTATCAAAAAAACTACTGTTTCCGACTTTGTTACTTCTGCTGCATTAGACTCAACTTCAACAATCACTCATCATTTATTCCCAAAATGGGAATACGAATACACAATAGGAAAGTCTTCATTTTCCTAAACGACTATCAATCAAGACTTTAAAGATTGGACTTATTTTTGAATTATGCTAAGTGTTATACCTAAAAAATTTGTCGCTATGAAGTTAAAGACAACAGACCACCAGTTGTTGAGTCTATTATTTACAGGAAAACCACATAATCTGCCTATTTATGAAGCAAACCAAGCATTTCCAACAAATGCACCTTACTGTATTTCTTTAACAGAGTGTAAAAATATTACTCCTGTCTACAAAAGCCAACAATTTTATTTTATCAATAATAAAGATGGTAGTATGCGGTGGATTTTCCCAGCAAACTCACCCCATCCGACCTTTTTGAAATTTTATAGTGCTTCTTCCTTTATCGCCAAAAGCTATTCCCTTGTTATCAAACTCCTATATTCTTT
>ENA-ORXM01002866-ORXM01002866.1-marine-metagenome-genome-assembly--contig:-NODE-2866-length-18766-cov-3.501364_pt1 | contig 18766 bp, 19 predicted proteins | sample MGYA00237867_ERZ511480 | MGnify/ENA primary metagenome ERZ511480 (study PRJEB26309, sample SAMN06266103) | marine metagenome | isolation source: Algal blade | place: United Kingdom:Sidmouth, United...
TCGCCCAAATCACGCGCTTGGGCGTACTTCTCTTCTAAATCAGGCGTTGGGGTGCGCGGGTAGCTCGGGGCAGGTTGAAGGTCTTCGGGAATCTCTTCACTGGCAGGCGCGGCGATAAGCTCACTCAGCATGTCCCAATCCTGGTCACCAAGCTGGTCTAAGAGCTGCGCCTTATCGGCTTCGTTCAGCTCGGTATAAAAAGTGAGGAGATGATCCTGATTGACATTTGCTAGCGTTTGTTTGAGCTTTTGGTAACGTTCGTCCATAGCCCTATCATACGACCTCAGTGAAAACTTGTAACGTGGGAATCTCTGCAATCTGCTTGGAGGAAGGTTCAGGCCACCAGGTACATTTCGCCGAAAGCTAGGCTCGAGCAGGAATAATGCAGAGCCAGCCTGAGTCTTATCACTCCGCTCCAGTCAATATCCAATTCTCAAATGTCACGGTCATGTCAGGCGTGATAGGCAAGCCAGGCCCTTTTATTTTCGACTTCAGTTTTTCTAAAACGACACGCTCGTTCTCGAGCCTAAGCGTAAGCTGAAAATCTTGAGGGGGCGTTGCCTCGTCTTTATCGACTAGCCTGAGGTCATACCGACCATCACCTAGCTGCTCGAGATTATGACCTTCACAAGAAAAAACGTCCGTACCAAACGGACCCAACCAACCTGCCTCGGCCTCGTCAGTATTATTCGGACCATTGGGAAGCTCACGACCCGAGCGCTCAATTTCGGTGACCTCGAGCCCCGAAGGTGTTCGCTTGACAACCGCAGATACCGAAGCCATCTCGATAAACCCCGCTTTGATGGTTGTAGTGCGCTCGAGGCTCTGTGTTTGAGCCAGGGTTTGCTCTAAGATGTCGATTAGACTCTCACAGGTTTCTTGGGTGAAACCCAGGGAAAAGTAGCTTATGCAAAGTGTCACAATCAGTTTCATCTTTTCCTCCTAAAAAGCGCCACTTATATCAAGGCTCAAGGTCAAGCTATGTTTGTTACCTTGAGGGCTGTACTCAGCGCCTGCTGCACCGTAATTAAAGCGGTAGCTCAGGCTCGGGGTAACATAGTCGATGCCGCTATAGTTCACACTCAGATTTACAAAGCCTGAACCATCACTCAGGTTACTCAGCCAGAGGGCTGACGGATTAACGTCGCTATTTGCCAGGTCAGGCGAGCTGATAGTCGCTGCCAGATAGTGCTGTCCCCGCTCGCTCAGGTCAGAAAAGCGCAGGTCACCCTGCCCCAAGAGAGCCCCGACGACTTGCGGGTTATCGGTAAAAACAGAACTGTCTTCGTAACCCAACCCGTTAAAGAGATACTGCGCACTGCCCATCACGGTATACAAATCATCCTCAGTGGTGTAACTTGCTCTTGCACCAACGGTGGCAGAGCCGTAAAGCGCGTCGGAGGTCGTGGTGCTGTAACCTAGCGGGGTGCTCGAGTCCTCAATGATAAATTTCTTATCGCTATTGCCCTCTAAAACCAGTTCGCCAAAAACCGTTACGTCAGCAATAGCGCCCGTTGCCGTCGTCATAATCGCCCAAGGGTTTTCAGGGCGGTAGACACCGCCGACGGTCAATTCGTAGCCCTCAAGCAGAAATTCGTACCGCGCTGCTACACCAATATCGTTGCCACTGCCGATGTCATCCAGGAGTAAATACCCCGTAGCATTACTAGTATCAATGGGCAGTTGCGCCTTAAGTGCCACCGGACCCGCCAGCTCAGCGTCGGGATTTTCAGGGTCAATGGTCTCGAGGTTAATCAGATTAGCAGGGCTAAAGAACTGCCCCACGCCCCAGTTGATGGTCTGCTTACCTGCACGCACATAGACGGTGTCTTCAATGGCAATATCGGCAAAGGCTTCTCTCAAATCAAAACTCACACCGTCCGTTGCGTCGTAGGAGAGGTCTCCTTTCACAAAGGCGCGGAAGTCACTACTTGGTCGAGCATCTAGAAAAAGCCTGGTGCTCAGGTCGCTTAAACCACTGGTAAATGCGTCTTCATCCTCTTCAGGATTGAGGCCAAGGTTGATGTCTAATGACACGCCGAAATTGCCGCCAACTACTACTTTGTCACTTGTAAGCAAGTCGTCAGCGGGGTTCGCGTCCGGGTCTTCCTCGACCTCGGTAAAAATACTGTCGCCAAAAAGGTCATCGCCCGTAGCCTCATCTTGCGACTGTTCCTGCGTCTCACCGTCACCAAATAACGTGTCATCCAGGCTGTCATCCTGCGCCCAGGCAAATGAGCCTAGGAGCGCAGCGATGAGAAGCGTAAAAGCAAACTTCTTAGTCATTAGCGGTTCACGCGTTCAACGTAAGCTTTGGTAAAAACGTTGTCGGGAATTTCTGCGGTAGAAATGTCTTCTACTAAAACCCTGGTCTGCTTATTCTCAACGAGCGCATCGACATAAAGCTGCTCATCGGCAATAAAACTGTCACCCGCTTTGGCGTAACTGGGAAAGTACGAGGTGCGTAAGAGGCGCTCCGTCAGGCTGTAATCTTCACTTTTAAGAATAAGGTTCGGCTCTTTCGTTACCCAGACTTTGCGGAACGGATAAGTGACCTCATCGTTAGTCGCCTCGAGGTCTAAAATCCATACACCAAAGTTCCCAAGCGTGCCCTCTTCCGAGGAGATAACGTCATAGTCCTCAGCTAAGCTCGAGGCTTGAAAGTCAGAGTTGCGCGCGTCGCTGCCGCCAAAACTCTCGCCGATACTCGTATAGGTAAACTGCCTGCTTTCAGGATCATAGAACCAGAGACCGTCATCAATGTTCAAATAGCCCTGACCAAGCTGGACTTCAGGACGCTCAAACAGCAACAAGAATTTATCATCGTCGTCACGGCGAAACATGCGTACGCGCGAGGTCTCGTCGCCCTCTTGCGGGTCTTTTTCTTCCAGCGTGACCGTAGCTGTCATATCATCAGGGAAGAGGCTATTGGTGTCGATAGCGGCAAGAAGCTCTTCAAAGTCAGCGGGTGCTTGCGCAGTTGCGAGACTCGGAAAAATGAGTAAGCTGAGGGTGATTAAAGTCGTTAAAACTGAGCGTTTCATTTGTTTCTCCTTTATTTTTTCGATCTTCGATCTTCGATTTTTGATTTCTGATACCTTGTTTATCCTGCTCGCAGTGCTTCCGCAGGTTGCAACTGAGCGGCAGCTCTGGCAGGTACATAGACCGCCGCCGCGCTCATGACGCAGATAAGCAAGATGTTGCCGAGCGTACCGAGGGGCGAAATATCGAAGCTCATGCGACCCCCATTAAGAAAGAGACTAAACGCGCCGTCGGTTCCAAAATTAATGAGGCTGGTGCCGCCCATCGCTAGAAACGCGACGACCAAGCCAGTCAGCGTGCCGCTTAGTGCCACGAACAGCGCCTCCCAGATAAAGATGTTGCGGATGCCTGCTTTATGCACACCCATCGCTCGCATCGTGCCGATTTCACTCGTGCGCTCAATCATGACCATGCGGTACGAATTCATAATTCCGACCATGATGATGACGATAATGACGAGGAAAATAATAATGCCGATGGCGTTTATCACGCCGACGAGCGCGTTGATACCCTCGAGGTTATCGTTCAGGTTCGTGACCTCGAACTTAGTGCCTACCCAGCGCTCAGCTTCATCGACACTGCTTATACCGCCAAAGCCAAGCTGACTTGGGTCGGGTGGTGCGAAGCCGCCGCTTTCCTCTCTGGGTTCGACATTACTAGTGCGGGCAAGTTCTGCATGTAGCGCCGTGGTCGCACTGTCAATAGCCTCTAAGTCAGTCAAGTAAATATTGAGCGTTTGGTACTGATCACTACTCATATTCAGCAAGCTGTTGAGCATTTCGATATGCCCGTAGCCAAAGATGGGTGCGCCGGGAACAAACAGGCTTTGAGCGACGAGACTACCTACCACAACTGCGTCACCGACATTTTGCTGCCCATTGATCGTCGTCGTTTTGACGATGACGCTTTCACCCACTTTGGTACCTAAATCCTCGAGCGTAGCTTCAGGGAGCAAGATACCGTTGGGATTCGCCAAAAACGCTTCCTTGGAACCTTCAGCGAAACTTAAGGCGTTTATAAAGTCACTCTCCTGAGCAAAGTTCACACCCTCTAAGGTCACGCTTTCTTCGGTAGAACCAAAAATAATAGTGGTCCTGGCGGATGAGCGCGTGTTGTAAGACAGCATCCGTTCGTCAATAGACCTGAGCGCTGCCTCAACCGCATCCGCGTCACGAATAACCGAAATTTCGCTGCCCAGGTCGCTCACTTCGCTACCTGAAATGTAGATGTGTCCCCCCGAGGCGTCAGCGAAGTTCTCTGAAACACTGTCTAGTAGCCCCGCCGTGAAGCCATTTAAAAGCGTGAAGATAAAAAAGCCAAAGGCGATAGCGCCCCCTAGCAGCGCGGTGCGTTTGCCTTGCCGCAGAACGTTGCGATAAGCGATTCTTAAAGATTGCATACGGGTCTCCTTACTTTCTTTGCATCGCTTGAACAGGCGAAACGCCCAGCGCCACAGAGGTTGGGTAGAGGCTCGCCAGCACGCCGATAATGGTGACTGCGATGATGGATAAGAATAGGGAGCTAATCGAGAGTATGGGTTTGAGGGTTGAGCCGCCAAACAAAACTTGTAAAAAGAGATTGCTAGCAGGTAGCCCGAGCAAATTAAGAGCCCCAATTGTGAGGCTGCCAGCGGCAATTCCGACCAGGCCGAACAGCAGCGTAATCGTTAGAACCTCAACCGTAATCATGCCGCGTACAAAATTCTTCTGCCCGCCCATCGCACGAATCGTGCCAATCTCGCCCATGCGCTCGGTTACCGAAATCACCAGTGTATTCATAATGATGATGACCGCGACGATGGCAATGACCCCGATAATGATATTTAAAATGTTGCGAATGTTATATGCCAGGTCGGCGATAAAGCCTGCACCCCAGCGCCAGTTTTCAATGACAAGACTCGAGCCCTCGAGACTCTCAAGCTCACTTGTCAGGCCTGCCGTATTGCCCTTTGTATCAAGCAGTAAGAAATGCCAGGCGTTATTGTCAAGGGCTAAAAATTCGTCACGTATAGAGGTGTCTCCAAGGATGTTGTCAAAGTCAAGCTCAGCAGTAGCTTCGGATGTCTCGGCATCGCTAAAGAGAGAATCACTAAACAGCTCATCGTTGCCGCCCCCGAAAAGGGCACTGTCACTCGTATCCGCAGCCTCAGAACGGCTCCGCGTATCTACTTTGACGGCTGTCAAACCTGAAAGTGAGCGCAGCGTATTGGCGTCTACTAAAGAAATGCGGTCAAGTAACCCCGCTGCATTTTCATAGTAGCCAATGCCGACAATCTCGACCTCACGAATTTTAGTACCCGTGGTGTCGTTCTGGGCGAACAGGTTGATAGTCTGCCCGACTTCTAGCTCGAGACCATGTTCGCTCAAGACATCATCCACCACGCCTTGCGACAACATGATGCCCGTTTCGCCGTCCGTAAGCCTTTCCCCTTGGGTCACCAAAAATTTGTCAGGAAACATTTCGAAATAAGTACTCGGCTGAATACCCCATAAAAAGGCGAACGAGAGCGTTTCATTGTTTTGATTGACGCTCGCCATACCCGTGAGCAATGGCGTGTAATCTTGAACCGTTTCTTGCCCATCGAGATAATTCGTAACAGCTGAATACCCCTCAACTGCGTCGGGCGCAGCACCGAACGCACCAATAAAAGCTACATCCTCGTCGCTGGTATTGCGCACGATGAGGTCGCCCGTAAAGTTCTCGACGTAACTCGCTTCCATGCCGCGCGTAACGCTCTCGAGCACCGAATTACCAATCACGACTAAACTCACGCCGAGCGCAACCAATATCCCGATGATGAGAGTTTTGGTTTTATGCTCGCGCAGATTGCGCCAGGCAATTTTCCACAGAATATTCATGCGCCTACCTTGGCGACTTGTGGTTCAACGGAAACGTGACCATTCGTTTTGTAATCCTTGATAATCAAGCCGTCTTGCAGGCGAATCACGTGGTCGGCAATATCGACAATATCCTGGTCGTGGGTGCTGAAAATAAAAGTTGTCTCGAGTTCGCGGTTCATACGTTTCATCAGGTCAATAATCGCCCCACTTGTCACTGAGTCGAGGTTCGCCGTGGGTTCGTCGGCCATGACAATGCTCGGCTTGGTTGCAAGGGCGCGGGCGATTGCGACGCGCTGACGCTGCCCGCCTGAGAGTTCATTGGGCTTATGCGTTGACCAATCTGCCAAGCCCACCGCGTCAATGAGGTAATCAACCCATTCTTTCGTTTCCCTTTTTGACATTGGATTGTTGCCCAGTAGCAGCGGGAACTCCACGTTTTCAAAAACGCTTAGAACAGGGATGAGGTTGAACGATTGGAAGATAAAGCCTAAAACTTCGTGGCGTAAATTAGTGATTTGCTTGTCGTTGAGGCTCGAGGTCTCAATTCCGTTGATAACCACTTGTCCTGAGCTAGCCGTATCAATACAGCCCAGTAAATTGAGAATAGTCGACTTGCCTGAACCCGACGGCCCAGCAATTGAAACAAAGTCGCCCTTCTCAATCTCAAACGACACGCCTTTGAGCGCGTGAACTTCGGTTTTACCTAGCGGATAAACTTTCTTGACATCTTTTAACTGCGCGATAGCCATAACGACTCCTTTACAGCTCCAAGTATCGGCTACGCAAATACAGACGCTATAAAGGGAAAATAAAGATTTGATAAAGAGGAGAATATCTTGCTCAAGCTGCCCTCTAACAACTCAGGTATACTTCGCTGAAACATGAAGTCTCGAGCACTTTGAAGGGCACTAATGGAACAGTCACTGACCTTACTACGCCGTACCCGCGCAACCATTTTGAGAACGACAGCCGACTTAAGCGAAGAACAGCTTCACCGTATTCCTGAAGGTTTTGGCAACAACATCTTGTGGAATATCGGGCACCTGGTCGTGAGCCAGCAATTTCTCACTTACGAACTGGCAGGTTTACCAAAGAACATCAGTCAAGACTGGTGGGCGCGTTTTGCAGAAGGGAGCAGCCCTAAACATTGGCAAGGAAGGATTGATACAGATGAACTGCTCGAGAGTAGCCTCAGTTTAATCGACAAAACACAGCATGATTGGGAGCAGGGTCTTTTTGCAGATTTGCCGCCTAGCCAAACAAGCTTTCCATACACAACAAGTTTCGGCGGTGACTTGAACAGTGTGCTCGAAGCCTTGCATTACAACAATTTTCATGAAGGCGTACACTACGGCACCATTCGGGCTTTACGACGCATTGTTGCGTAGCGGGAGGCCAACATGTCGTCGTTACAAATCATGTCTTACAACATTCGGTATAACACCCCAGCTGACGGTGTTAATGCTTGGCCCAACCGCAAAGCTCGAGTTGCACAGTTATTAAACACGCACAAAGCTGATGTTATGGGATTCCAAGAGGTATTAGTAGACCAGTTGGAAGATTTGCGGGTGAGTTTGCCCGACTACAACTACGTCGGTGTTGGGCGTGATGATGGGCGTAGCAAGGGTGAATACGCACCTGTCTTTTATTTGAAGGCTAAGCTTGAGCTGCTAGGACAAGGCACCTTTTGGTTATCCGAAACGCCCGATGTTCCCAGTCGGGGTTGGGACGCAGCGTTGCCTAGAATTTGCACCTGGGCCAAGTTGAGGCACTTAAAAACGAGCAGAGTGTTCTATCATTTCAACACGCACTTCGATCACGTCGGTGCACTGGCAAGGGCAAACAGCGCTACCCTTTTGCTTAAAAAAATAGGGGCGATTGCTGCGGATAACCCCACTATTTTGACAGGTGATTTCAACGCTGAACCGGGTAGCCAGCCCTATAAAACGCTGACTGCCACGCTTAGCGATACTTCCGAGACTGCCAAAAACCGCGCAGGTGGTGTCGTAACCTGCCCTGGTTTTCAAGTTGGTAGGAGCGGTGGTGTAAAGATTGACTATATTTTTGCCAGCAAACATTTGACGCCTAAGTCATACGCAACCCTAAACAGTAGCTGGCAGGGCTACTATCTCTCCGACCACTTACCCCTGCTAGTGGGTGCAACCTTTCTTGAAGAACGCGCTGCGCTTTACTGAGTCTTAAGGGTAACCACACCAAATCTTTACGAAAGCACTCTAGGCTCAACGTATGCAAATGCTTGAAAATCAGGTGTTCAGGGCTGTTGGTAAACTGACTTCAATGTCGCTCATTTTGATTGTCGAGGACGAACGTGAACTGGCTGATAGCCTCGAGCTGTACTTGAGAAGTAATAACTACCAAACCGAGCGGGCGCATAACGGTGAAGAAGCGCTTACGCTATTTCGCGCCGCGAAGCCCGACCTTGTTCTACTCGATGTCACCATGCCGAAAAAAGATGGCTTTGAGGTCTTGCAGACGATTCGCCGCGAAGCCAAAACGCCTGTCATTATGCTCACAGCAAGAGCAGAAGAAATAGACAAACTTCTCGGTCTTGGCATGGGCGCAGATGATTACCTCGTCAAACCCTACAGCTTGCGCGAGGTTGCTGCTCGGGTTCAGGCTGTCTTGCGCCGCACACAAGACAGCAATGACCCCAAGAGTAAACTTATCCGTATAGGCAACTTAGAAGTTGATACTTACAGCATGAGTGCACGGGTACGCGGCAAAACCCTCAGCCTCACCCCGACGGAGTTCAAGTTGCTACATCACCTGGCACTCACCCCAGGTCGCGCGATTAGCCGCGCCGAACTGATGGAAGCCGCCATGCCTGAAAGTGATGCCCTCGAGAGCGCTGTCAACGTCCACCTGAAAAACTTGCGGCAAAAGCTTGATGCAGAGGATGTGGCAGACTTGCTCGTAACGGTGCGCGGGCTGGGCTACCGGCTAGCAGAATGAAACCGATTCCGCTCCGTGAGCGTCTTGTGGTTCGCCTAGCCGTAGGTATGATTAGCGTTGCCTTACTTTCTCTTGTTTTATCGGTAGCGCTGCAATTTTTAAGCGTGGCGTTTTCTGATATCCAACCGCCGAAGTTGCGCGATAGACTCGAGACCATCATCGCTGAAAACCCTGATGACCCGGAGCTTCTCGAGCTGATCGAAACGCCCATCCGTATCCGCAATATCGTCGCGCGTTCAGGCGCTTTTAGCTTACTTATTTCGGGGGCTTTGTGGATATTTTTTGCGATTCGTTTTTCACGAAGTATTGCTAAACCCATCGAGCGGGTCACCTTAGCCTCAGCACAAATCACCGGAGGTGACTTGGCAACGCGCGTACACATGCCCCAGAACGCTGTAGGCGAACCTGCCCAGCTACTTGAGCACTTCAACCAAATGGCGAGTTCTCTAGAAGCTTACGAAAACGAGCGCACGGCGATGGTCGCGTCTATTGCGCATGAACTGAGGACCCCCTTAGCGGTCATGAAGGCAAGACTCGAGCTTATGGAGGAAGGCATCGTTGCGCTTGACCAGAGCGAAGTGGCACGGCTGAACGCGCAGACCGACTTGCTGACCCGCCTGGTGAACGACCTACGCACCCTTTCGCTTGCCGACGCGAACCGCTTGTCCTTGCAACTGCAAGAAACCGACCTTCACGAATTGGTGAAACATACTGCCCACAGCTTAAAACCGCGCATGGATGAAAAGACTATTCAGTTGGAGATGGCGCTCGAGGATGTAACCCTAACCCTCGACCCACAACGCCTCGAGCAAGTCCTCATCAATTTACTCGACAACGCCCTCAAGCACACTCCCGAAGGCGGCAGCGTAAAAGTTTCGCTGGAGAAAGATGGGGAGCACAGTTATCTAAAAATACACGACTCAGGTCCAGGGTTTGAGGTTCCAGCAGCACAGTTGTTCAAACGGTTCTACACCTCGGACGAATCGCAAAGTAGTGGCACAGGGCTAGGGCTTTCGCTTGTCGACGCTCTCATTAAGCTGCACGGTGGGCAAGTCAGCGCGAGCAATCATCCTGAGGGTGGCGCCATTTTCGAAGTGGAGTTACCCTTGTAGGGATGCCTGTGCGACGTGCTTAGGCTAGCACCGCGCCCTCCAGTTATGATACTCCCCGGAGGTCACACTCGTGCCCATCGATATCGCCATCATTCCTGTTGCAGGTTACGGCACCAGGCTGCTGCCTGCAACGAAAAGTCAACCCAAAGAAATGCTGCCCGTCGCCCGCAAACCTGCGGTGCAGTACATTGTCGAAGAACTTGCAATGTCAGGCATACGCCGCGTGCTGTTTGTCACGGGCTCAGGTAAAACCGCTATTGAAAACCACTTTGACGTTGACAACGACCTCATCTCCTATTTGCGAAATACCAAGCGTGAGGGTCTACTGAGCGCCCTCGAGTTTGAACGCCAGGACATGGAATATTTCTATACCCGGCAGCGCCAACAATTGGGCTTGGGCGACGCCGTGCTCTGCGCCCGGCCTCTTTTAGGTGCTGAAAACGTCGTGGTGGCCCTCGGTGACTCTATTATCCGCTCGCCGCACGAAAGCAACGTTTTGGACAGAATGATGCACCTCTTTGAAGAAAAAGATGCCGACCTTGTCATTGCGTTTCAGGAGGTTGCCGAGAAAGACGTCGTGAAGTACGGCGTCGCCCAACCTAAAAAGGGTGAAGATACGGGTGAGTTTTTTAAACTCGAGGACGTAGTCGAAAAACCGAGTATTGAGGACGCACCGAGCCGCTTAGCTATTTCCGCACGCTACATTTTCAAGCCCAAGATTTTCGAGGCGCTAGCCAATCTGCAACCAGGCAAAGGGCAAGAGGTTCAACTCACCGACGCTATCCGCCAGGTGATTAAAGAGGGCGGCAAGAGTTACGGCGTCCGCTTAGCACCGGGGGAGCGCCGCATTGACGTGGGGAATTTTGGCAGCTATTTTCAGGCTTTTGTCGACTTTGCTTTAGAGGATGAAGAGTACGGCCCCGAGCTAAAACGTTACTTGAAAACGCGCCTCGAGTCAGGGGGAATTTAATGGAGATTATCAAGCGCCGCGCCTACGCCCGCGCTGGTTTGGTGGGTAATCCTTCAGACGGCTATAACGGCAAAACGGTTGCTGTGAATATCCGCAACTTTTACGCCGAGGTCGTGCTTTACGAGTGGGACACGCTCGAGTTGCTCCCAAGTCAGGGCGACCAGAGCGAGTTCAATTCTATCGAGGGTCTCTATAAAGACGTTCAGGTTCACGGTTATTACGGTGGGCTCCGGCTCGTCAAAGCGGCAATAAAGAAGTTTGTCGAATACTGTAAAGAGCAGGGACACACGCTTCATGGGCAAAACTTTTCTATTCGTTACGAGACGAATATTCCCCGGCAGGTTGGTTTGGGGGGCTCGAGTGCGATTATCGTAGCAACCCTGCGGGCGCTCATGGCGTTTTACGGCGTGGAGATTCACAAAGAAATTCAGCCCTCGCTGGCGCTCAGTGTAGAGACGGGCGAGTTAGGTATCGCCGCAGGCTTACAAGACCGCGTGATTCAAGTTTACGAGGGCGCGGTGTTCATGGATTTTAGCCCCCAAGTCAAAGGAGAAAAACACGGCTATGAGCACTACATATACGAACCCATCGACCCTGCGCTTTTGCCGAACATCTACATTGCTTATTCAGTCGATGAGGGTCAGGACTCGGGCGTGCTGCACGGTTCCCTGAGGCGGCGCTTTAACCGGGGCGAAGAAAATGTTGTCAGCGGCATGCAGTCTTTCGCCGCGTTAGCGCAAAGGGCAAGAGATAGCTTAGTGGATGGTCAAGCGGACCTGCTCGGTCAAATCATGAATGACAACTTCAGCCTGCGTGACCGCATCTGCAAAAACGAGCACGGCGAGAGCGAACTTAAAGCGGAGCATAAACAGATGGTCGAGGTCGCGCAAAGCGTCGGCGCAAGCGCCAAATACGCTGGCTCGGGTGGGGCGATTATCGGCACCTTTAAAGATGAGGACCAGTTCAAGCAGCTTCAAGAAGCGCTAGAAACTATCAAATGTCAGGTCCTAAAACCAATTATTAGTGAGAGCTAGCCTTGGTGAATCACAGAAACCAAAGCCATCGTATTTTACACAGGGAATAAGCTTGCCCTGAATGTATAAATCCCCCTTAGTCCCCCTTTGAAAAAGGGGGAGATAGTGTTATTCCCTCCATTTGTAAAGGCTCCGAGTAACGCGAGACTGAATCGGGTTCTCCGAACGACAGTGAGACTTATTGTGAGGATTTTAGCCGTTAGGGAAATAGTTTTGTTCATGAGCCTCAAGCATCGCTCACACCCTCACCTGACACGCTTTCTACCAACTACTGAATTCTAACTGCTGACTACTTGGTACTAAATACTTCCGCCCAAACTAAAACGCAAACAAAACAAAGTATAGTAAACCCCATGATAGAAGTCTGGCTCCGCGGTCCCCTACCCGACACCCCCACCCTCGTTCAACCCGTCGCCCACGCGCTTATGCAGGCGCGGGAAGAAGTTCATCAGTACGTCAAGGATATTGACGGCGCCGACCTCTGGACCCGACCCGCAGGCGCGGCCTCGGTGGGGTTTCACCTGCAACACTTAACGGGCGTTCTCGATAGACTCTTTACTTATGCAAGAAACGAAAGTCTAAGCAAAAGTCAGTTTAAAACCTTTGAAGCCGAGGGCAAGGCCGACGACACCATCACTTTAGACGATTTGCTTACCGCCTTCGATAAGACGGTGGATGGGGCGCTCGAGACCCTTCAGAATGTCGATGTCAATGCGCTCACCAACAAGCGTGAGGTGGGCCGCGCCAAACTGCCGACGACCCTACTCGGGCTCTACACCCACGCGGCTGAGCACACGATGCGGCATGTGGGGCAACTTCTTGTCACGGCAAAAGTGTTGCATGATAGTGCAGACGTGGTGGATGAGGAAACCACAAGCTCGAGCTTCACTATCGACCATTTTGATGACAACGACTTAGCAGTGCTCGAGTCTTCAGCAGAAAGCCTGATTGTGCCAAGAGCATTTTTACCGTCAGGTGCTAAAGAGGGCGGCGTGCTCAGGCTCGAGAAGAAACAATCTGAAACGGAGACAAATCTTCACTTCAAGCTAGATGTCAGTGCAACTGAGGCAGTCTTAGAATCCGCCAGCGCCTTACGCGCCAATCTGAAACGCGCCCCAAGCGGAGATATCGAGCTATGAAGCGCCTCATTCTTCTTTGCACACTGCTACTGACACTGCTGCTGGCGGGCTGTTTACCGAACCTCGAGCCTGGGCCATCTTTGGGTGAGGTCAAAATTCACTTTATCGACGTAGGGCAAGGCGACGCGGTGCTTATTCAGTCGCCCAGTGGTCAGAATGTTCTCTATGACGGAGGTCGCAATAATACCGATGCACTCAGTTATTTGCAAAACCTGGGCGTCCTCAAACTCGACCTGGTAATTGCCAGCCACCCCGACGCCGACCATATCGGCGGGCTAGACGCGGTGATTGATTTTTACGCGCCCGCGCTGTATATGGATAACGGTGTGGTCGCCACGACCCAGACCTATCAGAATTTGCTCGAGGCCGTTCAGAACGCAGGCAGTCAACTCGTCGAGCCTACAGGTCAGACGATTACGCTGGGTGACGCTGCCCTACAAATCATCCCTCCCCCCACCGATGAAAGCCTTAACCGAAATAACCGTTCAATTGGGCTTACGCTCTCATTTGGCGCATTCGACGTTGCGCTTACCGGCGACGCTGAAGAGGAAGAGTTTGAGTATTGGCAAACTGAACAGTCCGAGCTGTTAAAAGAGGTCGAAATTTACAAGGCGTCGCACCACGGCTCGAGTAACGGTGACACCCTGGAAAGCGTAACGACTTTCAGCCCTGAAGTCGTTGTCATCGGCGTGAGCGCAACCAATCCCTTTGGACATCCGACAGATGAGGCTCTAAACCTTTACGAAGGTGTAGGCGCAACGATTTACCGGACAGATTTAGATGGCGACGTGGTGGTGTCTGGTTTGTTTAATGGGCAGTACCGGATTGAAACAGAACCATAAAAATTAATGGGCTCTGCACCGTAGGGGCGCACGGCCGTGCGCCCCATAGGCACCAACTTAAGGACATAACGACCAAAGTTGAAACGCACTGGGACGGGACCTACGCTTAGTAACATGACAAGAAGCTTGAATAACATGACGCATGTCGGTGAGGATCTGGCAAAGTCGTTGGGTTTGGTCAAGGGCTTTGAAAAGCATAAGCGCGTGGTCACGAACAACTCCAGCAGCCTGAACAAGACTCTTGTGAGGCATATCCCAGGCCGTAACAATGAGACACCAGTGTTGCAGCAGAAGCCCAATCAACTTGGCATAGATTTCAGCTAAGATCCGCCAAGGTTTCTGGGAACGTGACTTGTCAAGCGCCCCATAAGACTTCCAAAGCTTGAAGATCAGTTCAATCTGCCACCGCATCCGCGCTACAATTAAGACCTCCTTAGCGCTGAGTAAGCGTTCAGGCACATTGGTCACGAAGATGCTCCAAGCTGCCAGCAACAAAGCTTGCGGACTAGGGGTTTGTCCCTTTTTTCTAGCATCTTTGTGGATATATTCTCGCCTTTGTTCAGCCACACTTTTGGGAACAGCCTGTGCCACTAAACGACAAGGTAAACGGTCGTGTCCAAGTTCAATATCAAATTGAGCATAGGTGGCTTTTCGTTTATTCAAGAGCTGATAAAGGGATTGGCGCTTTCCCTGGTAAAAGACGCTTGTCCCCATACGGTAACGACTCAAGAAGTAAGCTCCTTGCTCAGCTATACGCCTAAAGCGCTTGATATTGAAATAGCCTAAGTCATGTAAATCTAGAGCGCCTTTGGGCAACGCATCCTTTAGCAAAGGACTACTGCGGTCTTGCGCTTTGCCTGCTTGTAAAGCAAGCTTCATAGCACCTGCCTTAAGGTCATATTCGACCTGAACTTTCAAGGCAGCCGTCTCGCCCTTTGTTCCCCCACAGCCTGGGTACAGGTCTGCCAAACAGGTGGGCAGGCTCAGTACGCTACTGTCTCCGATCTGCACAGCCGTAAAGCGACTAAGCAAGGCTGAACCGTCCTGCCCGTCAGCATAGACGACGTCTTTCAGCATGGCTTCAAGGCTTTCGCGTAAATACGCGGCACACGCCTTATCAAAGCGTTTCATCAGTCCCTGGCTACTTATCGTCATACCCATTCCTATCGCCTTTTGATGAAACTGCTTTTCTGTAAACATCGGTCTACTCATTACTGTCACCACTAAACTCCGTAAAAAGGTCATGCCTGTCAGCTTGCTTCGCTTAGATTGCCGTTGGATAAAGCCTTGCTCCCGGCCTAACTTGTCAAGCTTTTCCCCAAACTCATACTCGATTTTTTTGCAAGCTGTGCTATATTCATTGCTTACCTCCTGGTTGGCGTTTGATACAAAAAATGGCGTATCAATTCTATGCCGCCTTGGAGGTCTTTTCCTTAGGTTGGTGTACATGGGGCGCACGGCCGTGCGCCCCTACACCGTAATTCGTAGTCGATAGAAATTTTTTGAGTTTTCTCGAGTAGGTTACTCTCTATCCCTAACAGGGCGAAACGCTATCTCAGTCTGCTTTTCAGGCTTTAAACCGCGCTTGTCTTTGTAAAAGTCTTTAACAATTTGCAAATCTTCTTCACGGTTGCCGCTCGGGTAAAAGTAGCCGTCTATGCCAATCTCTTTCTTGACCGAGTCGGTCAGGGCAAAAGCAATCGGCACCTCGGCGGCGAGCGCCATGTAGTAAAAGCCTGTGCGCCAGTACTCGGCCTTGCCGCGCGTACCCTCGGGGGGTACGGCAATCATCAGTTCGTCGTGGCTGTCAAACAGCGCCGCAATTTTATCAACAAACTTGCCACCCTGCTGGCTGCGGTCTACCCCAATCACACCTAAGTTTTTAAACATCCACCCCAATTTTCCGTTGACGAGTTCCTGCTTTCCAATAAATTTGAGCGGTAAGCCTAAACCCCACATCGCCATAATCGACAGCGGAAAATCCCAATTGCTCGTGTGCCAAGCGGCAATCGTAATAAATTTGCGCGTCGGCGGCAAATTGTCTACCACGCGCCAGCCGAACAGACCCAATAGGGCGCGGGCCAGCCGCATAGAGAGCGTAAGCTCGGGTTTAATCGTTGTCACGTGGGGACATCATACGCTACAGGGGCATCTAAAAATGTGGAGGACTCGAGTGATAGTGTACGAAACATCGCTTGAGTGAGAGGCTCATTATCATTTCAACAGAAGCATCAGCGTAAGGAGAATTTTTTTTAGTGTGCTGCATGAAGATGTTTCACATGCGCTATCACATGGCACATACAAGAAAGGAATGTTGCAATGGAGAAAGTCAAGACAGTATCACCAGATGACCTTATTCGGCAGCTCGAGCACAATGCGGCTGTAGTTGAAGCTTTATTCACGGGTGTTCCAGACCCGCTTATCACTTGGAAGCCATCACCCGAGCGCTGGTCAATCCTTGAAGTGCTGTGTCATTTGGCTGATGAAGAGGTGGAAGATTTTAGGACACGGGTTCGCCTTGCCTTATTCACCCCCACTGTTGCGCCTCCAGAGATTGATCCTGAGGGCTGGGTACTTGAACGCCAGTACGCCCAACAAGACTTTGAGAAGATGATGAAACGCTTCCTATTTGAACGTAGCGAGTCCACCGCTTGGCTGCGTAGCTTGACTGGGGTCAACTGGTCGAGTGCCTATGAGCATCCAAGATACGGCCCTATGAGCGCACGATTCTTTCTTGAAAACTGGCTGGCGCACGATTACCTTCATATGCGCCAACTTGTAAAGCTTAAGTATGATTACTTATCATCAGATGGGGCAAATATCATCTATGCAGGCACGTGGTGATTAACTATTGTTCACGGGCTTAAGGCTTACGCAACCGACTTCAGGGACGTCTCGACTCGAGTCTCGCAAAGCCTGTCATAGAGCAGTTAGGCTCGAGACCTTGCTAAACTCGAGCTATGTTCAAACCCCATAGATTATATTTGGAGATAATGTGAAACTCAGCTTCCCGCACCTACTCGGCATCTTACTGCTCGGTCTAGGCGTCGCCCTGCTTATCAGCGCCATTAGACCCGCCGCCAGTTACATCGGCATCGGAAGCCTGGTTGCGGGTACGCTTTTCCTTGTTATAGGGTCACTGCGCAAGTCAAGCTAGAGTACAAAAAGGATTAAATCAGACAGAGCGGGGCGCGAACATGGGGTACCATCGCCTCTTATGAACGTCCCTGAACCCCAAGAACTTTTAGAGGAGCGCCCGACCGCGAAAGGGCGCGTTACCTTGTTGAGCCGCGCCAATGCGCCTACGCTCGAGCTTACCGACAGTGCAAAACGAACCGTCCACGTTCCCTTTGAAGACGCTGGTCCAGGCCGCACTGCAAGTGAGCGCCGCTGGGTTGCGGAGCCAAGCCTACCGGACACGGGCTCGTGGCGCTTCCGCGTTTCGCTGAGCAAGGGTGTCTTTAATACGCCGCTGAGCAGACGCTTTTACGAAACCGATTTACGTACCCTCTGGCTGCAAGACAAACAACTTTATGCTTACGAACCAGCGCCCCACGTCAGCCCCTCAAGGGTTATCAAAGTCGAGGCATTTAAGGGCAGTTTGTCCACGCGAAACTTGTACGTTTATTTACCTCGAGGCTACGACGAGCACAGCGACAAACGCTACCCCGTACTCTATCTGCACGACGGACAAAATGTTTTCGAGGCCTTTGTCGAGGACAGCTACGCAGGTTCCTGGCGGGCCGACGAAGCTGCCGACAGCCTTATCAGAAGCGGAAAAATGCGCGAGTGTATTATCGTCGGTGTGAGTAACGGCAACGCCGAGCGCCTATCCGAGTACATGCCGCCTTACAGCAGTTTCAAACCCAAACAGGTCGCCGCAAAGCTGCGCAAAGTCACCAAGAAAGCTGCGCAAAACCTGCCCAAACCCATTACGGGTAAAGCAGATAAAGCGTTCGCCTATTATCAAAACGAGGTCGATAGCTATGTCAGTGAAACCCACCGCACCTTAGAGGGCCGAGACCACCGCGCCACCTGCGGCTCTTCGATGGGCGGGCTTTTTTCGGCATATATAGCCTGGGAAGAGCCGCAGTTCGCCAAACATCACGCGCTTATGTCCACATCTTTCTGGATTACCCGCAATGAAAAGGGCAAGCTCGAGACTGTCGAACGCTTTCGCACCGGCGATAAGCGCGACGTACGCATTTGGCTAGACAGCGGCACGGGCGACCCCTCGACAGACAGTGATGACAACATGGCCTCAACTGAAAGAGTCTATGAAGCACTCATTGCTAACGGTTATGAAGAAGGTGACGATTTTCAATATTACGTCGACCAGGGCGCGATTCACCACGAGTCGGCGTGGGCCTCGAGGTTAGATAAGGTCTTTCCGTTTTTGTTTCCGGTGGGGGATAAATCAATCTAAAATCAAAGATCGAAAATCGAAAAAGATAATCACAACCCCTCACACCCGTAGGGGCAGGTCTCGCGCCTGCCCTTTTTTGCAGATTACGAAGGCAAACACAAATTCCTATAGGGGTAGGTCTTGTGCCTGCCCAAGTACAGCGAAGGGCGACCCTAAAGGATCGCCCCTACGGGTGTGAAAAAGAAAATATCCCTGCACACTTCTAAATTTTTCCAATTTTATGATCTTCGATTGTTCTATCTCAAAACGCTAAAAAAGTACGCTACCGCCTGCCCCATACGCTCAGGCCAAACATGTGGGTAATAGCTGCCATCCCAGCGCGTACTGAACCCGTGCGGACACCAGACAACCGGGTTGACATTACCGTTGTCACTATGCCACTGACAGC
>ENA-ORXM01002868-ORXM01002868.1-marine-metagenome-genome-assembly--contig:-NODE-2868-length-18746-cov-11.314746_pt1 | contig 18746 bp, 18 predicted proteins | sample MGYA00237867_ERZ511480 | MGnify/ENA primary metagenome ERZ511480 (study PRJEB26309, sample SAMN06266103) | marine metagenome | isolation source: Algal blade | place: United Kingdom:Sidmouth, United...
TGCTATCCGTTCTTATGGCAAAAGCAACAACGAATAATCACGTCAGAACCGCAACGACTTAAACCACAAAAACGACTTAAACTATTTTGCCATACCACTGCTATCAGGGCTATTTGGGACTGCTTTAACGTTTTATGATGTTGAATATCAGGGTTTTAACATTTTTTATGAGCGTGAAATTTCAAAAAAAATGAACTTAAAGTTAATTTTTTAGTGTTATATTCGTAGAAGTAGTATAGAGATGGTTTTTGCTGTCTTTATAGTATTTTACTTTACAATCACCAATATACAGATTCATTGGAAAACACACAAATTCTTCAATATGCCTTATTAGCGTCGATGCCCATTTTGGGGGCGGTGATCGGGTGGTTTACTAATTTTATAGCGGTTAAGATGCTTTTTCAGCCTCGTGAGCCTAAAAAGTTCTTGCTTTGGGAGATTCAAGGAGTTTTTCCGAAGCGACAACAGGATATGGCGATTAAGTTGGGAAAAATGGTCGCTCAAGAGCTATTTTCTACCGATGATTTGAAGGAACGATTGACAAAGCCCGAACAAATTGGGCTGATTAACGAGATGATAGACAAGAAAATAAATACTTATTTGAGTGTCGATTTTCCCGAAAAATATCCCTTTATCAATCGTTTTTTGCCTGAAGACTTAAAATATGGCATTCGACAGGAAATTATGAGCGAAATTACGCCTTTAGCTCCTAAAATGATTGGTCGTTATGTAAATAGTCTGGATGAACATTTAGACATTGAGGCACTTGTGACGGAAAAGGTAAAGAATTTTTCAACGGATCGTTTGGAAGATTTAATGATGGGTATTTTGAAAAAAGAATTGGGCTTTATTGAAAAAATGGGCTTTTTTATTGGGGGATTTGTTGGGTTGATTCAGATGCTTCTGGTTCTGCTCTCTCAGAGTTTAGGAAGTTAGTTTTTGTGGTTTAAGTGGTTTTTGCAGTTTTTGTGGTTCTGTTCAATGACCAAGTGGTTTTTGTGGTTTCATTTCGATTTTGCTCAATAACCAATAACGACTTAAACAACTTAAACGAACAACGACTTAAACGAAGGAAAAACAACTTAAACGAACAACGACTTAAACGAAAAACTACCGAGCGCATTTAACACATTTGTCGCTTTCGGGCATAAAAAGGAGTCTTCTGGGGTGGATGTCGCTTTTGCATTGGCTACATTTTCCGAATTCGGGGTCGTCGATGTTGGAAAGGGCATATTCCATTTTTGTGAATTTTTCTCTTGCGTTGCGGAGGGCTTTTTCGTTGATGCTTTTGTTGTTGATGGCGTCCATGCGAGAGATGCGTCCTAAAGACACATCTGGTTTGATGGGTTGTGTGAGTACTTCTAATTCTTCAATATCTTCTTTGATGATGACCAGTCTGTCTTGTATTTTCTTCTTAAATTCTTCTCTTTCAAATGGTGTCATGGGTTGTTGGTTTTTTTACAAAGCTAAACCATATGAGTGATTTAAGTTTGTTTTAGTGCATATAAGTTTTTTAATCATATCATTTCGGCTTCGCTCAATGATTGTTGTTTAGGCGTATTTTTGTTTTAACCATATGAGTGATTTAAGTTTGTTTTAGTCCATATAAGTTTTTTTGCCATATCATTTTGGCTTCGCTCAATGATTATTGTTTCTGTGCATATTTATTTTAACCATATAAGTCCATATAAGTTTTCTCTATTTTTACTTTAAACCATATAAGTTTTTCTGATTTGAATTTTTTATAAGGAGAATCTTAGGAGTAGGAAAAAGATAAGTTGGATGAGGAAGTAGGTTCTTAGGATTTTTGAATCGGTGGTGAGTTGGGTGTGGTGGAAGATGGTGGCGATGAGGAAGGCGATGATGCCCCATGCGATATAATTTTGTAGGGGAATGCTATTGTTTGCCCATTGCCAATAGTCTAATTTGATGGCGACGGGTTCCATGATGTAGTCGAAGCCTACGACTAAGAGGGCTGCAAATAAAGGCGGATAGAGGGCTTTGAGGTGTTTGGTAATGATGTCCAAACCTGCCAAAATGAGCATTATCCAGTTGAAGCCGATGACGAAGGGAACGCCCCATGCTTGCCATTTCATGGTTTGTCCATAGGCATATTCTCCGAAAATTTGCCCTGTGGCAACGCCTGCTACTTCAATAAAAAAGGTGACGATGGCGGCAAGTACACATGCGATAATGAGTCGGCTGTCTTTGCTTTGTTGGTAGGCAAAAAAAAGGACGGCTGCATTCGTGAAAAAAAGGAGTGGGTCGGTGATGGATTGGGTGAAGGAATAGAGTAGGGGACTGTTGTGGGCGATGATGCCACCGCCATATAAGACAATTAAAAGATAGGTGAAATTCTTTTCTGAACGCAATTTTTGGGTTTTTGTGACGGGTGACAAGTGACGGGTGGTTAATCAGTGGCTTTTATTGATTGGGATTAAGACTGTTTTCATAAGGTTTTGGCAGTGAAAAAATAGCCTCGATAGTAGCGGAATGGCAGGATAGTTTAAGTAGTTTTTGTAGTTTAAGTGGTTTAAGTAGTTTTTGGTTCTTTCCTCAATAGATTGCCTGCCATATTAGCGGATAGCGAGACCCTGTGTCACGACGAAGCACCGAACCTTTCGCTCCAAATATTTTATAAAGCCATAAATAATAATGCTGCGAGAACTGCACCGATGATTGGACCAACGATGGGAATCCATGCATACGACCAATCGCTGTCTCGTTTATCGCCAATGGGTACGATCATATGCATGAGTCGAGGGATTAAATCTCTTGTTGGGTTGATGGCGTAGCCGGTGACTCCGCCCAAACTCATGCCGATTGCCATAACGAAAAAGGCGACGGGAATGGCACCGACAGAGCCTAAGCCGATTTTGACATTTTGCATATTGTCGGCTGATAAGTTGATGTCGCTGATGTAGAAGACGCCTAACAATAAGACGAATGTGCCTAATATCTCCGCTACTAAATTGGTAAAGGGATTTCTGATTTCGGGACCTGTGGCAAAGACGGCTAATTTTAGGTTTAAATCTTTGGTGGCTAAGAAGTGGTCTCTATACATAATGCTGACGCCGAATGCGCCCAATGCTGCACCAATGGCTTGGGCAATGAGGTATGTACCGACAGAACTCCACGCAAATTTTCCTGCGACGGCGAGTCCGATGGTGACGGCTGGGTTGAGGTGTGCGCCACTCGCTGGTCCTGCGATGACGACGGCACTATAGACGGCGAGTCCCCAAGCCAAGTTGATGAGCAACCAACCGCCATTGTTGCCTTTTGTTTTTTCTAAAACGACATTGGCGACGACGCCACAGCCCAATAAGATTAGTACCATTGTGCCGATAAGTTCTGCAATAAAAGGAGTCATATAAGTGAATTTTATCGCACAATATAAGTCATTTTATCATAATTTTCTCTATCCAAATAGTAGAACCATCGCTGCATTCAATAAAGTAAAGTCCTGTTTGTGGAATATTGATTTTTTGTGACTGTGTGATATTATTGTATTGAGCAATTGTTTGTCCTACCATATTTTTAATCGTGGCATTGATTTTCGTTACCGTATTGGGCAAGGTTATTTGAAAACTTCCTGTGCTTGGATTGGGATACAGGTGGAGGCTTTGGGGCGCATTCATTGTGTTTTCTAAAGCGGTAATACTGCTTTCTCCATAGCTCCAAAGTTCTCGACCATTGATGCCATTGTCTGCGATAAAAATGAGTTGGTTGTTGAGTGTCGTTAAATTTGTTGGGAAGGCATTTTCTGTGCCTTCGTTCAAATCAGCGAGCATGATAGTTCCTTCTGGCGTTCCATCGGTTTGCCACAATTCGTGTCCTGTTTCAAGGCTTTCAGGAGCAGCTACAAAAAAGAATACGTCATCAATGGCAGTACAAGCAGTTGTTGTAGAGAAAGATGAAAAGTTCCCTTCGTCTAAATCCACAAAAAGTTCTGTACCTTCATTTGTACCATCAGTGCGCCACAATTCTTTGCCAAAATCTTTGTGTTTGGCGACAAAATATAAGTGATTGCCATGTACAAAAAACTCTTCTGGTTCAGACTCATCATTTTCGCCGTCTGCCATTGGGTTGATGTCTTTGACGAGTATCGTCCCTGCGTTTGTTCCATCCGTTTTCCAAAGTTCGTAGCCGATATTTTCATCTTGTGGGTCAAAATAAAGTTCGTTTTTAAAGACGACAAAATCAGTTTTATTATCAATAATGGCATCCATAATTTTTTGAGTTCCACCGCTTGTTCCATCCGTTTTCCACAAAGCCGTATTGGGTTCATCAATCGTGAAAAATAACTCATTGCCTACTTGATAAAAATTTTCTGGATTGCTGTCGTCATTACCTGTATTGATGTCTTTTAATAGGTTCGTACCTTCAATTGTTCCATCGCTGATCCACAGTTCTTGACCGAAATCATCTTGTGTAACTTCGCCATTGAAGATAAGCTGATTGCCTAAGACAGCGAGCGTATTTTGTTTGATTCTCACCTCTTTGATTAAGACCGTTCCTTCAGTTGTGCCATCCGTTTTCCAAAGCCCCGATTTAAAACCATTGTGGCTACTAAAGTAGAGTGAATTGTTGAGTACCACAAAATCTCTGGGGTTGCTGCTTTCGTTTAGTTCTTCATTGATGTCTTTCAGTAATTTTGTGTTTTCATGAAGCCCACCACTTATCCAAATTTCTCGACCTAACCCTTCTTTTTCGGCTGAAAAAACAAGTAAGCCATTGAAATCAATAAATGATTTAGGACTGGAGGAAAGGTAGGAAGGATTGATATTTGTAACGAAGTAAGTACCATTACTTGTTCCATCAGTGCGCCAAAGTTCCGTTCCTAACGTTCCATTATTTGCCGCAAAATAGAGGACATCATTAATGTTTATAAAGGGTTCTTCCGTTGCTTCAAAAGCAGATGGGAATCCCGAACGAATATCTTTTAATAGGTTGGGTTGGGCATACAATAGGCTGGTTGTCCACATAAGTAAACAAAGGGAAAAAAGTTGTTTCATGGTTAGTTGGTTGTTAATTAGTATTTTCTATATCAAAAATATCTATAAGATTATTTTGAATGTTTAAGTTACAAACACTTTGCAAATGAACCAAGAAATTAACTTTTTTTCATTCATTCATATTTACATTTTTGTAAATTATAAATCACAATTTGTAAATTCTATTTTTTTTGGAGAGAACGGATTGTTGCTTCGTCGTGGCGCATGGTCTCGCTATCCGCTAATATGGGCATGCCAAACAAGAGCAGACACATAGGTCTGCGCCCTACAAATGCCCATTCCGCTACTATCGAGTCTATTTTGGATGGTCTGTACTTCTATGAACTTTATTCTAAAATAACTTATATGGTTAAGGCAAAGAAGGACTGTATAAAAGGCAGGGGCGAGACGGAACTCATGATTTTTAATTCTTCGGCAAAGTTGCTTTCTTCGTCCAAGAATTGAAGGATTTGTTGTGTACTGTTGTTCTTGAAAAGTTGGGTGAAAATCTTTTCGGAAAGATCGGCTTTGTCTCTAATTATTTTGAGGAGCATGGCATCATATAGTTGATGGCGTTTAGAGGTGTTGTCGTCTATAAAAGGATGTTGGTTTTCTTGTAAGGATTGGACGATGGCTTTTGCCTGTTTTTGGATGTTCAAAAAAGTATAACCTGTGGAGGCTTTGGAGCAACCGCCCAATGTTCCTATATTAATGATGTGTGATGATTGTTTGAATTGGAAGGGGAAAGTGGTCATGGGAATCGAGCCTTTTTCTTCTTCGATGATTTGGTAATTGTCGATTTTTAAAACTTGGGAAATGTAGTTTTTTAAAGCATTTGTATATTCTTCGTCGCTTAAAAAATGTTCTGAAAAAAGGGTGTATTCGATTAAGGCTTTTTTAGGAGAAAATGGTAGAATGTAGAAAAAACGCATTGCTCCATTTTGAGGTGTTCTGAAATCGAATAATCTGACTTCGGAAGTATCAAATATTGCTTGTTCTGTTTCTATGATCCAACCTTTGAAATGTTGGCGGATAAAAATTTCTTTTTTTCTATTCTTGGGTTGAATGAGTTTTTCGGTAAAACAACTATTGAAAATATAGTTTGCTTCAAATGTATATTGTGTGGTTTGGATAGAAGCGGTTTTTTCTTTTTCCTTTGTTTGTAGAATCGTGTCTTTACAAAAATGAATGTTGGGTTTTTTTTGTAGATGGGCAAGTGTATATTCGTAGAAATCAATGCCTCGAATGATTTGATAGTTATAAGGTGTGAGCGTTATTCTTTTATTAAAATCCTCTCCAATAAAACGGATGTCTTGCCATGAACGATAGACGATGGACTCGAAATCGGTGGGTATTTTTGTCCAAAAAGACCATGTTCTGTCGTTTTGGTTTTTGTCTTCTTTGTCGATGAGGAGGACTGTTTTGTCGTGCAATAAGCCTGCTTGGTTCATGTAGTAGGTCAGACTTAAAGCGGCACAACCGCCTCCTGCGAAAATGTAGTCGTATGTTGGTTGGTATTGCATTGGTATAGTATCAACAAGGGAAGTGGGCTTTTGTTGAACCATATAAGTTCTTGAAGTTTTTTTTAGTTCATATAAGTAGAGGTTCAGGCCTTTTAAGATAGACTCGATAGTAGCGGTAGGGCTGAGAAAGGGGGGCAGATGTAAGGCATTTTTAAAATGCTTTACATCTCTGTGGCCCTCCGACCTTTAGCGGATAGCGAGACCATGCGTTACGACGGAGCGATTTACCGTTCTCTCCAAAAAAAAAGAATTTAAAAAACATTGTTTCCTTGAAATAAAAAACCCGTAATGCTTTACACATTACGGGTTGAAAGTTTTTTTTAATAATTCCTTTTAGCAAACTAGTTATGGTCGCTTATACGAAGAAATTTTAAATATGTTTCATTTGGGAATATAACCTTGCTACAGTGCCATATCATTGACGGTTTCTAAATACTCTTTTACGTCGCCGATAACGTTTTGAACGGATTCTACTTCAAAAGGTGATTTTAGGTTGGCGTAATCTACTAATTCTAAGAAAGGCTTGCTTCCTCCTGCACGGCAAAGGCGAAGGTAATCTTCAAAGGCGACAGGGCTTTTTTCCTGAGATTTTTTCCAAAATTGGAAAGCGCAGATTTGGGCTAAGGTGTAGTCAATGTAGTAGAAAGGCATATCGTAAATATGACCTTGTTTTTGCCAGAAACCACCGCCTTCTAAAAACTCATTGTCCTTATAGTCTACCCAGGGAAGGTATTTTTGCTCAATTTTGCGCCAAGCTGCGTTGCGTTCTTTTGGGGTTGCCTCTGGATTGGCATATACAAAGTGCTGAAATTCATCAACAGAAACACCGTATGGTAAGAACAACAATGCACCACTTAAATGAGAGAATTTGTATTTTTCAACATCTTCTTTGAAGAAAGATTCCATCCAAGGCCAAGTGAGAAATTCCATGCTCATTGAGTGAATTTCACAAGCCTCAAAAGTAGGCCAATTGTATTCTGGAATTTCAAAATTGCGACTTTCGTATACTTGGAAAGCGTGTCCTGCTTCGTGTGTCAGTACATCAATGTCGTGAGATGTTCCGTTGAAGTTAGAGAAAATAAAAGGTGATTTTAAATTGGCTAAATAGGTGCAGTAGCCACCACCCGCTTTACCTTCTTTATTGACCAAATCTAACAATTGATTTTCCAACATATAGTTGAAGAAAACGCCTGTTTCGCTGGATAATTCCTCATACATTTTTTTGCCATTGGCGACAATCCATTCAGGATTTCCTTTAGGCGTAGCGTTACCCGTTTTGAAGTTGAAGCCAATATCGTAGTATTTCAAATCGCCATCAATCCCCAAACGACGAGCTTGTCTTTCTCGTAATTCCTGAGCGACAGGAACGATATGATCTAAAACCATCTTTCTAAAATCAGCAACTTGATCCGCATTGTATTCAGAACGGAGCATGCGCATATAGCCCAATTCTACAAAATTATCGAAGCCTAATTTAGTAGCAATTATGTGTCGAGTTTTGACGAGTTTATCATAAATTTCATCAAACTTTTTATGATTGTCCTTAAAGAATCCCCAAAAAGCAGTATTCGATTTTTCTCGAACAGTTCGGTCAGGAGATTGCATAAAAGGCATCATGCCTGCTAAGTTGTAGGTTTTGCCCTCAAAAAGAATTTTAGCAGAAGAACGAAGTTTGACATACTCACTTGTCAATTGATTTTCTTGCTTTAAGTCCTCTAAAACTTCAGGAGAGAATGTTTTGACTGTCATTTTGGCAATACTAAAAAATTGTTTGCCCCATTTTTCCTCTAATTCTTTTTGAAATTTAGAGCCAACCATTGCCTTGTAAAATTTGTTGGTCAATGCTTGGAAATCAGGAACAGCTTCGTCAAAAAAGCTATTTTCCTTCTCATACAATGCATCTTTTGTATCAATGGTATGTCTAATTTGTGCCAAATTCCACATTGTGTCAAAATCATTGCGTAACTTGTTGATTTTGTTTATAATATGATTTTGTTTGTCCACATTATCTGCACTATCAAACTCCGCTAACAGTTGATTGAAATTCGTTTGTAAAACTGATAAATCAGGTCTTTTATACTCGAATTCACTAAATTTTTTCATAAGTTATTTATTATCTTTTATTTTAAGTTATACTTGTTTACCAGTCAAACTATTTATTATAACTTTTATAGAAATCCCTAACAAAACCACTACCTTACCCACAAAAATACAGCCAAATGTTACATTATAGTGCTACAGACCTTTCAGATACGATAGTTGCGCTTTCTACACCACAGGGTTTAGGAGCGATAGGAGTAATACGATTATCTGGTAATCAGGCGATTACGCTTTGCAATGAAGTGTTTTTCGGTAAAGACTTGACTCAGCAAAAAACCCACACCCTTCATTTTGGCACATTGCGAGATGGCACTGCCATTTTGGATGAAGTAGTGGTTGCTTTATTTTGTAAGCCACATTCTTACACAACTGATGACGTGGTAGAAATCAGTTGTCACGGCTCGCCATATATCTTACAAGAAGTTATACAGCTTTTTATCAGGAAAGGAGCTAGATTGGCAAAACCAGGAGAATTTACGATGCGAGCGTTTTTGAATGGTCGTATGGATTTGTCGCAAGCCGAAGCCGTTGCCGACCTTATTGCTTCCGAGTCCGAATCTGCCCACCAAATAGCGATGAAACAAATGCGTGGAGGCTTTTCCAAGCAAATCTCCCAACTTCGCCAACAGCTCATAGATTTTGCCTCTCTAATAGAATTAGAATTAGATTTTGGGGAGGAAGATGTCGCTTTTGCTGATAGAACCCAGCTAATCACCCTTATCAAAGAAATACGCAGCTTACTACAGCAATTGATTCATTCCTTTAAGTTGGGGAATGCGTTGAAAAATGGCATTGCTACCGTCATTGCAGGGCGACCCAATGCGGGCAAATCGACCCTGTTGAATGCCTTGCTCAATGAAGACCGAGCCATCGTTTCCGCCATTGCAGGAACGACGAGAGATACCATCGAAGAACAAATCAATTTAGAGGGCATTCCCTTTCGTTTTATCGACACTGCAGGCATTCGGGAAGCAGGAGACACCATCGAAGCCATTGGCATTAAAAAAACGTTTGAAAAGATTACACAATCGTCTTTGGTGGTCTATATTTTTGATCCCAATGAGATGAGCATTAAAGAGGTTCAAACAGAATTGGACAAACTCGACAAATCTGATATTCAAACCTTAGTTGTGGGCAATAAGATGGATCTTTTGAGCGAAGCCCAAGTCAAGGAAATCACGACAGAAGGAAAAACCCATTTTGGCAATAATTTTTTGTTGATTTCGGCTACCGAAGTTCACAACATAGAAGACCTCAAACAGTATCTTATTCAAGTCACTATTTCCGACAAAGTACAGTTGGAAAATCCCATCGTTACGAATGTCCGTCATTTTGATGCGCTTGAACAGGCTGATGCGTCGCTCTCTACCGTTTTACAGAATATAGAAGCGGATTTGTCGGGAGAGTTGTTGGCGTTGGATATTCGGCAGGCATTGCATCATTTGGGGGAGATTACGGGGGAAGTGACGACGGACGATTTGTTGGGGAATATTTTTGGGAAGTTTTGTATTGGAAAGTAACCACTAAAAACAAACCACTAACAACTATAAACAAAAACACCTAATTGATTGATTTATAATGATATTGTGATTTTATGGTTTATTGTTACTTTGTTTTATTATTCGTTTGTTTAGTTTATTTTTGTACCTTTCTTGTACCTCCAAGTCGAGGTACAAATATTAGGGCTTATTGCCCTTTTCTTTTGCTACAATTTGCAACATACAGCAACAAACAAAATTATGACATCAAATATTAGATTGAGGCGTATCTGTGGGCATTGCCAACAGGAGTTCACAGCCAAAACAACAGTAACTAAATATTGCAGTGATATTTGCGCCAAACGTGCTTATAAGGCAAGGATTAGAAAGGCTAAGATTGAGCAGTCAAATAAGGAAACGCATGAGATGGAAATTAAGCCTATACAGGACAAAGAGTTTCTGACCATTGCCCAAGCCTGCAAACTTTTGTCCATTAGTCGATGGACTATCTGGAGGGCTGTCAATCGAGGTGAGTTAAAAGCTGGTAAGATTGGCAGACGTGTTATTTTAAGACGTGCTGACCTTGATAGAATTTTTAAGTAACAATCAAATCATAAAGGATGATAACAAAAGTAAAACTTAGGCAAAAAGTCCTAAAAGACAAAAAGAAAAGTTTGTACTTGGATTTTTACCCAGCAATCCCAAACCCCAAAACAGGCAAACTTACCAGAAGGGAATTTTTAGGTATGTACTTATTTGATAAGCCAAAGAACTATGCAGATAAGACTCATAATAAAAATACTTTAGAACTAGCCCAACAGATAAGACAGAAACGAGACAATGAACTGAACAAGCCAGAAATCTATGCAGCATTTGAACAGGAGCGGTTGAGACTTCAACAAATTGGAGAGTGTTCTTTTATCAAATATTTCAAAGGTTTGGCAGATAAGCGGACTGACGCCAATCAGGGCAACTGGATGGCTGCCTATGGCTATCTAATAGATTTCACAGGAGGTACTTTAACATTCCATAATCTCAATGAGAAGTTTTGTAATGACTTTAAGGAGTATCTACTCAATACTAAAAGTAAAAGAAGCGATAAGAAAAAGTTGGCAAGTAATACAGCCCTATCTTATTTCAATAAATTCAAGGCAGCTTTAAAACAATCCTATAAAGATGGGTTTTTACAGTTTGATTTAAATTCTAAAGTGGAAGGTATTAAAGCAGAAGATACCAAAAGAGAATACTTGACACTTGAAGAACTAAACCAATTGGTAAAAGCACCTTGTAACAGTCCATTGTTAAAACGTGCTGCCTTGTTTTCAGCACTAACTGGACTAAGGTTTTCAGACATTCAAAAACTGACATGGCAAGAAGTGGAACATGTAAAAGGACAAGGCTATTTTATAAGATTTAGACAGAAGAAAACCAAAGGACAGGAAACCTTACCTATTTCACATCAAGCCTTTGAATTGTTGGGTGATCGAGGTGAGAGAGAGAAGCAAGTGTTTGAAGGTTTGAATTATTCAGCGTATGAGAATCGTCATCTTTTCCAATGGATAGGATTGGCTGGAATTACTAAGCACATTACTTTCCATTGTTTCAGACATACTTTTGCCGTTCTACAATTGGCGAATGGAACAGATATTTATACGGTGTCAAAAATGTTAGGACATAAGGAACTCAAAACAACCCAAATTTACGCTAAAGTCATTGACCAAACCAAAAGAGACGCAGCCGATAAGATAAAATTAGATTTGTAAATCATAAAAATATAAAGGATAAAAAATGATATTAGATAGAACTATGAATATTCGATTGAATGAAAATGGACAAGTAAGAACTTTTATGAGAGATGGCAAGCCTGTATTTTGGGAAGTTCCAATAAAAGGTATGTTTTTAAAACCATCTGAAATAGAACCAACAAAAGGAGAAAAACATGATTATGAATCCTGTGAGAGTTGTCTGCAAAATCAGAAGCTATTTCAAGATGATTTTCAAGATGTTTTTGAGGGTAAAAAAGTTTATGGCAATGGAAAGAAAAGAGAGGCATTCCCTTATTGTTGTGATGCTCATAAGAAGCTATTGAAAGAACAAAATTTTAATATGAGTGATTTTGTGAAAGTGCCTGAAATGGCATCATGGAAAGTAGTTTATGTTAATAACCATATTCTCAATAATATTGATATTAAAGATTGGTATGAGGATATAACAAATTATCTTGATTATGCTATTTGGAGTTTCGGAAAGTTTTATAATGATTGTGGACAGCCTCTTTTGTTAGATGAGTTTTTGCAAAACATTCGTTATCAAGTTGAAAATCATAAATATGATTCTAATAAGAAAAAACGCATCATAGAATACATAGACCTGCATCTTGATCCACAGCCAAAAAAAGAAAAAACAGATTTGAATATTTTAATAGAAGTGTACAGGAAATGGCTTAAAATATTTCCATTTGAATTAAGTTATTTTCGGGGGTTAAAACGTTATTATTATGGTGTTATACCTTTTTTGCAAGGTAATCAGGTATTTAATCCATATCTAAAAGTGAGTAAAGGAAAATCTCATACTAAAGATAGCTTAATAGAAACTCTTTTAAATCTTACTGATGGTCTTTTAACTCAAATAAATGGTTTGCTTTTCTATGAAAAAGGTTTATTAACAGAGCCTCAAAGGGTAAAAATGGAATTGATAAATTCTAAGAGAAGGCAAAAATTAAAACAAGGTTATAGAACAACAAATAAGGATGAAACGAAAAGGTATCGAAAAATGATAAAAGCATGGTTTATAGATGAACAGGAGCATATTAATGAACTTATTGAATCTTTAGAATATCAAGAAAAACAATTATCTTCCCAAAAACCTTTAAAAAATCCTCCAAAGTGTCTTATCACTATTAGTCCAATCGGTTTAGTAGATAAATTGTTTGAAGGGTTAAAGAGTCACTTTGAAGAAGAACAGCACCAAGATTTAAAGAAAGTTTTGAAAGGTGATAAAGTTGATGATCCATTGTTATTTTTAGGTAACGCCAATCAATTGACAGAAGTATTCAAGCGTTTACTTTATAATGGACATTTGATTCATAATAAAACTTATGTCACGAATTGGATTTGTACTACATTTCAATATTATAAAGGAAATACTAAAGAAGCCAGTCCTTTTAAAGAATCAAATGTTTATCAAGTTTTGAGATTAGTAGAGAAAGAACCATCTAAAAAAAATAGAATTTGTCAATTTGAATGGCTGCCTTTTAAAGAAGATAAATAACCAATTAAGCCCAATAGTACAAGCTGTATTGTTGGGCTTTTTTTCTCACAAATTTCCAAAACGTAATTACCCCAGTAAGTAGTCATTGAATTGATTTTTGTCAATAAATATACTTAAAAAGATGTAAAAATGAGCTAAAAAGCCTTTTTTTTGAGTTTTGCAAAAAAAAAGGTTTGTTTGAGGCTTCACCTTTTGCACCTTTTTCACCTTTTCGAGAGATTTAAAAGTCATTTTTTCTCACAAATTTCCAGTTTTTACGACTATAAAAAGACAAATCCTTAGTTGTTTTATTTAGCCTCCACAAGTTTTGTTTTACTTAGCCTCCACAAACTTACAATCAATAGAACTTTTTTATACAAAGTAAATAAGCATGCTTGTTTATTATTCAAATCAGTTAAGGAAAATTTTCCTTAATAGGTTTTGTTGTTGTTCGACATGATGTCGAGTAAACCAAATTAGTTAAAAGATATTTGTATCAGTTGCTAATGGGTGTGTAAACAAATTAACAGACTAAGAGGGAATTTGAGAAAAAATAATACTTCTATATCAAAAGTGATTTGTATAAAAAAGCCTATCTTTACAACTGCATAGACTACGGGAACGGCTAAACTTATTTATTTCATTTCGCTTTTAAGAACGTCAATAATAAGCCGTTTCCTTTTAAAATATTAGCTTGATGTGTAAGGAGTATCAAGCAAGATAACTGTGAGAACCTAATGCCACACAACTTTGATAGATGTGTGGCTTTTTTCTTTCCTACCCAGTAGCAAACCAATTGCTCCTGATATGGTCCAATTCTGCCTATCCAGTTGCTCCTGATGAAAGCATCATAACCATTTGGTTTTACTCACCCTAAAGGCGAGTAAGAATAATAAAAGTGTGTAGTTTGATTTTTTTACCCTATCTTTGAACTGTCAAACCTTTTTTATATTAGTGATACTTTGTAGTCTCTAATTTTTACATTTTACGAGTTTTAAATTTTCGCTCCTGTTTTTGAGCGTAAAAATATAACCCGTCATTATTGGGCTTTTATACTCCTACCCTACAAGGTAGCACATTATAAAAAGGTTTGACGACTTGCCCGATTTTGACGGGCTTTTTGTATCAATTTTCTAACGAAAAAAGTTGTCAAACCTATGAAAGATTTTCAAAAAAACAAGGGCAACCCACGCCCTACCCTTAGAAAAGAAAAACTAAGGATTGCAGACCACTTTAATAGCCTGGTCAAATCTTATGTTGGGGATGAGGCCCAACGCAAAACCATCATGTCCGCATTTTTGGCGAAAAAGCCAAAGTCTTATGCCCAAATCAACTATCCACTTTATCGGTTTAATTCTATTACTTTATCAGTATTACACCTAATCAGTTTTATCTGTGCTGTTAGTATTGTTGGGTACATACAGTCATTAGACATAGGAGCAACCGCCCATGTATTGTCTTTGGTTGCTGTACTATTCCTTGTCATTTGTGAGTTTGGGCAACATGCCCTACTCAACGTAGCCTTTGAAAATTGGCATGCGACAAACAATGTACCCAATCGGATCGGGATGATGTGTGTATTCTTTTCAGCCGTATCTATCCTATCAAGCGCATACGGAACGTATCATTTTGCTACTACTTATGACCTACCGACAAACACTATCATTACAGGCATGTTAGTTGTGAGTGCTGTTAATGAAATTTTGATACTATACACAACATTGGAAATTCATAAATATCAAAAAACAGTATTTCAAGAAAGTGTCTTGGTCAATGACATGCACTTTCAAAATTCGCATAGTCTGTTTTTCGATGGCATGCCCAATGTACAGAGGATGGCAACAGTGTTACTGGATGATAAAGAAGCTCCTACCCTACCAATAGGGGAAACGGGAACGGCTGAAATCATTGTACAGCCACAACAGCCATACAGGAGAACCCGACAAGGCGTAACAGCAGACAGTAACAGCACTAAAAAGGTGCGAAAAACGAGCCGTAACAGTAAAGACGTAACAAGTGTTACAAAAGAGCCTGTAACGCCTGTTACAACGCCCCAAAAGCCTGTAATTACTAAGAAAGTTGCCAGAAGTAGGAAAGACTTTTCGTATAGTGATGTGAACCGCAATATCTCAATTTATTCTAAGAGAATTGAGACACACAAGGACGGAGGAACAAAGCAGCAACATGATAACTTACGGTTCTTTGAGTGGATAAAGAACAGTCATGATTTTTCGAGAGGAAACTATCCCTATGTAGAGCCAATGGAGAGAGCAAACCATATTGATAACATCAAAAACCTACCGTCATGAGTTTCTTTGGTGCTGTATGTTTGTTTGCTTTGGTATTTGTCTTTATTCCAGCAATGGCAGAAATTCGCCCAAAAGTGAACAGTACCACACAATTTATAAATGGTGTCCTCATTCCTTTGGCTATTATAGCAGCGTTCTTTTATGCTTTAGTAGGGTAGGAAGTTCATCTATCAAATAAGAATGCCCTATAAAAAGGGCTATTACATTAACCTATCAAATAAAAACCAATGATTATTAATAATAAGAAATTGACCATCATTGTATGGCTTATGGTTTTGGCAATGTTGTATTATCGGTATAGTGGGGGAGAAGCTCCTTTATATCAATTGTTAAATCCATAGTACCAAAATCAACATGCGTCAAGCTATTTTTATCACTATCAAAAACAAAATTCTATGATACTTTTATTAACAGAAATTACATGTACTCCTGTTAGTTTTGGGGAGTTGTTTCTTGCATTATTTTTTGTTGTAATCGGGCTAGCCTGTTCAAAATAGACCCGATAGGGAGCGTTTTGGCCCAGTAAGGGAGAGATTTGCCCCCAAGTTATTTTTATTACCTACCAAACTTTAGAACCATGAAAAAAAATCAATTTACAAAGAAAGATGTCTTTATACATCTTGATCCAGACAAATCTTTAGAACAAAACATTGATAATATGTTTGGAGAAAGTTTTGACCTTTTAGTTTTTCGTTTTTTCTACTTTTTCATCAAGGAAATTGAAAAGACTTCTAAGATGGACGGAGGTTATACGGAGAAAGGTGTTAGTGACATTCCGCAATTAATTGCGGAGTCTCCTTTTCTTTCTCCAGGTTATACGGAGAAAGGTGTTAGTGACATTGCTAGTCAATGTATCAAATGTGCTGTAATGGTTATCAATAGAGATATTGAACCTTTAGGACTGTTGGCAATTATTGGACGTTTGCGAAATGAGAACAGTCTCTTTGACTTTCCTAAGTTCAAACATGATGAATCCAATGACTATTATTTGAGCTTATTTTATGAAATGGGATTGTATCAACACTTAATAAAAGCATAGCTTTTTAACAACACTTGACTATCTTTAGCTTGTAGCTGCAATGCTTTATCAAAAATATCTTTACTAATTATTTTAAATCCCCCTGTCCAGTCTGTAATTGTTGTTGATAAAAAGCATACACGTACAAACAAATTACCTGCAACCGATAATAGTTTTCGATGGAATTTCCAATTTTTAGGAATACCTCCTCCTTTTTTATACCTTGTACCTATTACTAAATCGTTATTTTTAGCTAAATTTACCATTGTAGGTATTTTTGTTGCATCGTGACTATAGTCGGCATCAAATTGTAATATATGGCTTGCGTTTAACTTATTAAAGGCATAAGTCATTCCTTTTATATATGCACTACCTAAACCAGATTTTTTATTTTCTTTAAGTAAAAATACTTTGTTTTTATTTTTGGTAATTTGTTTTCTAACTACTTCCCTTGTTTTATCTGTCGAAGCACTGTCTACCACAAGAATATTGTAATCTTTAACATTAGATTTTTTAAATGCTTTTAGTATTAAATTAATACTTGTTTCTATATTTTCTTCTTCGTTAACTGTCGGAACTACTGCAACAATTTTTTGTATGGGTCGAATCATTTTTTAATTATACATAATTTTTTAATAAGTGATAAAATACAGTTATTAAATTAAATTAAATTAAAAAATACTATGTTTGGAAAAATAAACCAAGTTAAAGATGCTGTTAAAGCACAAAGAAAAATTGCACAACTTAAAAAAGAATTAGAAAAAGTAACTATAGAAGTAGAAGAAAATGGGGTAAAAATTAAAGCTAAAGCTACTGTTGGTTTTATGGCTATTGATGATATTGAAATAAATGGAGATTCTGTTCCAGGATTTAATACACTAAGAAAAAAAGCCGAAAAAGAAGTTATGAAAAAAATGCAAAAAATGATTAAAAGTGGGCAAATATCTCCAGAGGTAATGGGTGGTATGATGTAATCCACCTAATCCCCCTCGAATGAGGGCCGTGCCAGCAATTTTACTAACCTACGCTTTTTTACCTAACTCTTGCAGATAGTGGTTTTAGAATTATTAACACACATACACTCCTAAATACTCAAGGTCCTAAAGCACTGGAGCGGAAGTTAAATGGAAATTGAAATTAAAAATTACAGAAGACTTCCAAACAGTAACATTTAAAATAGAAAATGAACAAAATTACCCTAAAGAAGAACCTTACTGTTACGAAATACACAATGTAGTTGAGTAAATTAGTCTAACTTATAGATAGTTTTGTTGTTAATTTATTTACCCATTCCTGCAAATGTTTTAAATTGTGCGAATTAACATAATGAAAATCGCCATAAGCAATTGGACCACCTTTTGCAGATTCTTCAATTTCGCTATAATCTCTTTTTTGTAAATCTTCTGTAGAATAAGGGCGAACTGCTCTACTTACAATTCTTTTAGCCCTTGTTTTAAAATCTAAATGTACGGATATTAAATAAAAACTATCTTTAAATTTTTCTTTTAAAATTTTAAACTCGTCCCAACTGTATAAACCGTCTATTACAACATTTTTACCACTTTCTATATCTTGTTGAATATAATCTAAACTTAACAACGCCATTGCAGCCATACCGTACTTTTTACGTAGCGATAATCTAACTTTGCGTTCCAATTGCTCTGTTCTTTTACCATATTTCTTTTTTGTTGCTTCTACTACAATACCTCCAAAATAAAACCTTTTAAAACCTTTTTCTTCCAAAACCTTTACAACTTCGGACTTACCGCTTCCTGCCATACCTACTACTGCTATTACTACTGGTTTTTTGTTTTTCATATTTTGTTAATTATTTTTAGGTGTCCCTTACAAAGATTATAGTTCCTCTTCGGGCAAGGTCGCGACAACTGTTTACTAAACTTAAGTTTTATACCCACCCCGTATTTTTATCACAGATAAATCTGCTTAAAAATCCACCCCTCAAGAGGGGAATTAAACAGCAGCTTTAGAATAAACAATTATAAATCAAAAGAAATTCTTTATATTTATAATACACTTATTATAAGCTATAATGAAGATACTTAAAAAAAGTAATC
>ENA-ORXM01002872-ORXM01002872.1-marine-metagenome-genome-assembly--contig:-NODE-2872-length-18726-cov-5.212773_pt1 | contig 18726 bp, 16 predicted proteins | sample MGYA00237867_ERZ511480 | MGnify/ENA primary metagenome ERZ511480 (study PRJEB26309, sample SAMN06266103) | marine metagenome | isolation source: Algal blade | place: United Kingdom:Sidmouth, United...
TATAAATATTTCACTCCCGAAAATCGGGACCGGCTACGCTGTGGTGATGTGCTCTTACTTCTGAATACCCCTAGTTAAGCTTTAAAAGCTCATTCTTTCGTTTATACTTGCTTTCACAGGTTTGTGGTATCAACTTTCGATATTTAATGCACAAAAATGGGCAGAGGTCTCACTGAAAAAGCTGTTACTTTATTCGAATCCATATAGAATTCTAAAGCATTGCAAGTAGTCTCTGTAGTCATTCTAAAGCAATCTTCATTTAGATAATACACAAGGTAACTATGATCAGATTCTGTTGGTGTCCCTAGTAATTTCACTACATCCTCCCTACTCATATTGCTTAAACAATTTTGATAATTTCTCTGTAGTGCATTTAAAAAATCATTCTTAGAATGATAATAATTTAATTTTTTATCCTTTCCCCAATTTTCATTTACTAGCTCTATAACCCCTATACATTCAAAAGAAAAATCTTTCTCTATAGCACTTTTTAAATTTCTTTCTATCACTCGTGAACAAGAACTCAACATTAAAAACACATACAATAACAAAAGCTTGCTCATAATCTTATTCTTTTAAAAACCTCATAGTAGCAAAGTTAGTACCCTCATATTTTATTGTAACAAAATAAATCCCACTTGAAAGTTTCGAAACATCTAATTTTTAAGAGGCTAGAAAATTATAACTATAAAATGATCTATACACCAAATCATCTTAAAATCCTTGTTACTAAAGCTAGCAGAATAAACCGACAAAAATAATAGTCCTCAAAATTCTACCTCTTGGACAAGCGATGTGCAAGAGGGGTGCTTCCGAAACTCTTCTTCGGAAGTGCCAGACCCGAGGAACGAGGGGCCGAGCTGACTAGCGAGCTCTGAAACGTAGCGACCCTTCCTATTCGCCTCTTTGCGAATAGGAAGGGATGGCCCCAAAAACTGCTAATACTACCTCTTAAAAGTAGCTTAGCAAGATTATAAGTATCTATAAATGATGCGTTTGTCGAAGGAAAAGAAACCTACTTCCGACAAATATATGGAGAGGCAATAGGATATGTGTTTTTAGGTTATATTTGCAGACTAAAATACGGAAAAGTGGGTGTACTTATATTCTTTTTTATCAGTTATATTTTATTGAGCGTCAGTCTATATTTCTTGTTTCCGAAGGCGGGAGTAAGTGGGGTAAAAGGGCTGATACCAGGGGTGAATTTTGTGGAATGGTGCAAAATTATTGGACGTAAACCATCGCATGCGCTATGGCTCTTATTCCCGATTGTAAACATTTTTACCTACGCTGGGATGTGTGTTGATATGATGTATTCTTTTGGAAAGACAAGTTTTTTGGATAGTGCACTGGCAGTAATCTATGCGCCGATAGCATTTTTCAAACTAGCATTTGATGAGAAGGAAAAGTATAAAGTAGCTGCTTTCCAAGATGAGCTTGACTACAAAAATAAAATAGTAGAAGCAGAAAAATCAGGAGATAGTTATGCGCTGAAAAAGTTGGTAAAAAATAATCCGTATCAAAAAACAGTCGGTCGTGAATGGGGAGAGGCTATAATTTTCGCTGTGTTCGCCGCGGCATTTATTCGGATGTTTCTGATAGAGGCATATAAAATACCAACTGGGTCGATGGAGGGTTCGCTGCTGATAGGGGATTTCCTTTTTGTGAGTAAGGCGCACTATGGAATACGCACGCCAGAAACGATAGCGATGATTCCGCTGTTGCACAATAGAATCCCAATCATAGATAAAGAGTCGTATTTTGACAAACCAACACTGCCAGAATTTAGACTGCCAGCTTTGGAGAATATTGACCATAATAAACCAATTGTTTTTAACTATCCTGAGGGGGATAGTGTGTACGTGATACCTGGGCGAACGTACAGCATCCATGATGCACGAAGAAAACCGCAGTTGGCAAATTTAATCAAGAGTAAAAGAATCAAGCTAGACACACGACCTGTAGATAAGCGCGATCACTACATCAAGCGATGTATAGGAATGCCAGGCGATTCGCTGCAAATAAAAGATGCTCAAGTATATATTAATGGTCAGGCGGCGGAGAACCCTACTAACTTGCAATTCAATTATGTACTTTATCCAAACGGGGTGAAGATAAATATGGAAAAATTAGTGGAATGGGGTATTTCGCCAAATTATGATATCCGAGAGCAGGAAGCCCTTTTTATCCTGACGCTTAGCAATGCGGAGCTAGAAAAAGTGAAAAGCTTGGATCCAAAAATCAAGATTACTCGTATGCAGAATCGTGCAGGGGATTCGTTTCCTCATTCGGCAATATCAAGAGAATGGACTGTGGATGATTTTGGTCCTATCTACATACCTCAAAAAGGAGCAACAACTAAATTAACTCCAGAAAATATTGCTTTCTATCGTAGAATCATAGAAGTTTATGAAGAAAATACTTTTCAACAGAAAGGCAATACATTCATCATAAATGGCGAGCAAACAGATAGCTATACATTTCAGCAAGACTACTATTGGGGCATGGGTGACAATAGACATAGCTCGGAAGATAGTAGATATTGGGGTTATGTACCGCATGATCACATTGTAGGTAAACCGCTATTTATCTGGTTTAGTACAAAAGATGGAGACTTCAGAAATGGGATCAACTGGAGTAGGATATTCACTGGTGCTACAAAAATGTAAAGCCATCTAGGTCTTAATTTGTAAATTCTTAATAAGCATTTTGGATTATTAGTACTTATTGTACTCTGCCTGAAATTGCCTATTTTTGGTTTTATTTGCCTCTATAATAAGGCAATCTCTATTTATCAAAACTCTTTGCAGATGAGATTTCTGGTGTGCAGTTTCTTTTTACTCTTACTTTCGTATACTTCTTTGCTGGCTCAAGCTCCGCACCGGTGGACTTCTGGAGATATCCATCATGGTATAGAAAAGCTAAACTTTTTAGGCTCAGCGCTATATGTTGCGGCGCATCCCGATGATGAGAATACAGGGATGATCAGCTACCTATCCAATCATGTTAAAGCGAATACAGCATACCTGTCCCTGACTAGAGGTGATGGTGGCCAGAATCTAATAGGCACTGAACTCAAAGAACTATTGGGCGTAATACGTACGCAGGAGTTATTAGCAGCCCGTCGTATGGATGGTGGTCAGCAGTTTTTTAGTAGAGCGAACGATTTCGGGTATTCCAAGCATCCAGATGAGACACTTGCTGTATGGGATAAAGATGATGTGCTTGCTGATGTCGTTTGGAATATAAGACGCTTTCAGCCAGATGTGATCATTAATAGATTTAAGCATGATACGCCAGGTAGTACTCATGGCCATCACACTTCGTCCGCAGTATTATCTGTAGAAGCTTGGAACTTAATCAATGATCCAAAAGCGTATCCAGGACAATTAGAATTTGTAAATACGTGGCAACCTCAACGATTGTTCTTTAATACTAGCTGGTGGTTCTATGGTAGTAAGGAAAAGTTTGCTGCAGCGGATAAAAGTAGATTGATCAATATAGATGCTGGTGTTTACTACCCAAATAAAGGAATGTCTAATGGTGAAATAGCAGCCATCAGTCGCGCACAACATAGATGTCAAGGGATGGGAAGAGCATTGTCTAGAAGTAGCCGAAATGAATTTCTTGATGTTTTAAAGGGCGATGTTCCTTCAGATGGAAAAAGCATCTTCGATGGTATCAATACCACTTGGTCGAGATTAGAGGGTGGCGAACCGATAACGGGTATGATAGAGAGGGTATTGGCTGCTTACAACTACGCTGCGCCTCACGAAAGTATTCCTGCGCTAGTGAAAATTTATGAAAAAATAAATGGCTTAGCTATCAGCAATTGGAGAACTGTAAAACTGTCAGAAATCAAAACTATCATTGCACAGTGTGCTGGCCTATATGTCGAAGCGGCATCCGATAATTATTATCTAACCGCAGGACAAGACATAGAAATAAGTTGTGAATTTACCAATCGCTCCCCTATTGATATCAGCGTTTCAAAAGTTTCTTTTGTAGGAATACAAAAGGATTCTACTCTGAACCTTTCCTTAGTGAATGGCGAAGAAAATAAATTCTATTTGAAAAGTTCGATCCCTAAAAATGCTAAGACTTCTGGTCCATACTGGTTAGCGGAAAAGGGCACTGTAGGGATGTATAAAGTTAAAGATCAAATCAATATTGGTAAGCCAACTTCTGAAGATCCTATAATCATGATCTATGATTTGAAGATTGAGGGCGTTACTATTAAATACCAAAAGCCAGTTATATATATGTCAGTGGATGCAGTAATGGGTGAAGAATATAGACCAATAGAAATTATCCCTGCTGTATCTGTAGCTATTAATGAAAAAGTAGTTGTCTTCGCTGACGATAAAAGTAAAACAGTAAACGTAAAAGTTAAAGCAGGTAAAGCTGGTATCAAAGGGGACGTCATGTTAGACCTACCGAAAGGTTGGAAATCCAGTCCACTTAAGCATAACTATGATATCGCTAAACAAGAGCAGGAGCAATCTTTTACTTTTCAAGTAACGCCTCCTAGTGCTGAAAGTGAAGGAACGCTAACCGTAAAGGCGCAGTTGGATGGTAGGTCATATCAAAAAGAAATGATTATCATCGACTATGATCATATCCCAATTCAAACCATCTTTCTAGCAGCAAATGCAGAGGTGGTAAAACTTAATATTAAGAAGAAGGGACAAAATGTAGCCTATATAATGGGTGCTGGAGATAAAATTCCAGAAAGTTTGAGGCAGATTGGATATAAAGTAGATGAGTTAGACGATAGCGAAATATCTGCAAAAAAACTAGCAAAGTATGATGCGCTTATTTTCGGTATCAGAGCTTATAATACTAGAGATCAAATTAAATTTCAGCAAGATCTATTTATGGATTTTGTAAAGAATGGAGGTACCATGATCGTGCAATACAATACGGGTCATAGACTGAAGATACCAAGTGACCAATTGGGCCCTTATCCATTTCAGATTAGTCGAGACAGAGTCGCTGTAGAAGAGGCAGAGATTCGTTTTATAGCACCAGATCATCCTTTACTGAACGAACCAAATAAGATAACTTCGGCTGATTTTGAAAATTGGGTCCAGGAACGTGGCTTATACTTTCCTGATGAATGGTCGAAAGAATATACGCCTATCCTATCAAGTAATGATCCTGGTGAAGATACAAAGGATGGCGGATTGCTTGTAGCGAAGTATGGTGAAGGCCACTACATCTATTCGGGATATTCTTGGTTTAGAGAATTACCTGCTGGTGTACCTGGTGCCTATCGTATATTTGCCAACATGATTAGTATTGGCAAATAGGCATTGGATAAATAATTCTTATCGTTCCGTACCAAAATCAAATACCCAGTACTTGCCTACTTTGGCAATACCGACTTGTTTAAAGTTTGGACTTGACATTACTTTACAATGTGAAGGACTATTTTTAAATGCTTCAACTACTTCTTTTGGAGTAGGTGGCCCCTTAGCCACATTTTCGCCATAATACGCTGCATTATAGTCGGCATCCTCTAGCCTATCCCCTAGATTGGATCCATCACTTCCTTCGTGGGTAAGCTTATCATTTTCGAACATATCTCTAGCGTGTGCCTCCGCAGCATCGTCTAAATTTGGGTGCCACATTAGCGGCTCCGTAGATGCCAGCACATCGCCTCCGCAATTATTCTGCTCTGCTCTAAAGGCATTGATATATTCTAGAGTCTCGTGCTCAAAGTCAGACATCTCTTGGCTGAAGTCTTCTACTTCAGTCTCTTCAAAGTTGGACTCAAAGGGAATATTCTCATCATCTGCTACGCAAGATACAATAAAGAGAATAGCGGTAAGGAAACATAATAGCTGACGCATAATAAGGTTGACTTTATAAATAATTAAACATTGAAATCTATCGGTGGGGATGGTGACGTTAGTGTAGAAATAAAAGACGTCTTTGAATTAGAATCAAATTCCTATATTTGATCTTACTAAGTGAAGAGAACTACGTACAAATGTGACAGCACATTTTTTTACATGAAAAATGCAGATAATATGTCTAATAATAAAGCCAATGAAGAAGATCCGCCTATTATGGGTACATGGAGTAGGATGTATTTGCTAGTTATTATCATTCATTTTGTGATTATAGGCCTGTTTATTTTATTTACTAATTATTATTCATAACACACTGCCTGCATGCACATTATAGATTGGATAGTTCTGATAGGCACTTTACTAGCCATAGTTCTTTATGGTATTTACCAAACTCGTAAGGTTGATAACGTAAAAAGTTACTTATTGGGTGACAAAGACTTGCCCTGGTGGACTATAGGTTTATCTATTATGGCTACTCAGGCCTCAGCTATTACTTTTCTTTCCACACCAGGTAAGGCATATGAGGATGGTCTAGGTTTCGCACAATTTTACTTTGGACTGCCCGTAGCCATGGTCATATTATGCATATTTATATTACCTGTTTACTACAAACTCAATGTGTACACTGCCTACGAATACTTAGAAGAGCGGTTTGATATTAGAACAAGGACTCTGACTGCCTGTCTATTTCTGATACAGAGAGGACTAGCAGCGGGGATAACAATTTTTGCACCTGCCATCATTTTATCAAATATCATGCAATGGGATCTAAATACGACGATTATATTAACAGGTGCGGTAGTTATATTTTATACCGTATTTGGTGGTACTAAAGCAGTAAGCGTTACTCAAAAACAGCAGATGATTATCATCCTTTTTGGGATGGTCATAGCTGCGGTTATTATAGTTTTCAAACTACCAGAGGATGTTTCATTCCAAGACTCTCTTTCGCTAGCTGGTAAAATGGACAAACTCAAAGTAGTTGACTTTACTTTCAATCTCGAAAAAAGATATACCTTTTGGTCTGGAATGCTAGGGGGAGTCTTTCTCTTCCTTTCCTATTTTGGGACGGATCAGTCTCAAGTACAGCGTTATCTTTCTGGTAAAAGTCTGAGCGAAAGTAGAATGGGGCTGTTGTTCAATGGAATGATAAAGGTGCCCATGCAATTCCTAGTTTTGTTCGTTGGTATTCTTGTATTCATGTTCTTTCAATTTCAGCGCCCTCCTATTCACTTCAATGATGCCAATATTATTAAGGTCAAAAACTCTTCTTACAGCCAAGAACTAGAAGGACTCGAAAAACAATTCGATGATGTCTTTGAAGATAAACTAACAAGTCTTAGTCGACTGTCAGCAGAGATTGACGGTCAAGATGAAGCTGGTATAGAGGCAGCGAAGTTAGTTTACGAAACTAACCTTGGTAGGGATTTAGCTTTGCGTGAGCAGGTAGATGAACTTATACTTAAAGTAGATGAAAAGGCGATTGTAGAAGACAGTGATTATGTTTTTATCACCTTCATCATCAACTACCTTCCTATTGGTATGGTGGGTCTTCTGCTAGCAGTAATATTTTCCGCGGCGATGTCTTCGACTGCTTCAGAACTAAATGCGCTTGCCACTACTACTGTTATTGATATCTACAAGCGGAGTATCAGTCCTAAGCTGTCAGACAAATCATACCTACTGGCTTCAAAACTCTTTACTGTTTTCTGGGGTGTAGTAGCTCTTATATTTGCCATGATGGCCTCCCTATTCGACAATCTAATAGAAGCTGTTAATATCATAGGCTCCATATTCTATGGAACTATTCTCGGTATTTTCTTCGTCGCCTTTTTCTTTAAGACCTTGACGAATAGCACTCGTATTTTGAGTCTATTCACTATGGGATTATTTGTAGGGGTAATAGCTACCTCCGTTATCCATGCAGATTTTGTTGAATTTGGCTATCCTACTATATATAAAAACGATGTACCTATTATACTTTGCCTAATGGGTATCGGTGCATTGATTGGTTACTTCATCACCAATACTTTCTTCAAAACTATAGATGGAGAATCCGTGATCATTGGTGCTGTCATTGCAGAGATAGCAGTAATCTCTATTTTCCTTTTAAACTACTATGATCACATAAATCTGAGCTTCCTCTGGTTGAATCTTATTGGTTGTGTCTTGGTGATGTTTATCAGTTTGCTGTGGCAGAATTTGAAGGCTGATAAAGAGTTGATATAAGAGGTTTATAAAAACAGTTTTAGCATAGTAATCCAAAACCTTAAATTTCGATTTTCTCCTTATGGTTGTGCAGGTTACTCTTCTAGTGAATATCCCTGAATATTTTTGAAGCACGAGCTGATCCCGATTTTTTAACGGCCCAACCGCCTGATATGGCGGCAACTACATGATTTTATTTCTTGCTCATAATATTACTTTTAAAATATTACGTCAAAAAATTTTTCGGATCATTTACAGATTTGATAGAACTAGATACATGAGTTGATCATTAAGCATCTCTCAGGGAGATTCCATCACCCATTCAAGCTCATACGTATCTTCTTCTCTAGTACATTGACATCCTCCTTAATAGTCATATCCGTATCTAGTAAGTCTTGCACCGTCTTACAAGAGTAAATCACCGTACTATGATCTCTGCCTCCAAACTGATCACCAATCGCTTTCAGCGATTTATTGGTCAAGTTTTTAGCTAAGTACATGGATAACTGCCTAGCCACTACGATAGAGCGCTTCCTCGTTTTACCTGCAAGCTTCTCGACAGGAACGTTAAAATGATCAGCTACCAAGTTCTGTATGAATTCTACCGTAATTTCCTTGTTGATCTCGTTGATAAACTTCTGTATCACTTCCTTAGTGAGTTCAAGATCTATCTGCCGATTATTGAGAGAAGACTGCGCTGCTAAAGAAACAAGTACACCTTCCAGTTCTCTGATATTATTTTTAATGTTGTAGCAGATAAATTCAACCACATCATCATCCAATTCTATTCCCTGACGTGTCATCTTAGACTCTAGAATAGCTATTCTAGTCTCTATATCTGGCGCTTGTAGATCTGCAGATAAGCCCCACTTAAATCTGCTAATCATCCGATCTTCCATGCCATCCAAATCCTTCGGCGCACGATCAGAAGTAAATATTAATTGCTTCCCATTCTGATGCAGCTGATTAAATATATGGAAGAAAATTTCCTGTGTTTTTTGCTTATTTGCCAAAAACTGAATGTCATCAACGATCAATACATCGATCATTTGATAAAAATTCACAAACTCATTCACTGCACCATTCTTAATGGACTGTATCATTTGGTTAGCGAACTTTTCAGAAGAGACGAATAGTACATTCTTTTCTGGACCGTTTGATTTTATCTCGTTACCAATCGCTTGCGCTAGGTGTGTCTTGCCTAGACCAACAGAACCAAATATTACTAAAGGATTAAAAGCGGTGCCTCCTGGCTTTTTGGATATCGCCATACCTGCGGATCTAGCGAGCCTATTGCAGTCCCCCTCTATATAGTTATCAAATCTGTAATTCTTATTAAGTTGAGGATCTATAGCTAATTTTTTGATCCCTGGTATTATGAATGGATTTTCTATTGCTGCAGAATTTACTTTGCCTACATTATTACTATTATTTTCATCTTTATTTTTATTCGCTTGGAGTGCTTGTGATTTTTTCTGCATAGCATTCAATCTAATTTGATATTCAAGCTTGCCAGTAGATCCTAATTCGTCACGTATCGTTTTTTTCAAAAGCGCTACGTAGTGTTCCTCTAGCCACTCATAAAAAAATTTGTTTGGTACCTGTATAGTAAGTGCATCATCTATCAACTGTATTGGCTTGATTGGTTCAAACCAAGTTTTGAAACTCTGCGTATTCACGTTCTTTTTTATCGTGTGCAGACACTTTCCCCATACAGTATCGATGTCTCTTACCATTCCTTTGACAAATAAATTAAATTAAAAAAACTTTTTAAGAAGTAATTTCGCGATAAACCTTCGAAATTCTTGGTCTACAAATTGGTAACGATAGAGATACTTTAGATTGGATTATAGTGTTTCAGCTATTCATTAGTCTTAAAGTATGTAGGGCTCTGATCGATTACGCAAGACTGTAAAGGTGCAGAAATTTTAGCGTATTTTATAAGAGTTGAAAGATTGATTTCAAATATTCTTTTTTCCCATTTATCTTCAAATGACTTATATAAGCAAGTCATTGACATACATAATTTTGCCACCCATTTTTTGGAAATTAAGATCATCATTATACAGCATGATTACGAGTCTTTTTGACCTGTTGCTTGAAGTAATTTTGTAAGGCACAAAAAAAACATAACTTTTTTAATTACACTCAATACAGTTCAAGAATATTTTCTGAAGACAACAATTTTAGACCTTACGAAATTTTACTTTATCACCTGTGGCATACAAGTAACACACTTCTTTTTATAGTTCTTTTCAAACTGTACCTCCATCTGCCCTAGCATTATACCTGCCCATCCAACTTGATTTATATATACCATCTTCCCTTCTAAGTCGGCTATCATTGTAGGCTTATCCAAGAACGTATGTGTATGCCCTCCTAGAATAAGATCCACATTTTTAGAACCCGCAGCGAGATCATGATCAGATATCTTATTCCCTCGATACTTGTATCCCAAATGCGACAAACATATTACATAATGACAACCAGCTTCTTTCTTCAAAAATGCAGCCTGTTTATTCACCGCCTCTATTGGATCATGATATATTGTCTGCTTGAAAAGTGTCTCCGGCACTAGTCCATCCAACTCTATCCCGACACCTGTTACGCCAATTTTTATGTCTCCCTTATCAAAAATGCGATACGCTTCTACTTGGTCATGCATGACTGTATCGGAGAAGTCGTAATTGGCATTGATTAACTCAAAACTAGCATGCTGCATTTGCGCATGTAGCCCATCTATACCCCCATCAAAGTCGTGGTTACCAATAGTCGCAGCATCATACTTCATTTCACTCATTAGCCTAAACTCGACCTCCCCTCCAAAGAAATTAAAGTAAGGCGTACCCTGAAAAATATCTCCACAGTCAAGCAACAACACATTATCCTTTTCAGCCCGAATTCTACTTATCAGCGCCGCACGCTTCGCCGCACCACCTAGCCCCGCATACTTACTACCATCTTGCGGAAAAGCCTCTATCCTACTATGTACATCATTTGTATGCAATATCGTCAACGTACTTTGCTTAGGTTTATAGAACGCTGTTGCGTTTAGACCCGTCGATAAACCAATCACCGCTACACTCCCCTGCTTGATAAATGTTCTTCTTTTCATTCTTTCGCTTTCATTTTTACTTAACAATCCTGCCTTCTACTTTCGACCTTATTATACCATCTTCCGTTGCTTTTTCTACAAACACATCCCTAAGCAACACAGGATAAACCGTCCTATCGCATCCTATCAGCATCGGACAGTCACTTCCACCATTCGCTATATAGTCTGGCAACGCCACATTATATATGCGTTCAGTTATTGGCTCATTATTTATCTTTACTACAGAAGCCTTATCATTCTTTATCTTCATATAGAAGTTTTTCGACACAGGCCAACCACCGCTTTCTGCTACCCTATCTAAAAATTGCATCAGCAGCTCCATATCTAAGTGCACCACCACCAGCGCGTTATCAAATGGCATCAACTCAAAAATCTTTCCCTTAGTGATATTCCCCTCTCGCAGCATCGGTATCCGTATACCCCCAGCGTTTTGCATCGCAAAATCAATTGGCACCGCACTCAGTACATTTGCCCTATCGAGTATAGCATCTGACATCCAGTTTCCTAGCGTACTCTCAGGACGCCCCTTCGGCATATCTTCAGTACACACAGCTATTACTTTATTCATCTCCGCATCCAGTTGCACCTTATATGGCTCTATTAACTGCTGCACTTTACTAGATACCTCTGCAGTAGAATCCATACGGATCGTAGTGTAGTCCGACTGTGCAGTATGCCATACCTTGGTGCAGCTCCCAAGTGATAAGGCTACCAAGAATACTATGAAGTAGCGTACGTTTCCCATGTTGCAATATAAATTTTATCAAATATAGCCCGTGCTCTTTTGCTTTCCAATCTGTGGAGTAGGTATTATCTATTTATTCGGGGCCATCACGATCCTGACTAGGCGAAAAGCCTTCGTCATGACGTGACCGTGTCGTCCGTTCCTTCCGCTGAAAAAAAAAGCGGAACCACTTCCACCACTTGTCCTTACGCACGCTGTGCGTCGAGCTCCACCTTTCGGTTCCGCGATGATCTTATAATAATTATGTTGGATTTTTTTAAAAAATCTAAAGGTGAAGTAGAAAATTATACTCTATTTTTAAATTTCCCTAAATACACTATGAATGTATGGCATATCGACGAAACGGCCAATGCTAAAACAATGTACCAGGCCGACCAGGTGATTCCAAATTCAGGTGCCCATAAGCTTTATCCGTAACCTCTCTCCCGCGCGGTGTTCGCTTAATGAAGCCCTCCATTATCAAAAATGGCTCGTGTACCTCCTCTATTGTTCCAGCTTCTTCCCCTACCGCCGTAGCAATAGTAGTAATACCCACGGGTCCACCGTTAAACTTATGAATGATGGTACTCAAAATACGGTTATCCATCTCATCTAAACCAAAGATATCTACATTTAGAGCCTCCAGTCCATACTTGGCTATCTTTTGATCTATGGTTCCATCGCCTTTGACCTGTGCAAAATCTCGGATACGACGCAGCAGGGCATTTGCGATACGTGGAGTACCTCGACTTCTACGCGCAATTTCATGATTCCCTTCAGGTGTTATCGGAATCTCTAAGATAGAAGCAGATCGTGTGATTATTTTTTCTAGAGTCGCTATATCATAATAATCTAATAGACAATTGATCCCAAATCGAGCACGCATCGGAGCGGTCAACAAACCCATCCGAGTCGTCGCACCGATCAGGGTAAAAGGATTGAGCGAAATCTGAATACTACGCGCGCTCGGCCCCTGATCTATCATCACATCTATATGGTAATCCTCCATTGCGGAGTAGAGATACTCTTCAATCACATTATTGAGCCGATGTATCTCATCTATGAATAGTACATCACCTTCTTCCAGATTAGTTAGCAGCCCAGCTAGGTCCCCTGGCTTTTCTAGTACAGGCCCAGAACTCACCGTCAGCTTACCCCCCATCTCATGACTGATAATATGCGACAAAGTCGTTTTACCCAAACCAGGCGGACCATGAAGTAATACATGATCCAGTGCCTCCCCTCGCATCTTAGCCGCTTGGATAAAAACAGATAGGTTCTCTACGATCTTAGGTTGACCAGAAAAGGCTTCTAAATCGTAAGGACGCAGAGCGCGCTCTATTTGCTTTTCTTCAGTAGATAGATAAGCTGAATTGGGATCATTTATAGGAAAATCCATAGTTTAATTTCGAGAAGGTTTACTAGTATGGATTATGGTGCCTTGCCCTAGACTTTTAATTGTCTTACTACATTCATTCAAGGCTTTGCCCAATTCAGTACAGATCAAGTTGCCTTCACAATCATATAGTTTTTTGTGTCTACCATCATCTAGTAAGTATGCCCAGCCATCGTTCATATAGCTAAAGCGTGTCACCAAGTAAGGCTTCATATCACCAGCAATATATTTCATCCACTTAGAGTCCGAATAATTATCTGCTTTCACACAAGCTTTCTTGGCAGGTTTCAAGCCACCGGTCTGCCCCACTAGAGTTATACAGGTAATAGCTACTATATTGGACTCCATCATGCAAGCACTTACTCCATCTCGCACAATATCATAATCTATTGTCACGGCCTGATTATTTGCTAGCTTAAAATTTATTATGGGCATTTCACTTGGCAATAGCTTATCTCCATTATTCAGTACAAACAGAAAATCACAACCATCCATCCCATCAAAATTTCGCACCATAGCATGTGTAGAACAATTCTTAGTGTCCGTAGCTACTTCCTTGGCAGGTTGTGCGACTTCTCCTTGTTGTGTCTTCCGAGAAGGGCAACTACACAAGAGAAAACAACACATTAGCGGTATGATTGAAAGTAATTTCATATCTATAATTTTTTATTATGATTTGATTACTGTACCAGGTTTTGCTAACCTTTCTGTTTCTATGAGTACAGGCATTATTTCTTCTAACTGTTCAGCATCCACATCCTTGAGGATTATCTTCTTATCCGCATCGAGAATAAATATTTTAGGCGTTTTTTCAGCCATGTACTTCTGTACAAATCTACTACTTAAATCTTTATCTACCGTATTTATCCAGCCTCCCAAATCATTTCCTTTGATATACGCCCAGCAGTCATCTGTCTTTGCACCCACTTTGGTACACCCAGAAAATATCTGCAGACCTGTACTTTTATATTTCTCCCAAAACGCTTTCATATGCGGCGTAGAAGCTTTACAGTGAGAACAATTTGGCTGCCAAAGATATAGAATTGTGATCGGCGCATCCACATCATATAATGCGATTGGCGCACCATCTTCCAGTTCCATATCTATCTTTGGAGCAGGCTTCCCCATCAATAGTGGCCTTCGCTTACGCACATCCTCTAGCATCTCGGCAAGGTCGTTTTTATCTACCCAGTCTGCCATCCCTTTCGCATAGTAGTTATCGACCACATGCACATACACTGCATCCATACCTATATAGTCGGAGCTAGCATATTCTAGCATAATATGATCGAGATAATATTTAAAATTTTTACCAGGCTTCATCTTGAGCAATACTTCATCTATACTCTCATTAATAGACGCTATATTCTGAGGAGTAAGTTGCTCTAAGAAGTAAAAGACTTTATTGAACAAGGACTCCGTATTTAGTAATCGCTCATCTGCAAGATTTAAATGGTCAAAATAGTGATCCTTACGGAAGAAAAATTTCTGATTGAGCACTTCCTGCTCCGAACCCTCGAATGTAGGTACCACCGTTTCTATTTCCATACGTATCAGCTGTGCGGCTAAAGATTTAGGTGCTTTATCTATATATTTTTGCCTATCAGTAGTAAGCACCTCAAGTTCGCCAGAAAATTTCTTCATCAGATAAGCTCTAGTAGTCTCATCTATTTCCTTGCGCAACTGATCATTTAGGTCATTTAATCTACTAACTGATTCATTGGAGTATTGGACATAGGACTGATAGATGTCATTGTACATCGAATTTTCAAAGTGTGTGGGGTTATACAACTGTGCCGCATCGCCACTTACTGTAAAATGTTGATCATCGATATCTACTATAAATGAGATAAATTCATTTTCGGGTTGTAATACCGCCAGATACACCCCTGCTGGAAGGGGCTCTGTCGATTCATGTACAAATGTACCCGGTGCAATTGCCTCTAATGTGTCTATCACAGGGTATCGATTGAGAAATTCATGCGCCAACACTAGCTCCTGAGATGCATAGTTCTTAACATTTATCTCAATTTTATGCCCTATTTGTGCAACTACCACGCTGGATAATAGTAGGTATATAAGGACTCCGAATGTGGATTTTCCAATTTTATTTATCATCCTATAATATTAATACGTTGATGCAAATGAACGCTAAAAACGGCGATTTTTTGCATTAATTTGTTACTTTTGCGGCACTTTTATTCGTGAAGTGATTAAAATGTGCAGTTCTGACCATTATAAAACTTCTTTAATTTAAAAAATTTTAAACTCAATGAGCGGTTCAAAAATAACAATTACTAAAAGAAAAAAGTTAAGTGTGCCTAACGATCCTATTATCCCATTTATAGAAGGTGATGGTATAGGACCAGATATTTGGAAATCAGCTCAGAGAGTATTTGACGCTGCTGTTGCCAAAGCATTTGATGGTAGCCGCAGGATTCATTGGAAAGAAGTTTACGCTGGTCAAAAGGCGAAAGACAGAACTGGTGACTGGCTTCCCCAAGCTACGCTTGATTCTATGAAGGAGCACTTGGTTTCTATCAAGGGCCCACTAACTACACCAGTAGGTGGCGGAATTCGCTCACTCAATGTTGCACTACGCCAAAAGCTTGATCTGTATGCATGTGTGCGTCCAGTGAAGTGGTATAGAGGTGTTCCTTCTCCAGTAAAGAAACCTGGATTAGTAGATATGGTTATCTACCGTGAGAATACGGAAGACATCTATGCAGGTATCGAGTATATGCACGGTACTGACGAGTGCGAAAAAGTCAAATCATTCTTAATCAACGAGATGGGTGCTACAGGCATACGTTTCCCTAAGAGTGCTTCAATTGGCGTTAAGCCAGTATCTATTGAAGGGTCAGAAAGACTTATCCGTGCAGCTATTAAAGGTGCTTTGAACAGCAAAGCAACTTCTGTAACTTTGGTACATAAGGGTAACATTATGAAGTTTACCGAAGGTAAATTTAAAGAATGGGGCTATGCATTAGCAAAGAGAGAATTTGGGGCTACTGAATTAGATGGTGGACCATGGCAAGTGATAGATCACAAAGGTCGTAAGATCATCGTCAAGGACGTGATCGCTGATGCATTTCTACAGCAGATTTTATTGAGACCAGCAGAGTACGATGTGATCGCTACACTTAACCTCAACGGAGATTATATTTCTGATGCGCTTGCCGCTATAGTAGGTGGCATAGGTATTGCTCCTGGAGCCAACATCAATTACGAGACAGGTGTTGCTATCTTTGAGGCAACGCATGGTACAGCACCTAAATATGCTGGCCAGGATAAAGTAAATCCTAGTTCTGTAATTTTATCAGGAGTTATGATGCTGGATTATATGGGCTGGAAAAAAGCAGGTAAACTTATCGAAAAAGGCCTTAAAGGGGCGATCAAAGCGAAGCGTGTTACTTACGATTTTGAAAGACAAATGAAAAATGCTACGCTATTGAAGTGTTCTGAGTTTGGCGACGAGATCATCAAGCACATGTAAATAAAACACAGATTTTAGAAAAATATACCTAGGAGGTTGTTCGACAGAACAGCCTCTTTTTTTGTGCGTATTCACCAATTAGAGGTAATAACCACAGAGTAGGCTAAAATATTTATAGCCGAGAGTTGCAAAGCTAGTTTTCTTGCTATACGGCGATACCTGTTTAGGCAATCCCTTTGGGTCAGTTATCCCGTGGTACGCTATCGCTCCCGTCCCGAAATAAAAATTCGGGACCGACGAAGAAAAGTTTCGTCGCACTCTCTATCCTTATCCAAAAATTAAAGTTTTCTTAATACATTCTAAACATATAAATAGATTCTATGATAATACTTAGTTTAGTAAAAAAAACAAATGAAAACTACTTATCTAATTATTTTCGCTTTTCTCCTACCCTGCTGCTTGTTAATAAGTTCTTGCGACGATGATCCCAACCCAGACTTAGAAATAGCCGAGCGCGTGCTACCAGGTAATTGGAACATAGAGTCCGTTAATATTAGTACGATGTCAGGCGGAGTTCGATTTCTAGGTGAAACGTTAGAAAAGGACACTATCCTCAGTAATGTAGGCACCTTGACTATTCCAAATTTTGAGATGGATTCTATGTCTCTAAGTGGCAATGATGTTATAGAGTGTACCTATACCCTCAATGGCGAATCTGACTATGTACACATAGAGTCCATATTTGCAATTTCTAACGAGAGTGAAGTAGTGTACTATTGGAGAAGAAATGGTTTCATCAATAAAGACGACGCAGATCCAGACATAAAGAAGTTTCTTGATGATTCAAAGCTTTTTTGGGACAACTATTATGCAGAGATCATCGATACAGAAACTGTAGAATTTATTCCTTTTAGTAATCGTCATGGCCCTATCCGGTTGACAAAGATTGATTAGATTTAATAACCAATCCTTTCTGTTCTATATTATCTATTTGTTAAGTATGGAATTATGTTAGATACATTACTATAATTATTTAAATAGATAAAAAACTGTATATATCAACTCAGTAGCTCAATAGCATTTCTGGTTTTAGCTGGGCGAACTGCTACAGGTTTTAGACTATTGCTAAGAAGTTCTCCGTTACAATTTACAGCAAAGTTGCTACAGCAAGAAACCAAAAAAAAAACAGAGCGTCTGAAATAACATTTGATGTTTGCCTTAATTCGGATAAATTAATTATTCTCCAGTACAATTTTATCAAATAGCTAAGTGAGGCATGTAGAGAAGATAAAAGAGTAATAAATGGACTGCTTTTTTTAACGTGTTTTATCGATGACCTCTAACAATTTTGTCGATTCTGTCTCAAGAGCTTTGGTCGCCAATATGGATATTTCTTTACCACCTGATGAGATGAGAACAAACCCCCAGCAATAATTTCCTCACTGCCATAAACAATAAAACAGAACTGCTCAATATCCAAATAGAAAATCAAAATCGAATATGAAACAACTGTCGCAAAAAATATTTAGGTAATGGCACTCTACAGAAACAAATACCGCATCGAATCCCATCGGCATCCATATTGGGATTATTCCTCACCTGGGGCCTATTTTATTACTATTTGCACGCAAAACCGTGCGTGTATATTCGGTGATATATCACATGGTATTATGCAATTATCCTCTGCTGGTGAAATAGTTCGAAATGAAATGTTACGCATACCTGCATATCACGATCACGTGCAATTGGGCGCATGGGTGATTATGCCCAATCATGTGCATCTGATAGTCGATATTGTGGATATTGACAGTGCCGAGGTTGACGTATCTGTATCTGAGGACGGCAATGGGGTTAGGGTTGGCGTTGGGGATGAGGATGGCGATGGGGTTGGCGATGACGATAGGGTTGGCGATGGCGATAGGGTTGACGATGGCGATGGGGTTGGCGATGACGATGGGGATGGCGATGGCGATAGGGTAGATCGGAAGA
>ENA-ORXM01002873-ORXM01002873.1-marine-metagenome-genome-assembly--contig:-NODE-2873-length-18712-cov-54.101261_pt1 | contig 18712 bp, 17 predicted proteins | sample MGYA00237867_ERZ511480 | MGnify/ENA primary metagenome ERZ511480 (study PRJEB26309, sample SAMN06266103) | marine metagenome | isolation source: Algal blade | place: United Kingdom:Sidmouth, United...
CGCAAGCAAGATTAGCTGCTGGCTAAGGTTGCTACAAAACAGATCGCATTGTGCGGTACCATACCCTACAATATGGTATCGTATGATGCGATATTGACTATGGATTCGGTTTGCGCCCATATCTATTTCTGCAAAAGCCGATAAAGGCCGCATCAGGATTTTGCAGGATAGGTTTACCACTTTCTGCCCACCAGCGCTGCCATTCCTGTTCAAGCCAGTAGACATCATAGGTGGGTGCAACAGTCCGTGCATCGTGGAAGGTCTCTGGGTCAAGAACGGGGAAATCAGTAGCGGGCAGATTCACCTCTTTCATTACCGAGCGATTTGAAAAGCAGATGATATCGTTTTCAGCCAGACTCACGGAATAATCTGGCAGGTGATCTCCCTTTGCCAATACCTTCATCGCAAAACGAAAGCCTTTCATCGAGTCACGCGAACCGCATTTATTCCGCAACAATTCAAGCGAAATGCGCCACGAATCTTGCCTGCCGCAGTGCTTACGAGCAATCTCATAGACCCGTCGTTCAATCGGTTTGCGCAGGCGAAAATAGTCTCGATGCAGCGTTAAGACCTCCCGTGCTTCGATGGATCGAAAGACCCAGTCTGACAATTTGACGGCAATCTCCGAGATTCTGCCCGTCTTCTCTGAGCGCCGAATTTCAAAGGATTCGATAAGTCCAAACCCCTTATACTCCTCCTCACCTCCAGTTTTCACGTTCGTCCGAATTCGCGTCCCGTCTAATCGGTCAAGCGCTTCTTTCAACGCCTCATAATCTTTACCGCCCGTTGTCCGATTGATGAAGACGAGTAGATCTTTTGCCACGATTTTGACATGTGGAGAGAGCCTCCCGCCTGAATTGGCTTTGGCAATCATCTGCGAGATGCAATAAATGAGGATATCTTTATCGTAAATCGTGGCTAACCCCTTGACACTCGGTACAACTTCGATCCAATAATTGCCATTCTCATACCGACGCAGATTGGTGTCTGGCTTTTTTGATAATGAGAAAACAGGATGCTCCATAGAGGCCATATCGTCTTTCAATACGGCATCGGCAATATCGCAGACAAAGAGGTCATGCTGGGTATATCGAATGGGTAAGAGATAGGTCTCTTTTTGCAGATCAGAAGTCATACCACCCTTATCGGGGGAATAGAAACCAATGTCAAGTATCGGGGGATTAGAAACTCGGCCATAGGAAACGGGGGATTAGGAACCGCTGACTTTTATCGGGGGATTAGAAACCAAATCGCGGGAATTAAAAACCATTCATCGGGGGATTAGAAACCAAGGGCTAGAAATTGATGAACAAATTCAAAACACTATAAGCGTTATCCACAGCCGTAACACTTTATTTAACATATATATTTAACACTCAGAAAAAGTCTTGTGGATAAGTCAATATTTGCACAGTAAAAAAAATGAATCCGCTCTAACGAGCGAATAGAAATGTTATATCCCTACCCTTCGCTCCCCTGCGGGTCGCTTCGCCCCGCGCCAAAGGCGCGGCCTAAAACTGAGTTTGCTTCGCAAACTGGTTAAAAATAAAAATTTGCTGATGAGAAAAAAGTCAGACTTTATCTAGCTGGCGACAGTGTCTTGCTTCTATCCATCAAATATTCATTCAGGTCTTTGAACTCTTCATACATGCCAGATTCGTCTTTGACTGTCAGACCAGATAACTGCTCTGCGAGATCCTGCGTTAGCTGGCGGCCACTCTTGTCACGGTCAAGATAGAGATGCACCGTATCGACGCCCATCTGCTCGATGGTCTCGATGGCACGGTCTCGCATTGCTGTAGAATTCAGGATAATGCAATCCATTGCAGGCGTTCTTCTGGCAATCATACAGGCTGAAAGAAAATCCATAAAGCCCTCAAAAAGTGCAACAGAACGCTTACCCCCCTGCCCCGTTTTGATAATCGTCATCTCCTTATTGCCATAGGTTCCCTTGAAATAGGGATTGCGTAACTCATAGCCGCCGCTCTCATTGGCAAATGCCAAAGCGAAATAGGGGTTGCCCTTTTGGGTGTAATAAATTTCTTGGACATAGTCGGCTGCGATTTCAGCATCGATGCCCCGTTTCTTCAAATAAGCGAGCAGCGCGCGATTCTGGAGGGCTGGACGCGCGTAACGAAAATGTCGCTGTCAGTAACCTTGGGAGAAGACTTTGGTGCTGTACGGGCATCTACGGGCGCTGGAGCCGTATCCCAAAAAGCAGATTGTGAGTCACGATCACCTACTTTTACGTTACGATGTATGTTGAGATCATCGAGCGTTTGTAGCGCACCCCGAAAATCCACCTTGTGATAGCGCATAACAAAATCGAGGATATTGCCCCCTGCCCCTTCACCATGATCGTACCAGCCACCACCATCACGGGTAATCTTAAAAGAGGCATCGGTCTCTTGCCGAAACGGACTCAGATACCAAAGCTCACCCTTCTGTTCCCGAAAAGGCTGGTACCCTAATGCGTCTAGTAAGTCTCGCATATGAATCTCTTTGGCCTGATCTGAGCGCATCAATCTCTCCTAATCTTAAAACATCGCTTTCTTTTCATTAGCAAATTTACGCCGAAGGCGTCAAAATTTTTTAGCGTTTTACGCAGCCATTATTGTCTTTTCTGCTCTATTTTTGCTTTAGCCATTTTTGGTGTGGTACCGCGCTGTGTGGCACGGTATGGTATCAAGCTATACGGTGTGATTTATTTATACAATGCTCTTGTCTCATGCAATACGGTATGGTACCAACTTATACCATACTCAACAGTATCAATTTTGTGAGGCAGTGATGATTATCCTTATTGGCAGTGAGAAGGGTGGGACAGGAAAAACCACCTTAACAACCAACCTCGCTACATATCATAGCAACCAAGGCCGTGACGTGCTTCTGGTCGATACGGATAAGCAGGGTAGCGCCAGTGCATGGGCAGCAACGAGAGATGCGACAGATTGCAAACGGATATCGTCTATCCAAAAATTTGGAAAATCGCTCACAAGCGAACTCAAAGCACTTGAAACCAAGTATGATGATATCATCGTCGATGCAGGAGGGCGAGATAGTGTAGAATTAAGAGCCGCACTTTTGGCAGCGGACAAATTGTACATTCCGCTCATTCCATCCCAGATAGATGTCTGGACGCTAGGTGTTATGAAAACGCTCATTGAGGAAAGCCAGCTTTTTAATCAATCTCTAAAGCCTCATTTTGTCATCAGCCGTGCGTCTACAAATCCAGCAGTTACCGAAGTGGATGAAGTAAAAGAAACGTTAAGCGAGATAGATGACATTCCGCTGTGCCAGACAATTATTCGGGAGCGAATTGCATATCGTAAGGCACCTAAAAACGGAATGGGTGTGACGGAGCTGCGTCCACCAGAGCGAGACCCGAAAGCCAATGCAGAACTGAAAAGTCTATATGCGGAGATATTCAATGGCTGAAAAGAAGAAAATGCAACTAATGCCACCAAAGCAGAGAACCCAAGATGATTTTGTTGCGGCGGCTGGCGAAGTAAAATCCAAGCCGAAAGGGCAGGGGGGAGATAAAACCCTACTCCCTTGGGAAGCTGACAATGTACGAGAGGATGTCATTAAATCTGTGAATCTGCGCTTACCAGAACCTTATATTCTCAAACTGCAATACTTGTCTGAAAGAACGCACAAAAGTCAGCAGGTTCTCATACGGGAAGCATTACTGCCAGCCATTGATTCGTACATTGATAATGTGCTCGGGTGAGGTGTGGCATTGTGTGATATGGTACCATACAGCCTGATACCATATGGTGTCAGGTTGTATGTTTATGATTCGCTACAATAAAACAACCGCTGCCACTTCAAATTACAGTTTAGGAGAGCAAAAGCACTTGCCCCATAAGGTTCGCCAAATTAAAGGCAGATAAAGACGTACTTCTTGGCTCTAATGAAAGCACTTATTTGGGCCATCCACCTACCCGACTATCCCGAACTTAGCGTCGAAATCAAAATCGGTGACCGCTACAAACCCGACGTCGTTGCACTTGATCAAAACCAGCAGCCGATCTTCTGGGGAGAAGCTGGTCAAGTCAGCGGGCGCAAGCTCCATTCACTCTTTAAACGCTACCCCCAAACACACTTCGCAATCGGCAAATGGAACCAGCGGATCGATCCGCATAGAGAAATTGTGCTGAAGGCGATGAAAGGGGTGAAACGAACGGCTCCATGCGATCTGTTCACGTTCCCGCAAGATAGTGCTCGCTTTGTAGATGAGTGGGGGCAGGTCGAGATAGAACGCACGGATCTTCTGTGGACGCGGATTGAACCGGAATAGGCTGGCCGAGTTAGATACAAGCGTGCTAGATGCAAACAGTGCTAAAAGTAAGCGGTAGAGGTAACTGGTTTCACTAGGCTAACGCGTAATCTCAATTCGCGTGTTGGGTGATATTTCTGTCACGATTGATCGCACGCCGTCGGGCCAGATGATCTCTAGACCGGCCAATCGCACATCGTTGGCAAACCCAAAGTGGATCTGAGTTGGATCGCTGGAGAGGTATCCACTCGCCGCGTGGATGCGTCGTTGATGCTGTTGTCCATCAGTAGTGCGGAGGCGCAAGAGCGTGCCGATGGCAAACGGATTTGCGCTCTCCAACCACGCTAAGTCAACGAGCAGGGTGCTGCCGCCACAAAGTTGATTCTCGAAAAATTGGGCGGGGCCGCGCAAATTGTTGATGACTATGTCCAAGTCTCCGTCCCCATCTATATCGGCCATGCTCATTCCTCGGCCGCTTTCAATGGATCCTAACCCCCATTCGGGTACGGGAACGAAGCTTGCTCCACCGCTGTTGCGGAGTGCCTGATTTTTCTCCCGAAGTTCATGATCAGGTAGATGGGCAAAAGTGGTGGCCTCGATCATGCCGTTCACAACGTATAAATCCTCAAAGCCATCTTGATCCAAGTCGCCAAACTTGCCCGACCAACTCCATCCTGTGGCCGCAATGCCTAGCGCTTCGGCCCTATTTGAGAAGCGAGTTTCGCGCAGCACGTTGGCGTTGATCTGTGGCTCCGTGTCGGTGATTAAAGTCTCTATCAGCGGCTGCCACGCAGCCATGGTTTCGGCATCGCTGGCATATGGCTGCATATCGGTACTAAAGAGTTCGAGCGTGCCGTTGTTGTCAATATCGGCTGCTGCATAGCTCATGGTGTTGTGGCTCATAATGGGCAGGTCGAGGCGCTGCCAGGAATTGACGGCCCCGGGCACGTTGCGCCGCCACGCATAATCAGGCACCCCAAAATCGTTGCCAACCAGAATATCGAGCCGCTGATCGCCGCTGAAATCAACCAGAATGAGTGCCAGCGCTTGGGCACTGAGAATCAGTGGCTCTTCGCTAAACGAATTGTTGTTTTGCGTGTAGAGATAGACCCCCGCTTTGGTGCTTGTGAGAAACTCTTGGCCAAATTCGGCCAGTAGCGCAGCGTCGTATGTGCCGCCGACGAGGTCGAGATCGCCATCTTGATCGATGTCGCCCCAATCAATGGCATAGAGCGGTTTGGTCACGCCAGCTAATGTAATTTGTTCGAAGTTGCGGTCGCCAAGGTTGCGCCAGTAGTTTGGTGCGCTGACGCGACGCGAAAAGACAATGTCGAGCAGACCGTCGCTATCTACGTCGACAATTGTGACGCCGCGCGCGTCTCCTCTGCCAATGCGCTGACTTTTAAAGCGGATCTGACGCGCGGGGTCAAGCCCTTCGTTCCACAAGATTGTGTTAGGGTCGCGGTGGTTGGCAAGCACAATGTCGAGTCTGCCGTCTCGGTCCAGATCGTTGATCCCGACGCCGCCGCCATTGGCTTCGAACATCTGCACGGTGTCGCCGCCTGGGACCATGGTAATGTGATCCAGATCACTGGCGATGAATGTGCCTGAGCAGACGGGTTCTTGGCGGAAGTGATGTGTTTGGATCGAGACGGCTGCTTCGGTTGGACCATTGATAATGATGTCATCAGGCGGCTGTGTCGTTGGTGATGCTGTTGTGAGGATGGGGATGGCTATCGTCGCTGGGATCGGTGTAGATGATTGCTCGCTAAGAGGCTGACATGCAGCTAGTAAACACAAAGTGATCAATAGTAATATAAGTTGATGCTGCTTTTTTCTGCTGTTCATATGATTTGGATGGTAATCGTTCAGCCCGATACGTATCAAGCTAAGCTTCAGCGTTCTGCACGCAACCGGAGGGAGGGGCTATGTTGTAAGAGGGAAAGAAGTATACAGCACTCTGAAGTGGTTTTTTATATTATTTATTAAATGTTATGATACTGTACGTCATACACATCCAGAAAAGTTTTGTCCCATCTCTGCTCTTAGAGATACAGAACAAAACTTTTCTGGATCTATACCTTCAACCCCAATCCCAATATTCATTCATATATCCTGGAGAAAACGATGGTAAAACCAAAACGAATGCTTTTTCTCTTTCCTCTATTGTTGGCTATATTTGCGCTGGTCGCTTGTGCTCCTGCGGGTAGCGATACTGCGAGCAGCGGCAATGTAGATAGTGACGCCGCGATGGCCGATGGACCAACCACAATCACGTGGGCGATGTGGGGCAGCCCTACCGAAATCGAGACACATCAAGCGGTGGCCGATGCGTTCAACGCGTCTCAATCGGATATTGTTGTTGAGATTTACAGCGAGCCATGGGGTGATTATTTCACTAAAATTAACACAATGTGGGCGAGCGGCGATCCAGAGATTGTGCCGGATGTGCTCTTTCTTTCGCCGATTCAGGGGTACGCTGCACAAGGTGTGCTCGAGCCGCTCGATTCGTATATTGAGGCAAGCGGTTATGATATAAATGATTACTGGCCTGCGCTTCTAGAGTTTGGGATGCACGACGGCCAGATTTATGGACTGCCGCGCGATATTGGCCTTGAGGTGCTCTATTACAATAAGACAATTTTTGACGAAGTGGGTCTTGACTATCCAGACGATTCGTGGACGTGGGATGATCTCTCTGAAGCTGCCGAAGCATTGGCAATTGTGGAAGATAGCGGTCGCGTAGAGCGCTACGCACTGGGGATGGAAGATGGGAAATATCAGCTTTGGGTGGGCCAGAATGGTGGCTCAATTTTGGACAATATGCGCAACCCAAGCCGCTGCACGCTAACCGAGCCGGCCGCGATAGAGGGCATCCAAATGTTTGCGGATATGATGCAGAGTAGCCTTGCCATGCGTCCGGCGGACCTGAACCAAACGGGTGGCGATGCTGGTGCATTTGCCGAGGGTCTGACCGCAATGATCATTCAGAATTCAAGCCGTGTGGGCACATTTAACGCAACGGACGGAATTGACTATGACGTTGCGGTTGTGCCGATTCCTAATGGGGGTCAGCGCTCAGCAGCAGCAGGTGGTGCAGCGTGGACCATCAGCGCGTTAAGCGACAATAAGGATGCGGCATGGACCTTTCTGTCGTGGCTGCAAGGTACAGCGGGTGGGCAGAAACTGTACACCGAATCGGGCGAGATTTTGCCTGCGTTGCAATCAACGGCTAACTCCGACGCTTTCTTGGGGATGGATGCTGCACCCGTCAATCGACAGGCATTTATTACCGAGGGCGAGAATGCCAAGATTGGCCGCATTGGGTACTTTGCCGAGTGGAGCGAGCTGAACGGCACGGTGATCTCCCCTGCGCTGGGATCGGTTTGGGCTGGCGAAGCCACGGTCGAGGAGACTCTGTCTGCGCTTTGTGAACAGGTTGATGCATTCTTGGCCGATAATGGATACCCGAAAAACTGACAAGATGACAAGATGAGGGGTCCAGATAGCGTAGGTTGAGCTTTTGCGATAGAAAAATGGTCGAAGCCGAAGCGGACTTGGGTAGACTCCTCATCTTTTCATCCAGTCATCTTGTTATTTTGTCAAAAGATGGTCAACAATCCCACTTCTCCCACCTCCTCGTCCAAACGTTCCTTCCTCAGATGGCGTCCCGATCAACAATGGGAGGCCTATCTTTTTCTGCTGCCCAGTTTACTTGGTTTTGTGCTTTTTGTTTTGCTGCCCGTTCTGGCGTCGCTGGGGTTAAGCTTTGTCAAATGGAACATGATCAACCCGATGAGCTCGCCCAAATTTGTGGGGCTTGCTAATTTTCGGCAACTGCTTGGTAGCGATCAAGTCTTTGACGATGTTGTGTGGAATACGGCCTATTTCATGATCACAATTGTGCCGCTTCAACTGATTTTGGGGCTGCTGATTGCTCTCGCGTTGAATCAATCCATCCGCGGTGCGCTGCTCTATCGCGTGATTTACTTTATGCCGGTGGTGACAATTATTGTGGCGGGTGCGATTGTCTTCCAATTTATGCTCAACCGCAACTTTGGCCTGATTAGCAATCTCTTTTGGTCTTTAGGAGAGTGGACCGGATTACCGATTCAGCCACCAGACTTTTTAGGAAGCACGAAATGGTCTAAGCCATCGGTTGTGATGTTGACGATCTGGAAGAACGTAGGCTTTACAATGGTAATCTACTTGGCCGCGTTGCAGGGTGTTCCGCAAGAGCTTTATGATGCCGCCAATGCAGATGGGGCCACAACGTGGCAGCGTTTTCGCCACGTAACAATGCCCCTCATTAGCCCGACAACGTTCTTCCTGTTTGTGATCCAAATGATCGGTGCCTTTCAGCTCTTTACCGAAGCATTTGTAATGACGGCTGGCGGCCCTGCAAACTCCACACTGACGGTCGTCTACTATATTTATCAAAACGCGTTTGAGTATATGAAAATGGGCAAGGCATCCGCGATTGCGTGGTTTTTATTCCTCTTTATCTTTCTCTTTACGCTATTACAAACGCGTTTACAGAGCCGCTGGGTACATTACGAGGCGGGCGAGTAAGTGGCTACAGAAATTATTCGTATCCTGAAACCTAGCATAGTAAGAGGCGGAAATCTGTGGCTGCACGCTGTTTTAATGCTGGGAAGTTTGGTGATGTTAATACCCTTTCTGGTCATGCTGACGGCTTCGCTTGTGCCGAAGGAACTGTTGCTATCGCGTAATTTTGGTTGGGCTGATTTGACGCTAGCGAACTATCCTGAAACGTTTCGCGCGATTCCGTTTGCGCGATACTATCTCAATAGTATGATTGTGTCGACTGGAACGGTGTTGCTGCAAATTATCACTGCATCGCTGGCGGCATTTGCTTTTGCTCGTCTGCGTTTTCGCGGCCGCGAGCCGCTCTTTCTGCTCTACTTAGCTACGTTGATGATCCCTTTTCAGGTGACGATGATTCCCAATTTTATTTTGACATCACGCCGCTACTTGAATCTTCACGACTCTTATTTAGGATTGATTTTGCCCTCGGCGTTTAGTGTTTTTAGCGTTTTTTTGTTACGTCAATATTATCGGGGGATCCCGATGGAGATGGATGAAGCGGCGCGTATGGATGGGGCAACGAGCGCGCGCATTTGGTGGCAGATCATTATGCCGTTGAGTGGTCCTGTGCTGGCAACGTTGGCAATCTTTAACTTTAACGCCGCGTGGAATGATTTTTTGTGGCCGCTGGTGATCACGCGCAGCGTCGAGATGAAGACGATTCCGATCGGGCTTGCTTCATTCCAAGGGCAATATAATACGGAGTGGCATCTGCTGATGGCTGGTTCGGTGATTGCGCTGTTGCCTGTGTTGCTGATCTATATTGTGGGGCAGAAGTGGTTTGTGCGTGGCATTACTTTGTCTGGTATGGGGGGACGGTAAGAGATGAACAAGGTGAAACTACCAAAGAGATGATAGGGTGAAGAGGTGACAAGCTGAAGAGTAACGGTTCTAAAATCCCGTGAGTGACTGTCACCTGAAACGGACTAAATCGCGGCAAGTAACAAGGTGAAGCTGCTGGCAAGTTTTGTAGGGATTTTGAGGATCGATTGTGAAGATTGGGATTGATTTTGGTACCACGCATACCACGGCCGCGGTATATGATGGCGGCAAGTTAGAGATGATTCCGCTGGATCCGCTGAATTCGGATCCATTGTTGTTGCGCTCGATGATTTATGTTACGCGGAACCATGAAGTGTTTTTAGGTATGAAGGGTGTACAGAATTTTTTGAAGCATGACACGGGCCGCCCGGTTGTGATGCAGGAGCGGGTAGTCGGCACGATCGAGACAACAGTTGCGCGGGCAGGCCGCGGACCGCTCGATCCGGATGGGCCGATCACAATTATTTACGACGCGCTGATCGATGAGGACGTCGGGATGCGTGGGCGACTGCTTCAATCAATTAAAACTGGTATGCGCTCGGCTTCATATGACGGCACCAAAATATTTGGTCAATACTTTACAGTTCAAGAGCTTGTTGCGCTGCTGCTGAAATATGTACATGTTAAGGTTGAAGAATTTGTCGGTCAGAAAGTGACCGAGGCAACCTTTGGGCGGCCTGTCTTTTTTGCAGAAAATCTAAAGGAGGATCAAATTGCCGAGGCGCGCTTGGCCGAGGCTGCGAAGATGGCAGGCTTTGACACTGTCTCTTTTGTACAGGAACCTGTTGCGGCAGCGCATTTCTATTTAAGCAAAACGGATCAACCGGAAAGGGTACTGGTCTTTGACTTTGGCGGTGGCACACTCGACTTCACGATAATTAATACAGATGGGAAAAATACGAATATAGAGATTCTTGCAACGCACGGTGTGGACGTTGGTGGCGACAATTTTGATAAAGCGATTATGAAGCATACAATTGCACCACACTTGGGTGTAGATTCGTATATTGACATTGATTACGATGATCGTAAAATCCCGTTTCCACGCCCATCCGCTGCGCTTTTGGAGCAGTGGACAACAATTCCAATGCTTTCACGCCCAAAGCAATTAAAGATTATTGAGGATGCCATCAAGTATGGTCAATCGCCCGATAAGTTTCGCGCGCTCTATAATGTGGTGACGAAAAATTATGGCTTTATGCTTTTCGAAGAGATTGAGCAGGCTAAGATTCGCCTTTCGGATAGTGAAGAGACGTTTGTGCAGATGCAGGTTGAACAGGTTGAGCTGGATGCGCGATTGACGCAGCGAACCTTTAACCGCAATATCAATCTTGAATTTGTACAGGTGCGTAAGGGTCTAGCCGAGGTTGTGCAGTTGGCTGGATTGCGTGCCGACGAGATCGATACAATTGTTACCACGGGTGGTTCGTCACGCATTCCGCTTTTTCGACAATTATTGATGGATGAGTTTTCCGATGCAAAGCTCGTTCATTCGGATACATTTGGGAGCGTGGCTGCTGGACTTGCGGTGTTTGCGGCTGGAGAGGGTAGTTGAAAAGTAGTAAAATAGAGCACACAAATGAAACACACTGAAACAACAATCAGAACCAGCGATGCGTTCGATCTATACATGCAAAGTTGGCAACCAGATGATTTACCCAAAGCCGTTCTTGGCATAGTGCCTGGTTTTGGCGAACATAGCGGTCGCTACATTTATCCGGCTGACTATTTGAGTGCACATGGTATTGCCATCTATGGCGTCGATTTGCGCGGGCATGGCAAATCTCCGGGGCAACGGGGACATGTGGACAGTTGGGGAGATTATCGTGAAGATGTGGAAGCCTTTACGCGTGAATTGGGCAAACAGCATTCGGAACGACCGCATTTTTTGCTTGGTCACAGCATGGGTGGGCTCATTTTGCTCAATACAGTTTTGCATGGGCTGGAGAGTAGTGAGACCACTATCAAGGGCATAATTGCTTCTTCTCCGCTGCTCGCATCGCCATCTACCGTAACGCCATTTTCGCAGGCGGCCTTACGCGGGTTGAACAAAATAGTACCGAAAGCAAAACTCGCTACCAAACTTAACGGCGATATGATCTCACGAGATCTGAGTGAGTGCGTGCGCTATGTCAATGATCCGTTGACCCACACCATGCTGTCACCTCGCTGGGCGTGCGAAGCCGAACTAGCCATAAAATGGAATCAGGAGCATGCGGCGGAATTCCCACTGCCGTTGTTGATATACCACGGAACGGGGGATCAACTGGTGCCAATTGAGGGTAGCCGTAAATTTTTTGCCAGCGTAGAGCACGAAGACAAAACATTGATCGAGTATCCTAATGGCTTCCACGAGTTACATAATGACCTGGATCGCGAATTGGTTTTTGCGAATTTAGAGGAGTGGATCGAGGCTCGGTTGTAAGTATGTTAATAGTGGCATCTCAAGTAATATATGATCGAGGGGATGTAAATCTGGGGACACCCGTGGAACGACCATGCAGTTGCTAAAAATAAAAAGGCCCACCACGGACTATCCATGATGGGCCTTTTTATTTTTGTCTAGTTGCTCTATCCTTTGACGGATCGCATAACTGTTACACGATTCTTGTTTGCGGCTTCGTACGCACGAACGGCCGCTTTCTTTGCTGGACTCAATCCTAACACCTTCGAAGCGATATCTTTGGCCGACATCTCATCATAAGTGGCCCACGGTGCTGTAAGAAAATTCTCTGCAACCGGGATGTCCACCTTTGCGGTTACAGGCGGCTCGACAGATGGTGCGGCAGTTGCTTTGGCTGCGTTCGAGATCGGAATATCCTGACTTGTTCCAGCTGGTGTACCCGCATATTTATTGGCTTTCTCTTGAAAACGGGTGGCAAACTTCTCGAAGATACTGGCTGCGCCTTTGACTGTTTGGTTGTTGCTCTTATTGGCAAATGAATTGACCAAGCCACTCACCATGCTTGGACCTTGCTCGCGCAGCTCTTTCATCATGGCGTTGACCTGCTCGTCGAAATCTTGCATGAAATCGCTGATATCTCCTTCGACTTCGACACCACGTTCTTCTGCTTCGTTTAGAATGCGCTCGCGCTCTTCCCACGCTGATCTCATTTCATCATAAGCCATCGCGGCCAAGCCAATCGACTGACGACGAGATTTTACACCTTGTTCGCGAGCCGAGTTCAGCCCGTCTTTTAAGTTCTCTTTCATCTCTGAAAACTCGGGGTTAACTGTGGATTCGGCATTCATAGAAGCTGAATTATTTGTCATTAAAATTGTTATCCTTTATTGGTAAAGACCGTTGATATGACTATCTATCTCTTTTTTTATCAAATAGATTCGGTCGTTTTTTCATTGATACGTAATTATCATACCACGCTTGATAAGCCAATTCTATCAGTGATTCATTAGTATTCTGTTTGCGATATGTTAGCGAATAAATTAACTGGTAGGGGCCATGATATATCGTGCCCGTTCCGTGAGATTCACTTGCCATGATACGACCGTTGGCGAACATATAGCAGATGTGGGTCCTCCGGTAGAATGATGGAATATTTGAAAGTTAGGCGCGATATATAAAGTTAGGCGCGATATATAATGTCCTTACGAGATTGGCCCAAATTATTATAGACGATCCGCATATTTTTCCAGTAGCTGCTGCGAGATGCCATTCTCCTTGATCAGATTACTATACATATAGGCACTTGGTCGCGGCGTGCGGATCTGCGTTTTCGGATCCATCTCGACCAAACCAAAGCGCAAATTCCAGCCCTGATCCCACTCGAAATTGTCTACGAATGTCCAGTGGAAGTAGCCGCGCACGTCGCACCCATCTTGGATGGCGTGATGCAGTTGCTGTAAGTGGGCCAGCAGCCAGCGTGGTCGCTGATCATCATCCTGATCGGGCAGCCCGTTTTCCATCACGTAGATTGGTTTACCAAAGACATTTACTTCGTTGCAGATCTGACGCAAGCCTTCAGCACAAAGTTCGCTGTAAGGTCTGCCGCTGCGCGTTGCATCAGAAAATTCGCCGCTGGGATCAAATGTCTCTTTTCCAAACAGAGCACGCGGATCGGGGTGGAAGCGAACCAGATCGCGCGTATAGTAATTGACGCCCACGAAGTCGAAGCTATCTTTGAGCGCATGATGATAGGTGTTGAGGCCAATCGGCGGACGGATGCGGCCATCAACGGTTGCCATAAACCAGATATGTTCAAAGAGGTAGCGCTTGATGCCTGCGGCGTAGCGGTCGAGTTGACTGTTTGGGCGTTGGCCTTTGAAGAGGCGCACAGCTTTCGCATAGCCGACATGAGCGTCTGGCTGGATCGAATGAATCGTCTGATAGGCGACGCCGTGGGTCAAAAGTTGATGCCGAAATGCCAGCACCGCCTGCCGTGGATTGGGCGTTCGTGGGGGCCAGATGCCGCGAAACCATGTCTGCGCGACATAGACAAGCGGCTCGTTGATTGTGATCCAGAAATTGCACAGATCGCCCAGCGCTTCGACAACCGTGCGCGCATAGCGTTGGAAGAGGGCAACGCTTTCGGCGTTAGTCCAACCGCCGCGTGTCGCAAACCAGATCGGCTGCGTAAAGTGATGCAGCGCGACAACGGGCATGATCCCGCGATCGCGCAAGCCGCCGATCATCTCGCGATAGCGGTCAAGCGCTTTTGTGTCGAAGGTACCTTCTCTCGGCTCGACGCGGCTCCACTCGATAGAGAGTCGGTGGGCGTTGAGGCCAAACTGCTGCATGAGATCAAAATCTTGCTCGGCGTTGCGCCACCAATCACAGGCCAGCCCGCTGCGGGCATTGGCCCAAATTGTGTTGGGTTGCTGCTCGAAATTGCGCCAGTTGTTGTTGACGTTGCCGCCTTCAACTTGGTGCGCAGAGGATGCGGTTCCCCAGAGGAAGCTCTTTGGAAATTTAAGTGAGGTCATACCGATGCGTTGCTTTTTGCGCGCGGCATATGGAGAAGCTCTACACCCGCTTCGGCCAAAAATTGGCGGCTGTTTTCATCTGGATAGTTGCCCGCATAGATCACGCGCACAATACCCGCGTTGATGATCATTTTGGCGCAGGTGATGCAGGGCTGGTGGGTCACGTAGCAGGTGGATCCTTGGATGCCGATGCCGTGCAGCGCCGCTTGGATAATCGCATTCTGCTCGGCGTGGAGCGCACGCACGCAATGATTGTCGATCATCAGGTGGCCCACGTCGTCACAATGTTGGATCCCCGCGGGCGCGCCATTGTAGCCTGTGGTCAGCATACGTCGGTCGCGCGCGATGACGGCCCCAACATGCGCGCGATCACAGGTGCCGCGTTGAGCCACGGTAAAGGCAATGTCGAGGAAATATTCGTCCCATGAGGGGCGTTGTTCTTTGGGCATGGTTGCTTCTCGGTTTGGTAAGGTGGGAGAAAATAGAAAGTACGGATCTCGCGACGAGATCTGCACTTTTAGTATACCATTATTTTGAAAATTTAGGCTTCTACACCACAACCGGCAACGCATCCAACCGGCGCAACATTGGCACTGTACGATAGCGGATGTTTTCAACACTCGTATTCAAGCGCAAATCGGGCGCGCGATCCAGCAGCGTGTTGAACGCGATCTGCCCTTCCATACGCGCCAGCGGCGCGCCCAAGCAGTAGTGGATCCCGTGCCCAAAGGCCATATGTCTGTTCGGCGTACGCGTAATGTCAAGTTCGTCCGCATTGACAAAAGCTTGCTCATCGCGGTTGGCCGACATTAGCGCCGGAAAGATCTGCGCCCCTTGCGGGATCGTTACATCGTGCAGCGTGATATCTTCGCTGGCGTAGCTATATTCGGTCGTCTGCAATGGCCCATCATAGCGCAAAAGTTCTTCCACTGCGCCATCCATCAGCGCTGGATCCGCACGCAGCTGCGCCATCTGATCGGGATGTGTCATCAACGCCAACGCTCCATTTGCAATCAAATTTACTGTGGTCTCATGCCCCGCTACGAGCAGCAGAAAAGCCATTGCCTGCACCTCTTCATCGGTAAAGCGATCATCGCCATCTTGCGCTTGCACCAGTGCCGTCATCAGATCATCTTGTGGATCCGCACGACGTTTTTCTGCCAGCTTTTGAATGTACTTTAAATAGCGCGAAATGCTGGGGATCGCTTTGACCATGTTAAATGGCGTTGGGGTCACAATAATGCTCGTTGTCAGCTTAAAAAAGCTGGCCCGATCCGCTTGTGGAATGCCGATCATTTCGGCGATGACGTTGATGGGCAGCGGCAGCGCAAATGCCTCGATCAGATCAAATTCTTTCTCTGTCAGCGCGCGATCCAATAGCTGATCCGCAATCTGCTGGATCTGTGGCTCTAACCCAGTAATCATGCGTGGCGTAAAAGCTTTGTGGACCAAGTTACGCAACCGTCGATGATCTGGCTCATCCGAATTGAGCATATTGTTCTGCAACGTCTCGAACATCTTGGGCATCCAAATACCACTTCGCTTGCCCGTCTTGGGTTTGGCATTTGCTGGATTCTTTACAATGCGTGGATCTTTGAGCGCATCCACCACATCGTCATAACGCGTGATCAGATACGCATCTGCCCAACGCGTAAGCTTGGCCTTATAAATGGGTGCTTCCTGTCGCATCCACGCAAAATGCCCATGAACATCGTCGTGAAAGTGGCGGGTCGACATATTTAAGGGGGATTTATTTTTCATCTTTCTCTCCTGATTTTCGAGATGCACTGAGCAAAAATGAGCTCATTGCATCAGCATACGTTTGCCAGTTATTCGAAACGTGTTCATCGCCAAGTAAACGTAAAAAGAGTAGCCCCAGCAGTGGGCTAGCAAAAAGCCGTGCCTGCACTACAGGGTCGGATTGTTCAATCTCACCACTGTTCATGAGTGTCTGAAAATAGCGCTCGGCCACCACAAAACTCGGCGTATAGATCCGCTCGTTCACCATGCGACTCAGCTCCGGGTTTATCATCGTCTCGGGCAGGATAGCCTTGAGCACTTGAAAGCCCGCATCCACTTCCTTCATGCGGTGGATCACGTAATGGTTGACAAATTCTTCAAAACCAATTTTCTCTGCCTCGGCAAAGTGCATTTCTCGTGACTCCGCCTCGGTAATGCGTTCAACAATGCCGAGCAATATCGCATCTTTATTCTCAAAATAATTATAAATCGTGCCGTCGGCAATCTCGGCCATCTGCGCAATCTGCTTGATTGTTGTGCGTTGAAAACCATGCTCCGCTATCACCACAATTGCAGCATCGAGGATCAGGTTACGGCGCGCTTGGGCCAACTGCTCTTGGAATTTTTCTTTCATGATTTGCATAAAATGAATGTGTGTTCATTTGAATGAATTTGTATTCATGTAAATGGTACCGCGTTCATTTTGCTTTGTCAATGCCCAAATTTTGGTAATTGCCGTAGATGGTTAGTTTTGCGGAGAATGCATCGGAAGGCACACGCAGTTGGAGCGAGTTGTAGATCTAGCATTCCGCAAATGAGCCACAAAATGGCTTGCAGACGAATCTATTCTTGGCTCATTCGTGGAATGCAAGTCTCTCCCTGCGTATCCGCCATAGCTTAACAAGTGATCTTTAACGCTCTTTGGGGTTGATGATAAAATGATAGATAATAGATTTTTATATATAATTGTCCAGAAAAATTCCGTACCACATTTCAAAAAGCGAAAGTAACCATTCACCCCCTCCCGCCGGTTGAGTACTCGCAGCAGTTTGTGAGTGTATCGAAACCAAGGGGGGAGTGAATGGTTACAAGCAAATAATGGGACAGAACTTTTATGGGGAACTAGAATAACCAATCAGCAGGCAACATTTTGAAGAACATAAACAAAGGCGTTTGGTTTGGCGCAGCGGCCTATTTATTATGGGGCTTATTGCCCATATACTGGAAGGTTTTATCTCATGTATCAGCCATCGAAATTTTGGCAAATCGCATCGTCTGGTCGCTGATTCTGCTGCTTGCCCTGTTGAGCATACGCGGCAAGTGGCAGTGGCTTCGCGACACATTTGCCAATCGTACAACGGTCGTAAAATTGGCGATTGCCTCCGTGCTGCTATCGCTCAACTGGCTTATTTACATCTGGGCCATCAACAGTGGCTATCTGGTCGAAGCCAGCCTTGGCTACTTTATCAACCCGCTCGTCAACGTAACAATGGGCGTCTTTTTTCTGGGCGAACGGGTGCGCAACTTACAATGGATCGCCATCGGGCTGGCCGCAATTGGCGTGCTCTACATGACCTTTGTTTACGGCCAGCCACCATGGATCGCGCTGACCTTAGCTCTCTCGTTTGGTACCTATGGATTGATGAAAAAACAGTCGGCCCTCAACTCACTCGAAGGTCTCTCGTTTGAAATGTTCTTTCTATTTTTGCCTGCATTGGCGTATATCATCTATCGGGAAGGGAGCAATGTTGGTGCGTTTTCAACCAGTATCAGCTCCTCCTCTTGGTTGGCCGTTGCATTTCTGGTTTTGTCCGGCGTCATCACCGTGATCCCGCTTCTGCTCTTTGCCGCGGGCGCCCGCAGCATCCCCCTTTCCACCATGGGGATATTGCAATATATCGCGCCCACGCTTCAGTTTATTATGGGCGTCTTTCTCTACAACGAAAGCTTTACTCATACCCGACTCATCGGTTTCATATTCATCTGGGCCGCGTTGATTCTGTACACAATCGAAGGGGCAGTCGAGCGACGGCGGATCGGGCGGCTTGGTCTCGCGCCTGCTTGAGCTGTATCTATCACGGGATAACAAATCTTACTTGCATTTCGACAAGGTCCGAGTGCTCCAGAACAGTCCCCTTTCCTAGCGCAGTGGCCAGAAGAGGGTTAGGGTGAGGTAAAACAAACATAGCCCACAAATCAACGCCTCACACCAATAAATTAAACACAAACACCCAAAACAATTAGGGTTCTATGAGGAATTGTGGGGTGGCCCGCAGAATGAATTCTGCGTCTGCTATGGGAAACCTGTTAAAACAGGTT
>ENA-ORXM01002876-ORXM01002876.1-marine-metagenome-genome-assembly--contig:-NODE-2876-length-18708-cov-4.013365_pt1 | contig 18708 bp, 15 predicted proteins | sample MGYA00237867_ERZ511480 | MGnify/ENA primary metagenome ERZ511480 (study PRJEB26309, sample SAMN06266103) | marine metagenome | isolation source: Algal blade | place: United Kingdom:Sidmouth, United...
AGCAAAGGGAGTGAGTGGAGGCTAGTCAAGAGAGAATTAGCATTTCTTAGAAAATATCATTGGCATTACATATATCAATAGAAAACCTAGGATAGTTGGCAACGATAAATGTCAGTGTGTGATAAATTAAGCGTCAATGTTAGTCTGTGACAAGTGTGGGGCGGGAATTGAGGACGGTTCTAAGTTTTGCGCTCAATGCGGTGACCCTGTCACTGAAGCTGACCGTGTGAGAGTCTCAGTTGCCAACAGCCGCGCTCAAATGAGTGCTGAAGTAGAAATGCCAAAGGGTGACAGCACTACTGAAATCAGCATTGTCTGTCCCAAATGTGATCGGCAGAATAGCCAACAGATTGATCTAGAACATTCTTCCCAATCTATGCAATGCCCAGATTGTAATAAATCTTTTAAGAGCCGAATCGTCAAAATTAGAGCAAAACGTTCGAAACAATCAAAAAAAGAAAATAAGCGAGATTATAGCGTCCGTGTTACTGAGGCCGATGGGCGTGAAGATTTAATTGAATTTACAGATGCGTCTCTTTATGATTTCGAGCTTCGCTCTGGTGATGCTGCTATTTTTTCCTACATTGACGAAAAGCTTAAAGTAGTACAAAATTTATCAATAAGTAAATATCTAAGTGTTAGGTCCCCTTCGTGTTTTATCACCACTTATTACTTTGGAGTAGGTAGTCACGAAGCGAACACCCTGCGGTGGTTCAGAGATAAATATTTAGAGCGTCATGTACCTTTCATAGTTAACTTTTATTACAATAATAGCCCAAAGCTTATCAAAGAGTTCGAAAAACGAGATTGGCTTGATAGATTAGCGCGACCTCTTAATATTAGGCTCTTAAAAGCTTTGACTACTGTTCTAAACTGCTTACGTAAAAATTCTTTATAAGCAGCTACAGCGCGTTTTTATCTAAAGATTCTACTGATGCTGTTTTTGCCTCGAGCGGCAGACTAACCTTAAACCTACTCCCCTTCTTAGGCTCAGACGTTACCTCAATCCTCCCGCCGTGCGCGTCAACAACAAGTTTAACCAAGTAAAGCCCTAACCCTGTTCCAGTCACAGCTCGAGCTTTCCCTTCGGGGGCGCGTTTATACTTTTGAAACAGATTGTCTAGCTGGGTTTGGTCCATGCCGTAACCCTGGTCGGTGACCTCGAGAAAAACGGTATCGCCCACCTGCTGAATCGACGCTGTAATCTGCGTGCCGCTGCTCGAATATTTAATCGCGTTGCTGAGCAAGTTGGTTATCATCCGGCTGATAAGGTCGGGGTCGAGTAGGGCTTCTAAAAAACTGGGGGCGTTTACGGCTACCAAAATGTCTTTTTGGGCGGCTTGGGCGCTTACGGCGGCAACCGCGTAGCGCAGCAGTTCAGCGATATTACTTGGCGTCAGGTCGGGGGTGAACTCGCCCGACTCGAGCTTGACGACATCTAAAAATACGTCGGTCATGCGGCGCATACGGGTGGCTTCATGACTGATAATTTCTAAGTGCTCCTGGTCGTCGGGGGGGGCGTCCTCGAGTAAAATCTCGGCAAAGCCTTGAATACTGGTCAGCGGGCTGCGCAGGTCGTGAACGACCATACCGATAAGCTCTTGACGTTTGCGGTCAAGCTCCTCGACTTTGCTCAGGTCACTCACCGTGCCGACAACACCCTTGACCTCTTCTTGAGCGTGAATGACCCGCAGCGTCAGCAGCACGGGGCGGTCACTGTCACGCTCGGTTAACCCAAGTTCTAACGCCTCACCACGTTCGACGGTTTGCACGTACATTTCTTGAAAGCGCTTCGGGTCGATTTTCAGGGCTTCTGGCAGGGCGCGTAGCATATTTCGTTCGTCTTTGAACAGGCGCCGCGCCGCGTTGTTGCCATAAATGCCGTAGCCGTAAGGGCTCATGATAAACACAGCCTGAGTAAGCGATTCCGAAAGTGCACCAAGCCAACTGCGCTCGGTGGCGAGCAGGTCACCGACCATCGCCAGCGCGTCGATTTTGGTCAGGCTCGACTGCGAGCGCCAGGGCCAAAAGGTATCGACCATCGTGGTGGTGCGCTCGCGCAGTTGTTGATAACGCGCGAGTTGGCTGAACATGCTGACCGACGTTCTGAGTAGCGTCCTCAGGTGTGGCGGTAACGGTTGTGGCAGTGTCAAAGCGACCACACCGACCAGGTCATCTTCTAAAAAGATAGGTTCGGTAACGTGCTGGGGCAGGGTGCCGCTTGTTTGCGGCTCTTGTTCGTGCAAAGTTTTGGCAATCAGCGCTTCCAGGGTCTGGCTTATCTCACCCAGTGAGGTTTTGCTTTTGTCGATAATAAGTAGACCACTGTCGCCGTCAAGGCCGCGCATGAGCGACTCGAGCATATCGGGCGCGTGGGTGACGTAGCCTTTGGGGGCAAAGCCCTCAGATAAGTTCGTAGGTAAGAGGTCATCGGGCTCAGCCAAGGTCGCTGTATTCAGTAGTTCGCTTAAACGGCTTGACAAGCGCGCATCAAGCGCGAGTAAATAGCGGTAGCTCGAGCTGACATACGCTGCAATAGCGACGATGACAAAGCTTAAAGGTGCAACGAAAAAGTTGAACAAAAACAGCAGAAAGCTGCCTAAAAAGAAGCTTACAATGCCCGAAATAATATAACGCAATCCGTATTTACGGCGTGCCAGGTTAGGCCAGATAAAGGCAGATAGCAGGAGCAAAAGGGCATATAGAGGTTGCGGCAACGAAGTCAGTTTGCCGTGTAGCAAGGTATAAACCGAGTTAGCATTGACCTCGGCCCCTGGCATAAGACCGTAAGGCGTCACGATTTGGTCCTGGTCGGTGCCCTCGAGCGTCACACCGAGGACGACGATTTTGTCTTGTACGTCTGAATAGCTGAACTGGTTACGGTAAACGTTTAAAAACGAGAGGCTCGGGAAAGAATTTCTGGGGCCGCGGTAGTCGATTAAGAGCTTTTTATCCAGAGGGCGGGTGGGCTCAAGGCCCGCCGCTTGCATGATTGCCAGGGGAAACGAGGGTAAGGCGCCGTCACGAAACGTAACGATAGGCTCGAGTTCATACGCGCTTTCATCCAGACTTAAAACGCCGCGCTGCGCTGATGTTAATAAGGGGTTGAAAGGGATATGGTCGTCCTGACTAAAATCACCCGACGCGCTAACGCTGCGCGTACGGACCTGCGGCAAAACGACGTTGCCATTCAAAACAGCCTCGGCAAGCTCAGTGTCGGGGTTGCGCCCATTCCTACTTGCGCTTTGTTCAGGAAAGAACAGGTCTACGCCGATGGCCCTTGCGCCTGCTGCATTCAAGTTCTCGAGGGCCCTCGCGTAAAAACTGCGGTCTAAGTCACCGATGCGAAAGTTGTATTCATCGACAAAATCTTGACCCAGTTTGACAATGACAATATCGCCCTCACCCTGTCTAAAGCCGCGCAGCCGGAACCAGGTGTCTAAAAAAAGTCGGTCAGGGCGCTCGGTTAGACCCAAAACTCCGAGCAGTGCGAGCACCGTTGCAACGAGCAGCGTTGTTAAGCTAGCTCGGCGGCTAAACATCTCGAGCTGTCCCAAAGGCGCTACGCTTAAAGTTCATCTTAGATTTAGTTTACCTAAAGCACAGTTGCATGTTGGTTAAACGGATTGGTCAAATGGTGAGGAGAGGGGGAGAAGGTTGCTTTCTCTGTTTCCTGTCCCTAACTTCCGCCCCTTGGCTCTCTCTGGTACGCTAAGGCCTTATGGCAAAAAACAAACTAACGCCTCAATCTGAAGACTTTAGCGCCTGGTACAACGAAATCGTTTACCGCGCCGACTTAGCCGACCTCAGCCCTGTGCGGGGCAGCATGGTGATTAAGCCCTACGGCTTTGCGCTGTGGGAAAATATTCAGCGCAAGCTAGACGATATGTTTAAAGCTACCGGACACGAAAACCTTTATTTTCCCCTGCTTATTCCCATGCACTTTTTCGAGCGCGAGGCGCACCATGTCGAGGGCTTTTCGCCCGAGCTTGCCGTGGTGACCCATGCGGGGGGTAAAGAACTCGAGGAACCCCTAGCCATTCGCCCGACGAGTGAAACGATTATCGGTGAAATGTACAGTAAGTGGGTTCAAAGCTACCGCGATTTGCCCTTGCTTTATAACCAGTGGGCGAACGTGCTGCGCTGGGAAATGCGCACACGCCCTTTTTTACGCACCACGGAATTTTTGTGGCAAGAGGGGCACACCGCCCACGCTAACGCTGACGAAGCCGTAGCCGAAACCACGCAGATGGTGAACATCTATACTGAGTTTGCCGAGGACTTTGGCGCACTGCCTGTGGTTACAGGCGAAAAAACGGTGGGCGAGCGGTTTGCAGGTGCGCAGGTAACTTACACCATCGAAGCCATGATGCGCGATACCAAAGCGCTGCAATCGGGTACGAGCCACTACATGGGCACGAATTTTGCCGAGGCGTTCAATATTTCATTCAACGACGAAAACAACGAACAAGCCTTTGCCCATACGACCTCGTGGGGCGTGTCTACCCGTTTTATCGGCGCACTCATCATGGGCCACGGTGATGATAAAGGACTTGTTATGCCGCCGCGTCTAGCGCCGACGCAGGTTGTTATCATCCCGATTTACCGCCGCGATGACCCTGACACCAAAGCGACGATTGAAACGGAGGTCAATAAACTGGCTGCCGATTTGCGCGAAGACGGCCTGCGTGTGCGTATCGACGCTCGAGAAGGCATGAGCCCCGGCTTTAAATTTAACGAATGGGAACAAAAAGGTGTACCGCTAAGGCTCGAGCTTGGTCCTAAAGACTTAGAGCAGGGCGTTGTCGTTATGTCTAACCGTCTTAAAGAAGGCAAACAGCAACTTAGCCTGGAGAGCGCAAGCGCCCAGGTCAGCGCCCAACTGAAAGCTTTCCATACCGACCTGTTCGAGCGAGCTAAAACATTCCGCGATGAGCATAGTTTAAACGTCGATGACTACGAGGTTTTCAAAGAAAAAATCGAAGGTAACTGGCTCTACGTCAATCACTGCGGTGAACCGGAATGCGAAAATGCGATTCAAGATGACACCAAGTCGACGCCGCGTTGCATTCCCTTTGAAGGTCCAGCCTCTGATGGTCCCTGCGTGCGCTGCGGCAAGAAAAGTGCTTACGAGCGCCGCGTGATTTTCGCTAAGGCTTACTAGGTGAAAGTTCGTTATAGTAGGTGTTGATGAGTACCAAAGAGTCAACGCAAGACAATAAGCGGCAAAAAGAAATCAAGCAGCTTATTGTTGCTATGAGCAAGCCGCATTCGGTGGTTGCTAAGTTTAAAGCGAGCAGGCGCGACAGTGACCTTACCCAGGTGCGGCTCAAGGGTCAAAAGGACGCCGTATTAGCCCTGCCTATGAAGCTGCTTGATCAGTTGACGAATGAAGATATAGAAATGATGGAAAGCAGCGGCGACAAGAATAAATATGTGCTTATGTTTGTGATTACCGAGCGACTCGAGCATCAAGATATATCCACACCCGAGCGCCGCGCCAAATTACAAAACTTTTTATCGAATGAAATGGGTAAAGGCGGTTGAATATTAAAGATTGAAGATAAAAGATTAAAAGCGGATATCTAAAGCTCTCGAGTTCATTGGGTAGTCAAATGCAAATGATTAAGCCCGCGCTTAACATCGTTCAGGCTTCTAAACACTCTTCACCTACGCAACTTCTACCAGTAAAAAGCTGCAAGAAAAACTTTGTGAGAATTTGATTAAGCGTTTAGACTGATTGCCCTATTGCAAAAGTGTCGCAAATGAAATAATGTTTTATCAATCCTAAGAAAACTAAATAGCACCTTAGGGGTTTAAGGAGAATGACGTGAGAAAAGTCATTGTTTTTGCCTGCTTTTTTGCCCTGCTTTACCTATGGGTGGATGTTCTAAACAGCCAGCACCCGAGGACTTGCAAACCGAGGCTGCTAGCGTCGAGGGTGAAGCCCTCATTACCATCAAGTCGGTAGGCAACATACGTTTAAACAAAGCCTTTCCTATAAGGGTCAAGCTTAATGGAATGCAACCGAATACTGAACTGGTTGTTTCTTTAGAAGGTGTAGCGGGTATCGTGCCCTCAGTAGAAACGCTAACGGTAACCACAGACAAGCGTGGTAAGGCCGAATTGCGGGTCAGTGCGCTGGTAACGTTACGTGACCACTCTTCTTTGATTGTAAGTACACAAACTGGAGATGAGACCGTCAGCCGCAGTTTAGACATTGTATTTGATAGCAAGCGGACAAGAGCCGCCGCTGACGAAGTCGGTGCAACTACTACTGAGGGTAAAGAAATCGACATTCAAGCCTACTACGATTCCTTGCCTCACACCTCTGACTCAAATTATGTCGTTGCTTATGAGCGTGAGAAACACGGTGTTTCTGCTATTCAGGGTAGTGACAGTTTCCTCTCAACAGCCTCTAACGTTGAAGAAGATAATGTGCCGAGCACGCTTATAGTCGACAACATTACTTACTTGATGCCTGACGGAAGCGAAAGTGAACCCTTTTCAGGTATCGAGTATTATCTTGCCGACACGGGGAGCGGAGAGCCGACGCCTGATGAGGTTGAGGGGACAGATGTGGGCGGGAGTTTGAGTACACAAGCTGCTTGCACCACAAGTCGCACTTACACTCAACTTGTACAAACTGTCGATGGTGCAGAAAAACCTGTGCCAAATGGTACTTACATACGTATTGTCGATTATAATGGTGTTAAGGCAGACCGCATCATAGAAGAGTATTTTGTAGGGGCAAACGGTTACTTTTGGTACGACCTGCCCACTTGCGATACAGCAGGAGGTTCGACAAAACCTGATATTTATTTCATCCTGGAAACGCGTACACAAAAACTTTCTAACGGACAAAGTGTATCTGATGGTTTAACAGCCTCTCACGGTAGCATCACTCGGCGGCACTGGTGGCGTACTGGAACTTATTATGATGTTGATCAGAATACAAGACCGAACAAAATAAAGGTAGTAGGTGCTAACAGTGAAGCAAAAAACACGCAACGCCTATGGTACAAGGTCAACCAGGTAAGAAATTGGGAGCGCAGTGCAACGGGAGTGAGTTTTCCAGTCGATATTTTGTACCCTGTTGCTGAATACTTAGGCGTACTTGGCTTTGACGGGGATGCTTCTAGAGCAGCACTTGGTCAAGTCCAGATTCTTTACGCTGATGCATTTAACGATCCCACCATTTTTCATGAATTTGGACACGAGGTTTACTACCGTAAGGTAATGGGAGAGTCGGCTTATAATTCTGAACATAAATGTAACCTTAGCGGTGCGTGTTCTTCATTTCCCCTTTGTGGTGGCTGTATCAATCATAGTCGCTTTGATAATATAGGTCCAGAAGCAGCCATGATTGAGGGGTGGGCAGATTTTTTCGCAGCACTGACTACCCGTATTTTTCCAGATGTAGGCGACTCGTTTCAGGTAGAACTCAAGTCGAGCAGCTGGAAGACCGGACCTGGCAACGAAGCACACGTCGCCGCGTTCATATGGGACATGTGGGACAATCCTAGCAATCCGGACCCTCTGTTCAATGATAATGATGGGTCTGTCAGCGGAGTTCCAAATGACCCTGTTGCACCTTCGGGTAGTTATGCCGCACGTTATAAACAAGTTGCAGGTTACTTTACCAAAACGTCTTCGTCAGTAAATATCTCTCTATCATCAGAGTTAAAGGATCATTGGTTCTCTGGAATAAAAAAGTCCCTTAGTGGTCAAGCGCTTGCTAATCACTGCAAGATACTGAAATTCAACACACTAGGGTCTATAGACACCTCATGCCCCTAATAAGAGAAAGGCTACGAATGTTCCCCAAAGTAATGAACGTGAGTTTAGTCATACTATTGATTATAAGTAGTTGCAGTTCGGGACCAAGAAACGATAACTACGATACGGTGAGCCTCTTAGGCCCGTACATGACCGTTTCGCAAACCGAGGCAAAGGTGGGGGAGTTCGTTGATGTAAAAATGACAGCCGAGCTGAGCTTGTTTCAAAAAAGCAGTTTCGCTGAGCACTCTGGTGAGGCTGAACTTGGCTTGTGTTTGACGCCCGATTGGTCAGGCCAACTGGACAATTGTACCGTTATTGGCCCAGGTGCGATAAGTTTTCAACCTTCCGAGAGCTTCACTGTCGAGCCGGAAGGGGCCATTTCTCGTCGAGATTTTGTCGTTGTTAAGAGGGGAGAGACCATAGAATTTACCCATTCACTGAGAATAACTGCTAACCGTCCTGGCACAGTTGAACTTGACACTTTGTTCGAAACATATGAAGAAAACGGTTACTTTGCTGATGGTGGTGCCAAAGGACCGGCGGTGACATTTAGATAAAGAATTTTGTCAATGGGGTTTTCTCAACATAAGACTGTTCTTACCCTTAATACCTTAGGGAGCGTATATAAAAGTACGTATGACATTATTGAACTCACTACTTTGTTTGTTAATAACTTTTAGTGCATGTACACAACCTCGTGAAGCTGTTGAGCGGGTAACAACTAGAGGCATTCCTCAGATCGTGATAACACCCACTGAGATGCAGACAGGCGGCTTTATTGAGGCTAATGTGAGCGTAGTCGTTGGCCTCGCAAAAGAAAGACCTTATCAAGAGCGTGAAGCTAAGTTTTTACTTGGGGTTTGCTTGCTACCGTCTGAGAAAATAATGACACAAAATGGTTGCCTCCCTGATACTGCCTTCGATGTACCTGAAGGTGTTTCTATAGAGGGTAACGCTCTAAGCAATAAGGTCGTATTAACGGTTAAGCGGGGAGAAGAACGTAAAGTAGAACGTACCTTCCGGCTCACATCATCTGTACCTGCCGGATTTACGGCATCGGCAGTTGTTTTAGGTGGCCCCGTCGCTCTAGGTGAGCCCACCGAAGAAGACGCTATCGGCTTTGATTATAGTTTAGATAAAGACCTTATATTCGTGAAATTCGAGTAAGGTGACAGAACAACTTTAAAAATTAACACTAAAATCGTCGAATGCTAGTAATATCACTCGTCGTAGGTGTAGAGATTACATTGAACTAATGTGACTTCTACATCTACTATTCCGACTCAGGGATGTCGCCAACCACAACATGTTAGGAGGTCTATATTAAAACGATGCGCGTAATGCTTCAACTCATCATTAGCGCTCTACTGCTCCTTGCCGCTTGCTCCCCTACGATAGAAGCTACTGAAACTGTAACAGTCAGAAATAACGGTCCTGAAGTTACAGTTGCTAGGACTAAAGCCCAGATTGGTGAATATATTGACGTTAAGGTGAGCGTATTAGTCGGCCTTGATTCAACGAGTTCGCACGCTGAACGACACGCCGATATTCAGGTAGGAGTTTGTCTACAACAGGTTGAGCTAGGCTGTCGCCAGATAACGGTGGACGAAGCTTTAGAGAGCGGTATTCCAGTGCCCGAAGGCGTTCTTTTTGCAGAGGGCGGCAGTCCAGTTAAGACATTCAACCTGGACGTAAAACGGGGTGAACAGATGACACTCGAGCACTCTTTCCGCATGACATCTAAACTGCCAGGTGACTATACCCTATTGGGCTTTGCTCTGGCTAAAGTGACGGAGGAAGCTTCGATTGGCTATGTACTTGGTTCCGAATCTGGCCCTGACCCTGTGGTCAGCTTTGAGTGAATCTAAACGAGTATTTCTATTGAACCCTTAAGGGTAAAAGGTTCTTAGATACGCGTCTAAGAACCTTCTTTTCACGCACCTACTGAGGTTGAGACAGCGAGACGTTACGTTGACGCTAAGGCTTCCGGTGACATTTTGCCCAGAGCCTCAAACAGCATCGCGTAACCTTTTTGCCCTTTGGTAAAACTACTCAGCCTATAGAACTCGTTTGGGGCGTGCGCTTTCTCATCGCGTAGCCCAAAAGCAAAGTTGACAGTGTAAACGCCCAGCGTGTCCAGAACGATACTGCAAAAAGGAATACTACCGCCGGTACGCACGTAGTAAGGGGCTGTTCTGTAGAGCTGCTCGAGTACCTTCTCCGCAGCCTTATTACCAGGATGGTCGGCAGGCATCAGATACGGTTTAGACCCACTTTCTTCTTGCGTGACCGACACCGTAACGCCAGGCAAAACATGTTTGTGAACATGCGCCTTTATCAGTTCGACAATTTCTTTGGGGTCCTGGTCGGCGACCAGGCGGCAGGTGATTTTGGCGTGGGCTTCGTTGGGCAAAACTGTCTTGACGCCCTCGCCCTGAAAGCCGCCCCAAATACCGTTAATCTCGAGGGTTGGTCGCGCCCATGAGCGCTCGAGCGTACTATATCCCTCTTCACCAAAAACGTCGGGCACGTTTATACGCGCTTTGTAATCCTCTAAATCAAACGGCACCGCCGCGATTTGTTCACGGTCATCATCGCTTAAGTCGCGCACTGCGCTATAAAAACCCTCGACCAGAATTTTGCCTTCCGTGCTGCGCATCGAATCTAAAATATGCACGAGGGCGTGAACGGGGTTTTGCACTGCGCCGCCGTAACCGCCTGAGTGCAGGTCAGTATCGGCACCTTTAACATCGACTTGCAGCGCGCAAATCCCTTTTAAACCTACCCACAGCGCAGGCTGGTCCTCTTCCCACTGACCCCCATCGGCACTCAAAACGAGGTCACAACTGAGTTTGTCTTTATGCTTGGCAATAAAGTCGGGAAGCTGCGGGCTACCGATTTCCTCCTGGCCCTCAAAAATAAATTTGACATTGACGGGCAGCTCACCCTCCGTTTTTAAAAGGGCTTCGACGGCTAAAATCGGCACGAGCATGTTGCCTTTGTCATCGGTTGCGCCCCTCGCAAACACTTTGTTGTCTTTAATAACAGGCGAGAAGGGCGGGCTGTCCCACAGCTCTAAAGGGTCCACAGGTTGCGTGTCGAAGTGACCATATATAAGCAACGTGGGTTTGCCCGGAGCGTTCAGCCAGTCGCCGTAGACCACCGGATGCCCGCCGGTTGGCATGACCTCGACATTCTCGAGACCTGCCCCCTTTAGCCTATCTGCCACCCACTGCCCCGCCCGTTCAACGTCGGGCAGATTTTCAGCCAGGCTCGAGATGCTCGGAATTTTGAGGAAGTCTAAAAGTTCTTCGGTGAAGCGGTTTTGCTGCTCATCAAGATAAGTTTGCCAAGTTGTCATAAATCTCCTTTTAGTTAGCTTTGCCAGTCCAGAACTTGTAAGTCAGCCACGCGCTGAAATTCTCTGACATTATTCGTGATAACCGCAAGTCCTTGAGTTGAAGCAATAGCTGCTATTTGTAAATAAGGTCCGATAGGTGTCCCTTGACGCGCCAAATCAGCACGGACACTCCCAAATGTGTGTGCCGCTGTATCGTCGAACGGCAGTGAAACAAATTGTTGAAAGAAAAGCTCGAGCTTTGCAAGCGTTTTTTGAGAAGCTTGACCTTTCATGGCGCCGTAGATAAGCTCTGACTTTACCACCGAACAAAGAGCAATATTTTGAGGATTCTCTTGACGCATTCTCTGTAAAACATTTTGATTCGTACCGTTCAGGTAAACAATGCAGGTATTTGTATCAAGCAAATACCTCATTGCAAATTAAGTCTAGTTTTAAAACTGCCTTGCGAATCCCTTTTGAGGGGCGAGTCTGCAAAACTACCGAAAGTAGTAAAGAACTCGGGTAGCCATTCGTTCGGTGGCTCAGACATTTTTGCCTGAGCTAAAAGTTCAGATAGCTTAGCGTCTATAACGCCTTCTATAAAGGCTTTTAATTCGTCCGTTGTCATTTCAGCTATTGTTGCCACGCGAATCTCCAAAACTAGTCCAAAGCAATGTCAAACTTATAAAGCTCGAGGCTTAAACTTAAGCCTCTAAAAAGTATACACAGTTTAAGCTAAGTATCATGATGTCAACCTTAGCCTCAAGCTGTTTTACCAAACCGAAAAAACGATACTCTCTAACCTACTCATGCACCCTTTACTGACCCAAACGGACCACCGCCCTTACGCCCTGAGCACAAAACCTTGGGCGCTCAAAATGACCTGGCTCGAGCTGTTATTCATGCACTGGCCCGTACCTGCTGAAAGCTTGCGGCAGCTTATTCCACCTGAACTCGAGCTTGACACCTTCGACGGTAGCGCCTGGCTCGGCGTAGTGCCTTTTGAAATGCGAGATGTTTACCCGCGCTATACCTTCAGTGTGCCGGGCTTATCGACCTTTCCCGAACTCAACTTGCGAACCTACGTCACCGCGCAGGGGAGACCGGGCGTGTGGTTTTTCAGTTTGGACGCGGCAAATTGGGCGGCGGTCAGGCTTGCCAGGGCAGGCTTTAATCTGCCTTATTTTGACGCAAAGATGAGTTGTTTAGAGCTTGACGATAGTATTTATTACCACAGCAAACGAACGCATAAAGGGGCGCCCCCAGCCGATTTTGTGGGGCAGTACCGCGCCCTGGATAGCTTAGAATTATCAACACCGGGAAGCCTCGAGCATTTCCTGACCGAGCGTTATTGCCTCTATAGTGCCGACGCGCAAGGCGGGGTTTTCCGAGGCGAAATCCACCATCAGGCCTGGCCCCTACAGCAGGCTGAAACTGAAATTCAGATTAACCGCATGACCGAGCAAATTGGCCTAACCTTGCCTGATACGGAGCCCCTGCTGCATTTTTCTAAAAGGCTCGAGGTTTTGGCCTGGTTGCCTGAAAAACTTTGAGATGTGAGGGCTCGAGACACGCCTAAAAGGTCCAAGTTAATTCGAAAGAGAAACTATCCGTGACATGACTCTGGGTAGCCCCCTAGTGCGTTTGCCCTGTCTACCAATGTCTACGAGTTTATCAGCGCGGTTTGAGTGTCGGGAATTCAGCAATGCGTAACCTGGCGCAACCGAAGGGTATGAGTAGCAGCGGGTCAACGGGTAGCGTGGACTGCACGGGGCTTTTCGGTGGCGGTGCGGCTGACGCTAGCTCGAGCCCCCAGCTTTTTATGCGTGAACCACCTGTCCAGACTTTTACCGGGCTGCTTTGATACGACCAGGGTTCGTCACCGACGGGGTCTCGGACGACTTCGCAAGTATCACTGGGGTTTTCAGGGTTGATGTTTAGCGCGTAGTTCCAGGCGTTACGGGGGCGCAGCTCCCAATCGCCTAAACCTGGTGCGTCAGGAATAGGTTGCCAAATCTCGGGAACGGCGACTGCCATAATCAGGGGGCCTAAGGCTAAACCCAGTGCGCCGTTATCCCTCTCAATACTCTTTAAAGTCATTGGGAAGTGAAGCTCTAGCCTATCCTCTGACTGCCAGTCGCGTTCGATTCGGACAAAGCCTCTCTCGTTCACGTCAAGACTGAGCGACTGACCGTTGAGAGATATGCGAGGCGCGTCACACCACTGGGGAATACGCAGCTCTAAAGGGAAGGTCGTGCTTTTGTCTAAGTGCAGCGTTATACTGACGGTCTCTTTAAATGGGTAGTCGGTATCTACTGTTACCCCGACAGTTTGCTCGCCTATTTGCGTCTCGAGTTCACACGGGCCATAGACGAGTGCGGCTAATCCGTTATCCGCTGTCCTTGCCCACATGGACGCGACAAACTTAGGCCAACCCTGATGCATGTTGGCGGTGCAGCAACCAAAATGGGGTTCTAAACCGAATATATTAGCGTTGTCACTCGATAGGGTCCAGTCCCGTGTGGCAACTGAAACCAATACCTGATTCGCCTGATGGTGATACTGATGGGCTGTCATGTCAGCAGTGCAGCAAGCGGGTAGGGCGTTATAGGCGACCCGCTCGAGCCTATCGCCCAGTTCAGCCTCACCAAAAACGCGTAAGAGGTGCTCGAGGCTAAACAGGTACTCCATCACCTCGCAGGTTTCCACTCCGTGGTGAGGTTCGGTGCCAGCGAGCCATTCATCACCCGAGAAAATCCCGTGAACCAGTCCGTGGTGGCGGTCTAAGTTCTCTAAGGCTGTCCGCAACGTCTCGAGCTGCTTAGGGTCACGCTGAAGCCGGTAACGGAGCGCAGGTAACTTAAGCCCCATTGCTACATTGACACAGTGGCTCAGGTGATTAAACTCGGTCGCTGCTTCGGTAATAAGATTCTCAGTCAGGTATTCGCCCCAGTCAGCTGTCTGTGACAGTAAGAGGTCTGCGAGTTCTAAAAGCCAGCTGTCACCCGTACGCTCAAATAACCATAGGACACTCAGAATATTGTCGCCACCCCGAACCTGCCCCCAGTCGTAAAGAGGTTTATCTGGTAATTCGCGGAGCTGATAGCGGAAGTAGCGCGTCATAAACGGTATGACCCTCGCGTCATCCGCCGCGTCAGCGTGTTGGGTAAGCGCTTTAAGAGCTACCATACGCGGCCACCAGTCACTGTTTGTGGTCGGCCCGAAATCCCCATTTTCACGCTGGCTTGCCAGAATTGCTTCAACCCAGCGCTTCTGTTTAGCAAGTAGCGTTTCGTTTTCTAGTAAGTGAGCGAGGGGTATGAGTCCATCTAAATAATAGGGTCCACGCTCCCAATCTTCACCTGTTCCGCCTAGCCACGCGGAGTCAGGCCCCACGTCTGACCAGATTTCTTCTAAGGCTCCGGTCTGCCCTGCCGCTTGTAGCTCGAGCTGTTTTAAAAGCCATCCTCTGGGTTTTACGTCTCCCAGCGGCAGCATTTCATAGGCGCTCTGAGCGGGGGATGGGTTTGGTTGAGAGTCTTCTATCACAGTCCAGTATACCCCCGTTTGGTGAATAGGTCCGCCTTGCTCGAGGTGGTCAGATACCCCCGTCATCCAACTTTCATGCAAACTTAAAAACGGTTAAGCTCTGAACCTACCGCTCTGTCCTCACTCGTGACAGTTGCGTGGACCGAGGCTATTTCGGTGCGTTAAGCTCGTACTAAACATTATCCTAGAAAGAGGTTCTATGAAACACCCTCATTTTATTGTCTTGCTCGTCGCAGTTTTACTGGCGCTGGGTGCTTGTGACACTGCGGGAACGCAGCAGTACACCCTCAACCTGGTCAAAGAGGGGGCGGGGACAGGTACGGTCGTTATGTCGCCTGGCTCTATCGAGTGCCAAAACTCTTGCGAGGCACGCTTCGACGCAGGGACCCAGGTCACGCTCGAGGCCACGCCGGGTGAGGGCTCAACCCTGGCAAGTTGGGGCGGCGCCTGCTCTGGCACGTCGCCCTGTCAAGTCACGATGAACAGTACGAAAACGGTCACGGTGACCTTTGAAGAAGCAGACCCTCCCCCCGATGAACCCGTCACGCTTAATGTCGATGTAGAGGGAATAGGCACAGTTACGAGCGTGCCTGCGGGTATTGATTGCGGCGATAGCTGCACAGCTGATTTTGCTCAGGGAAGTTCTGTTGTTCTTACGGCTACACCCGGTGAGGGCTACACGTTCAGCACTTGGTCGGACGCTTGTTCGCAGGTGGCGGACAACACCTGCACGCTTAGTTTGGATGCGGATACAAATGTAACGGCGACGTTTGCACTCTTAGGCGACCCCGTCAAAGTTACGGTAAACAAAGGGGGCGCGGGGACGGGTACGGTCTCGAGCACTCCCGCAGGTATCAGTTGCGGCAGCACCTGCGAAGCGGACTTTTTAGAGGGAAGCACCGTTGTACTCACCGCGACACCCGCTGCAAACTCTACCTTCGTCGGCTGGAGTGGTGACTGCGAAGGCGCGACCTGTAGCCTGAGTTTAGAAGCTGCTAAGACCGTGACAGCGACCTTTGCCCTTAAACCAGAGCTTAGTGTCACTAAAGAAGGTACGGGTAGCGGCGTGGTCACAAGTCGCCCTGCTGGTATCAACTGCGGAACGGCCTGTCAGGCAACTTTTAACGAGGGTACTGAGGTCACGCTCAGCGCTGCGCCTGCCGAACTTTCTAAGTTCACAGGCTGGGGTGGTGCCTGTAATGGCGAGACAGGCGACAGTTGCACCGTAACGATGGACGCAGCCAAGTCAGTCACAGCAACCTTCAATGAGCTTGGCCCAGGTGAAATCGCGACCCTCACCGTGCAGAGAGCGGGTGTGGGCGTCGGTACGGTAACGAGTTCACCCTCAGGCATCAGTTGTGGTTCGGCCTGTACGAAAGTTTTTGAAAAGGGTGCTTCGGTTACCTTGACTGCTTCACCCGGAAATGAGTCAGTGTTTGGGGGATGGGGCGCTTGCGCTAACGCGACGGGCAACAGGTGTACCCTTACTTTAGATGCTGATACGACAGTGACAGCGACCTTTAGGCGGGCAGATCCGACATCGCCCCTAACAGTGGCGATTGCCAACTCGAACGACGACGCCGAAGAGTATTTATCCGACGTGAATGAAGCTAATCCCGCTGGTACGGTCGATACCAACAGCAGTGATCTAGAACTGACCTTTGATGATAGCTTTGGTACCAATCAGCTCATTGGCTTGCGCTTTAGAGATGTTGAACTGCCCGAAGACGCTGTTATCAGCAGCGCAGTTATCGTCTTCACGCCGAAAGATGATAGCGACTTTTTAGCACCCAACTTCACTATCAGAGCAGAAGACAGCGCTACGCCTGAGACCTTTTCGGAGACAGAAAATAACATTGCTGAGCGTACCTTGAGCGGTAATTCGGTTGGCTGGAGACCTGGCAGATGGACGCGTAATACAGCCGACGAGGGGACGACGACCCCTGATTTGACGCCGCTTTTAGGGGCTATAGGTTGGGAGTCGGGTGATATCGCCTTTGTTATTTCAGGTCCCGGTGGTCTAGGTACGACGCGGCGCGCTTATTCCTTTGATGACCAACCGACACGCGCACCCAAACTTGTGATTACGTTCAGTTCAAATGCTCCGGACCCCGACCCAGATCCCGATCCAGATCCCGATCCGGACCCAGATGCAGGTGTTGCTTTGAATCTCGTAAAAGACGGAACGGGCAGCGGTTCAGTCATAAGTGCCCCTGTGGGTATCAGTTGCGACGAAACTTGCCAGGACGAAACGGCTTCTTTTGAAACAGATGCAGAGGTGACTTTGAGCGCTACGCCCGCTGAGGGCTCAGACTTTACAGCCTGGGGCGGCGCTTGCGAGGGTGTTACCGAAACGACCTGTACGCTCACAATGGACGTCGAGAAAGATGTGTCAGTAACATTCGATTTGGTTACTCCTTAGCAACGGCGGTAGGGGCGCACGGCCGTGCGCCCCTACCTGTTAAGCTTCTGATTATGGATGTTATCAAGACCTTATTACGCCGCCTTAGCCCGTCCCTTGTTCTTTACTGGGGCGTGCTGGTTGGCTTCTTATTACTCTTTGTTGAGTTGCTCGAGAACCTCTACGAAGATGGTGGCTTCTTTTTCGATGAACCTGTACTGAACTGGTTCTACGGCTTCTTAGACCCTACACTGACACGTATTATGCTCATAGCCAGCACAATAGGCGGTGTCCGAGTCATGATTGGTTTGTCCCTTGTGACAGTCATAGCACTGTGGCGCATTTCGCACCGCGAATCACTTTATTTTTTGCTCAGTATGGGCGGCGCGTCGCTTATAATGGTGATTACTAAATTCGTTCTAAACCGTCCTCGTCCTGAACTGTTTCCTGACGTCAGCTACTGGCATACCGCCTCACCCTCTTTCCCAAGCGGTCACGCGACGGGCAGCATGGCGTTTTTCCTGACGAGCTACCTTGTCGTTGCACGCCTGGCACCGAAGTGGCGGCCCCTGGCAGCCCTTATCGGCATTCTTATGGTGGTTTGGATATGCAGCTCGAGACTCTACTTACAAGTTCACTATCCATCTGATATTTTGGCGGGATTGGCGCTGGCTGCGGCCTGGGTTTTAGGCGTTAACGCTGTCTACCGCTACCAAACCAGAGACCGAACGTACCGCACTGTGCTGCTGACGTTACCTGAAGAGCTTATTGAAGCCTACCGACAAGAAGCTTTCGATAAGGGTAATAATGAGGGTGAGGTGGTTGCCCGTATTATCTCTGAGCATTATTCGGGTGGTTCTGAAAGGCAGAGGTGGCGTAAAAAGGTAGAAAGCAAAGGTCAAAAATGAGGTTTGTACCCGAGCGCTTGGGATAACACTTTAGTAAGACTGGCATAATATGTCGTACATCTACCATTTAGCCCCCCAAGATCTCAGGGGGACTAAACTCTACCCACTCAATAAGCTCAAGACTGTTTTTCCTGAATTGTACGAGCAGCATGCTCAAAAATATAGTTGGCGCAAAGAAACGATGCAGGGACACATACCCATACTCAATTGTCTATGGAACGATGTCCTGCATTTCAGTCCCGTTCATCCGAGCTTGGTTAAAAGTGCGTTGCAAGGTGCTGGCTTTAAAGTCGGTCAGTGGCGTGTTTTTAAATTTGACGCGCGTAAACTCGAGCCTGAGAAAACTGTTCTCTACCGGTATTTACACCAAGACCGCCGAGACAAATACACCTTGCCTGGCAATTTCGAACCGTTTAGCACCGAACAACTTTCTGAGATAAATGATTTGTCCCAACGAACAAAAAGCTATTACCGAGAAACGTTTCGCGAGGGTAAACGACCCCTGATGTTTGTCGGTGTACCGCACGTTCTCTATAAGGGAAGTTTGGATATATCTGAAGTGGAGATACTCGAGCTTTAAAGGTCATTTAATTCACTCGCAGAAAACGATGTTCATTCGTTAGACTATTGACTATGAATCTTTTTGGAGTCACCGCTGTGCTCGTTACGATTACAGCCGCATTCCCAAAGCAGCATGATAGATAGTTGATGTAGAGGAAAAACCGTAG
>ENA-ORXM01002877-ORXM01002877.1-marine-metagenome-genome-assembly--contig:-NODE-2877-length-18701-cov-15.903136_pt1 | contig 18701 bp, 18 predicted proteins | sample MGYA00237867_ERZ511480 | MGnify/ENA primary metagenome ERZ511480 (study PRJEB26309, sample SAMN06266103) | marine metagenome | isolation source: Algal blade | place: United Kingdom:Sidmouth, United...
AAATGTCAATCGTTTGTGGCAACACTTGTTTATCCACAAAAAACTCATTGATAGATTCCCCTTTATTTCGTTTATTTTTTTGACCAAAAAACATGGCCATTCCTTCTGCTGCTGCCGTTCCTTCATCCAAAAGTGAAGCATTGGCAATTGGCAATCCCGTTAAATCACTCAACATGGTCTGAAAATTTAACAATGCTTCCAAACGACCTTGCGAAATTTCCGCTTGATACGGCGTATATTGCGTGTACCAACCTGGATTTTCAAAGATGTTTCGTTGAATGACTGCTGGAACGATTGTTTCGTGATATCCCATCCCGATATACGATTTATAAATCTTATTCATCAATGAGATTTCCTTTAGTTCCCGCATATATTCCAACTCGGTTTGCGATTCGGGCAAGTTGAGTTCGCCTTTCAAGCGAATGTGGGTAGGTACCGTTTCATTGATGAGTTGGTCTAGCGAATCAACGCCGACAGTTGCCAACATTTCTTTGGTTTCGGTTTGGTTAGGACCGATGTGTCGGTCGGTAAACTGGTCAAAAAATTTGATTTTGCTCATGCTCAGTTTTATTGCCGTTTTTTAATAATAAAACATCTTGTGTTTTATTGTTTTGAGCTACTATACTTGTAGGCATATTGAAGACGCAAAAGAGGAATAAAAATAGTGAGAAAATACGAAATAGGAGCATAGTGGTAAGTTTAGTCATTAAAAAGAAACACCTGTTCTTAATGTTATTTTATTATTGAAAAGTTCCTTAGCGGGGAAATAATAAGAGTTGTTTAGAAAATCAGGATTATTATCTTTAATGATTTGATAGTTAACGGAGAAAATAAATCCAACTTTATGAGCATTTCTTACTTTCAATCCCAAACTATAATTGATGTAAGTTGTTTTTTCTTTAGAATCTAAAAAAAGAAAGCGATAGCCATAGTCTATAGCATACGTAGGAGTCATTTTTGTTTCTTTCAATACCTCTCCATTTAAATTAAAGAAGGCGGTATAAAATAGGGCTTTTCTAGGATAGTAACCTCCCCAAATTTGATCAACAATTGCATAATTGTATTCATTAATGCCTGCTCCTAAACCTACTGCTACATAGGGGTTAAAACGATAACCATTAATAGATTGTAGATTAAGACCATTAAATTTTTTTATGATTCCTAAATTTAGACCAATCGTTGTGATATTAAAATAGCCTTTTTGTTGTCCTTTAAAAGAATTTAGTTTATTCAAATGCTCTTGAGTTATTGTTTCAATATCTTGGAGTTGGTAAATTATTTCACTACCATCATATAAGCGAATTTTAAGGTCTGTTTCCGTTTTTTCAAGGATGTGTCCATTGATTCTATCGCCATTTTTTAAGACTAAAACATCTTGTATTTTATTGTTTTGAGCAAGTAGATTTTGAGATATACTCCACAAACATACAATGAGCAATAAAGTAAAAAGACGCTGTATTGTTTTTATTTGGGGAACATTATACATAGACTATCTTATTTAGTTATGCTAAAGATATGTAACTTAATTGATATTATATCATGAAGTTGAAATTTTTATAGGAGAGAACGGTTTGTCTTTCATCGTAAAGGAAAGGCCTGCTGTCCGTTCTTATGGCAAGTAACTGGTCATCAAGTAAAGTCAAGAGACAACCACAAAAACTACATAAACCACTAAAACCACATAAACTACTTGCCATACCACTACCATCAGGTCTATTTTGGATGGCCGCAACGCTGGTCTCAAAAAGAAATCCCACTTCTAATCACAATACGATTGTACCAAACATCTTGTGATTCTGTTCGAGAACCATTGTTCCATTCATTGCCAGGTGTAAAGAAAGTCCATGTATAAAACTGTGATTGTTGTCCAACAGTAAAAACCCAATCGCTGTACCTTTTGCCCCTTACTTTGAAGCCGAAACCATAGTTGTAATGCAGACCACCTTTTTCGGTCCAACTGGCATCATTTCGGCCTGTCAGCAAAAACCCATAGCCAATGCCACCGTAATAAATAGGCGTGGCTTTGGTATTGGTAAGAAGGTCGCCCCGAACATCAACATAAAGCGGTAAATACAAATCAGCATCAAAATTATCTGCATAGATATCTAAGCCCAAGCCCAAACCTACCGATAGTTTAGGATGAAATTGGTACCCATTGATGGTGTGTAGACTCCATCCGCCATTTATCTGGCCATTGCTCGTTCCTACATTAAGGGCTAAAGTTGTCCAATTGTAATAACCTTTGTCTTTGGTTCTAAAATAGGCTTTGGAACGATAATGCGGCTCGCTTGTAATTTCTTTAATCTCCTGTATTTCAAAAACAAATTCACTGCCTCCTTGCAATCGAATTTTGACCAAATCATCTGATTTTTCAAGAATTGTTCCAATGATTTTTCCACCATTGTTAAGATAAACAACGTCCTGCATGTTGTTCTTTTGTGCAAAAATCTCTTGTTGTATGCCCAAGAATAGAAAAAGTGTGAAAATATAAATAGCGTATTTTTTTATTGTATTCATATTATTAAATTAGTGTATTGGTGAAATTAGTTGATTAGGGAATTAGGCTCTACGGGATTTGGTGTATTAGTTTATTAGGGAATTAGGCTTTACAGAATCCTTGCCAATCACACATGCCTTTGAATCACAGATTGTTTCTAACTCGCTTTACCTGCTCACCAACAACTACAGCACCAAGAACTAAGAACCACAGCACTCAACCACAAAACTACATAAACGACATAAACGACAAAAACCACAAAAACTAAAAACAAACCCCCGTCTTCACAATGAGTCTTTGAAAAATCATGGAGACTTCTTGTATATTTTCTATTTCGTTCCATCGCCAAGTCGTCTTACTATAAAAGTCTTGCGCTTGTTGTCCGATGCTCAAAATCCATTGTAGGTCATTGCTCCGTACTTTGAAGCCCAAGCCATAACTATAAAAGAGTCCACCCGTTTCTTCAAAAGTTGTAATTTCTGTATCAATGGGTTTTATGGGTAAAAAACTGTAGCCTACATTGCCAAAATAGAAGGGAGTGAATTTGCTTTTGGGTAAAATATCCCCTCGTAAATCGAAAAAAACAGGCAAAAATAAGTCTTGATTGTACATGTCTAAACCAACGCCCACACCGACAGAAAGTGGTGCAAAAAATTGGTAGCCATTGATGGTATTAAGTTTGAAACCTTGACTAAGATTAGGGTCGCCTGTGCCATTGTCTATACTGTAGCCTATTTCTGTAATGTGGTAAAAGCCTTTTTTCTTTATTTTATGGGGGATTTGTGGTACATAGAGGGGTTCACCGCTAATTTTTTTGATGGCTGTAAGTTCAAATATCCATTCTGTACCATCTTGCATCAATATTTTTACAGAATTATCCGTTTTTTCTATGATTTCCCCCCTAATTTTGCTGCCGTTCTGCAACTCAATTACGTCTTGTAGGGTATTAGACTGAGCAAATATACTCAATGGGAAAAGGAGTAAGGCAAAGAATAAGGTAAAAATCTTTAGAGACATAATTTCACTTTTTTTAGGTGATTAGGCAACCAGTTTTTTCGTATAAGCGTCTTATTGGATAGAGGGAGTGATCGTCTATAATAGACCTGATAGTAGCGGAATCCGATGCATCGCTTCGGATATTAGCGGATAGCAGGACAGCACTTCACGACGGAGCAATCCACCATTCTCTCCAAATAATTAATTATAATTATAAATTTAGCAATAATGAAAAAATCCAGTATTTTATTAAGTTTGGTCATGCTTTTTGGAATCATATTTATGGGTAGTTGTGCCAAAGACAATTGTGAACGGACGGTGACTTATACCAATATGACACCAGTGTATATGAGTTACGAGGATTTTAGAAGTTCCGTTGCTTTAGAATCGGCTCGTGACCTTGCAAATCCTGGTAAAATATATCTTTATGGCAAATATCTTTTTATCAATGAAGTGAGAGAGGGAATTCATGTGATTGATATGAGTAATCCTGCCAATCCGCAAAATATAGCATTTATCAAGATTTTGGGAAATGTGGATATTGCCATCAAGGATAATGTTTTATTGGCAGATAGTTTTATGGATATTATCGCATTGGATATTTCTGATATGAACAACGTAAAAGAAATTCATAGAATGGAAAATGCTTATAGTAATGATTGGAATTTGGGAATCGTTTTTGATGAGAATGAAGGCGTTGTGGTTGAGTGGATTCCTGAAGAAATTACAGAAGTGACAGATTGTGATTCTAATAAAGGTGGTGGCGTTTTTTGGGGTGGACTTGATAATTCTACTGTAGATTTTGAATTTGATTCGGCACCACAAAGCAGTAGCAATAACGGAAGCAATGGACCAGGCGTTGCAGGCTCTTTTGCTCGTTTTTCGATTGTGAACAATCATTTGTACACGATTGATAATTACCAATTACATTCTTTTGATATTACCAACCCTGCACAACCCAACAATTTGAATCAAGCGGTTTCTATTGGTTGGAATATAGAGACGATTTTCCCTTACAAAGATTTCCTTTTCTTTGGTTCTCAAAATGGGATGATTGTGTACAGTATCAGCAATCCAGATGCGCCGACTCATGTATCGCAATTACAGCATTTTAGAGGGTGTGATCCTGTGGTGGTTCAAGATGATATTGCGTATGTAACCTTGCGTAATGGCAATCCTACTTGTGGAGGCTTCGAGAATCAATTAGACATTATTGACGTATCTGATATTTACAATCCTGACTTAATCAAGTCTTACGATATGCACAATCCTCATGGCTTAGGCATTGATGAAAATACGTTGTTTTTGTGTGATGGCGAAGATGGGTTGAAAGTTTTTGATGTAGAAGATTCAAACAATATCGACGAGATGGAACACTACAAAAATATTGATACCTACGATGTGATTCCTTTGGATGATTATCTCTTTATGATTGGTAGTGATGGTTTCCGTTTATACGATTACAGCGATTTGGAGGACATTCATTTATTAAGTACGATTCCTGTTGTGCCAGAACAGTAAGCTTCGCTTGGTTTTTGTGGTTTAAGTAGTTTTTGTGGTTTTTGTAGTTGTAGGTGAGCATGTTTTCGCCGCTTTGTGATTTGGAGGATTATTGTAGAGCCTAATTCCCTAATCAACTAATACACCAAATCCCGTAGAGCCTAATTCCCTAATCAACTAACTTCCCAATATACCAATCCCAAGTCGAACTAATTTCCAATTTAGAAAGGAAAGTCATACCTTGTGGGACGAATTTACGTTTTGATAGAAATAAACAATATGAAACAAGCAATTTTTTGTATTTTGATAATTACTTTAGGACTGTTTTCTTGTAAGAAATTCATTCCAGAATCTGAGCAAATAGCCAACTTTATTGTTGAGCATGATTTGGATATGGCAGTGACAGAATCAGGACTGTTCTACAAAATTTATGATGAAGGTGTCGGCGACCATCCTACTGATGCCTCTACCGTTACGGTACACTATACAGGTACGCTTTTAGACGGAACGATTTTTGATGGCACAACAGTTACCAATCCAGCGAGTCTTAATTTGAGTGGTACAATAGAGGGTTGGCAAGAAGGTATTCCTTTGTTGAAACGAGGAGGATCAGCGACTTTTATTATTCCATCAGAATTGGGCTATGGTCAGACTGGGCAAGGTGCCGTTATTGGCCCCAATACGCCTTTGGTTTTTGATGTAGATTTGATAGATTTTTAGAGAAATCCCCAATACTTAAAAGAAAAATAGAACGAAAAAGCCAATGTCTTCGATAAAGAAGCATTGGCTTTTTTTTTGATGTTTTTCTTTTAAGGAGCGAACGTTTTGTTGCTTCGTCGTAAAGGAAAGTCCTGCTATCCGTTAATGGATGGCATCTCTAAGATGCCTTACATTTTCTCACGAACTGCACCGCCTTGAAAGGCATTTCCAAAATGCCTTTCATTTCCACAAATGAACTGAAAAGGCAGCCAACGCAATCATCCAACCACTGCTATCAGGGCTATTTTGGATGGTCTGGACTTCTTATATGCGCTTTGGTCATTTGGTCATCGAGCGAAGCCGAGATAAGCGAAGTCGAAATGAAAAATAACTTTATTCATTGAGCGAAGCGAAAAAAATTTATATGCACTTAAAAAAACTAAAATAACTTATATGGTTCAGAATTCAGAAGTAAAATGAAATTCTATTTCAGGAGATTGTTGTTGCAGCATTTGTAGCGTAAAGGAAGATTCTGCCAAGAATACATCCCGACCTTCCTTGTCTTCTGCCATCAAACGCTGTTGTCGTTCCTTAAATACTTTTAAGGCTTTTTCATCTTCACTGGAAATCCAACAAGCCTTGTGCAACAACAAAGGTTCGTAACGACAAGCAGCACCATATTCATGTTCCAAACGATACTGAATGACATCATATTGGAGCGCACCCACTGTTCCAATGATTTTGCGACCATTGTTGAGACGAGTAAATAGCTGTGCGACGCCTTCATCCATTAACTGATCGATTCCTTTATTCAATTGCTTAGACTTCATTGGATTGGCATTCTCGATATAGCGGAATTGTTCGGGAGAGAAACTTGGCATTCCTTTAAACTGTAGATTTTCGCCTTCCGTTAGAGTATCCCCAATTTTGAAATTACCACTATCATACAGACCGACAATATCACCAGGAAACGCTTCGTCTAAGACCGTTTTTTTAGAAGCCATAAATGCGGTTGGATTGGAGAAACGCAATTTTTTATCGAGACGAACGTGGTGGTAATATTTATTGCGTTCAAATATTCCAGAACACACTCTTACGAAAGCAATACGATCTCGATGACGAGGATCAATATTGGCATGGATTTTAAAAACGAAGCCTGTAAATTTATCTTCTTCGGCTTTTACAATACGTACATCCGTTTCACAAGGCTGTGGTTTCGGAGCAATTTGGGTAAAACAATCTAATAGTTCTTTGACCCCAAAATTATTCAACGCACTTCCAAAAAATACAGGAGATAACTCGCCTTTTAGATAAGTTTCTCGGTTAAAATCTGGATAGACTTCTTGCGCCAATTCCGCTTCCTCTCTCAATTCCTCTGCCAATTTTTTACCCACCTGTTTATCTAAAATAGGCTCGTTTAAATCTTTAATGACGATGACATCTTCTTCTGATTGTTTGCCATGTGGGGAAAAAAGCGATAGTTTTTCCTCATACATATTGTAGATTCCCTTAAATTCGGGTCCCATACCGATGGGCCAACTCAAAGGACAAACATTCAAGCCCAGTTTTTCCTCTACTTCGTCCAAAAGCGTCACAGCATCTTTTCCATCTCTATCCAATTTATTGATAAAAACGATGACAGGTGTTTTACGCATGCGACAGACCTTGACAAGCTTTTCCGTTTGAGTTTCCACGCCTTTTGCCACATCAATCACCACAATTACGCTATCTGCTGCCGTTAAGGTTCTAAAAGTATCTTCGGCAAAATCCTGGTGACCAGGCGTGTCCAGAATGTTGATTTTTAGGTTGTTGTATTCAAAACCCATCACAGAAGTGGCGACAGAAATTCCTCTTTGTCGCTCAATTTCCATAAAATCGGAGGTCGCATGTTTCTTGATTTTGTTGGATTTTACCGCTCCAGCCGTTTGTATCGCACCCCCAAAAAGGAGTAGTTTTTCTGTTAAAGTTGTTTTACCCGCATCAGGGTGGCTAATAATTGCAAAAGTGCGTCTCTTGTTAATTTCGTCTATTAAACTCATAGTTGCTCGAATATTTTGGTGCAAAAGTAGGGTTTTTTTGAAGCATATGAGTTCGTTTGATTTTTTTTTTGAACCATATAAGTGATATAAGTTGCTTTTTGCAAGGGTTCTGACTGTGCAAAATAGACCCGATGGTAGTGGTATGGCAAAATAGTTTAAGTAGTTTTTGTGGTTTAAGTCGTTTAAGTAGTTGCGGTTCTTACTTATTCTATGGTTATTCCTTTTGCCATAAGAACGGACAGCGGGAGCATGCTTTGCGATGAAAGATAGACCATTCTCTCCTAAAATCACTATTTGATAATTATCTCTCCTAAAATGAATTTTACCCCAAGTGAGATAAAATAAACTATATTTACCCTTGAAAAACTAAATTTACCCCAAAAAATATAAAATAAATGAAAGAAGTAGGGTTTACATGGCTTCAAGAAAATTTTAATATTCAAGGTTTTCGATTAACTCATGAGTCTTATATTGGAACAGTGGATAAAATGGAATTAAGTTCAAGAAATACAGTTGTACAAACATTTAAATCAAAATATGATGTAAGTACTGATGATCCAATGTCTCACTTAGAATTTGCTCTAAAATATGATGATTTAAATCTGGCGTTTATTAAGGAAGTATTTGCTTGTATTGGACACCAAACAATAGTAGATTCTATCAAAGTAAATCCAAATCGAAAATATTCAAGAATAATAGGGTATTTATATGAGTTTACAGGAGGCAAGTCAATAGAGATTAATGTTACAGTTACGAATTATGAGAGCATATTGGATGCTTCCAAATATGTCACAGGAGATGTTAAAAAAATATCTAAATGGAAAGTAAATGATAATCTTTTAGGAACAAAAGAACTCTGCCCAGTAATCAGAAGAACTACTGAACTTCAAGAATTACTTAATTGGAATATTGAAGAAGCTATTGGAAATCTAAAACAAGTATATTCTTCAGAAGTTTTTAGGAGAGCCAGTTATTACCTTTATAAAAAAGAATCAAAATCCTCTATTGAAATAGAGAAAGAAGAGCCATCGCAAGACAGAATGGATAAGTTCATTACTCTATTAGAAGGGGCTGGGCAAAAATCTTTTGAAGAAACATTATCTGAAGAAGAATTGGTTCGTTTACAAAACGCTATTGTTGATCCAAGATATGCAGACAATGGTTTTAGAAACTTTCAAAATTATGTTGGTCAAACAATGAGAGACTATACACAAAAAGTACACTATGTATGTCCACCACCACAGTTTGTAAAATCCCTTATGCAAGGAATAGTTGATTTGCATGAAAAAAACACCTCAACAGAAATTATTATAAAAGCTACAATGGTATCATTTGGCTATGTATATGTTCATCCATTTGAAGATGGTAATGGAAGAATTCATCGCTTTCTGATTCATGATATTTTGGTACGTGATGGCATTGTCCCCAACAGTACAATTCTTCCTGTTTCTGCTCAAATACTTGCTCATATGGATGAATATGATGCGACTTTAGAGGTGCTTTCCAAATTGATTGGAGGAAAGGTTAAGTATCATCTTAATGATTCTGGAGAAATGACGGTTACTAATGCATCAAAAATAAAAGCACTATATCAATTTCCAGACCTAACAAATCATGCAATATTTTTAGCAAAATCAATACAATCTACTGTAGATAAAGATCTTCCAGATGAATTGCTTTTCCTTCAATGTTATGATGAACTTAAAGGTAATATTCAAGGTATAGTAGATATGCCAGACCATAAAATTGATCGTATGATTGTTTTTTTACACCAGAATAAAGGAAAGCTTGCAAATCGTAAACGAAAATTTTATCAAGAATTAAGTGATACCGAAATTGAGCAAATGGAGCAGGCTTATATTCAAGTATTTGAACGAAAATTAAGGGATATGTAATTGGCTTTTTTGCAAGGGTTCTGTCCGTGCAAAATAGACCTGATGGTAGTGGTATGGCAAGTAGTTTATGTGGTTTTAGTGGTTTATGTAGTTTTTGTGGTTGTCTCTTGACTTTACTTGATGACCAGTTACTTGCCATAAGAACGGACAGCAGGCCTTTCCTCAACGATGAAAGATAGACCGTTCTCTCCTAAAAAACAATGCAATGATAGACTAAATAGCTCGTTAATCGACTAATTTATCCCACTTCCAAAACAATCTGTAAAGCCTTTTGTAGCTCTTTCATATTGGAATTTATGCGGTGATTTCTGTATTTGTTGAAGATGATGGAGATGGCTAAAATGCTGATTACCCAGAAATTAGCGGTGCTGTGGACGTGATATTGATAAAGGATGATGGCTAATAGGATGCCGATGACTAAATACGACAATAAGATGGTCATCAAGTTTGTGAAACTTGGTCGAAAAGTAAGGGATAAACCGACTTTGTTGTCGTCCATATATTGATAACGGGCAACGACCATGCTTTCTAAAGCTTGGGGATTCCAACTTCGCTTTTTGAGGCGAAAGCTATTGTTTCTAATCTTTAAATCGTAAGCTTTTAGCAGGTGTCTGACATCATTGCCCGTCATTGGATTGCGATGGGAGGTAGTTGCCATTTTGAGTCTTTTTATGACATACTCCCAATTTGTTGCCAAAACCCAATTGAGGGAGTAATAGGGTAGTAATTGCATAGGGATAGTGTTTTTTAGCGTTTTTAGAATAGTATAGTGTGTATTCCAAAAAGGTGGTATTCCTATGTGTGTTTTCACTTCTATCAACCGTCTTTAGGGCAATATAGTTTCATGTGTATGAATTTTTTTTAATATAATTTGTTTTGGGGACGGGTGACTAAGGACAGGTGACAGGTGATTTGAATTAAAGATATTTTGTATTTGTTTGTTAAGTAAGTTCAGAATTACTCACTTGTCACCAGTCACTCGCCCCTAAAAAAAATGTTGTTTATTTGGTATTTAGCAACCATCTTTGTATTTATTTGTTATGCTATTTGCGAAGTAACTGGGTGTATTACTCGTCACCAGTCACTCACCACTTATCACCAAAAAAACATACATGGAACCAGTCATTAAAATTCGTAATTTAACAAAAACCTATAATCCTGATAAAGTCCCTGTTCATGCTGTGAGGGGAATTAACTTGGATATTGTAAAGGGAGAGTTTACAACGATTGTGGGGCCTTCTGGATCAGGCAAAAGTACCTTGCTCAATATGCTGGGCGGATTGGACAAACCGACTGATGGTACGGTAGAAATCGCCAATACGCTCATTAACAATCTTTCCGACAATGAATTGATTGAATTTCGGTTGAAAAATATTGGTTTTGTGTTTCAGGCGTATAATTTGATTCCTGTTTTAACCGCAAGGGAAAATGTGGAGTTTATTATGTTGTTGCAAGATCGTCCTAAGTCTGAACGAGAAGAACGGGTCAAAACCTTGTTGGATTCAGTAGGGTTGGGGGATCGTTTGGATAGCCGACCCACAGAATTATCGGGAGGACAACAGCAGCGAGTAGCCGTCGCAAGAGCATTGGCCTCCAAACCACAATTTGTATTGGCAGACGAGCCAACGGCTAATTTAGATACGCAGTCTGCCAAGAATCTACTGGACATTATGGAGCGTTTGAATCGGGAGGAAAATATGACCTTCGTTTTTTCGACACACGATTATCGGGTGGTGGAACGGGCGAAAAGGGTGCTGACGTTGGAGGATGGGGTGATTGCTTCGGATGAGTGGCGGTAGTTTTCGTTGTTGGGACAAGGCATGCCTTGTCCGTACAGTTTTGTAGTTGTGAAATCCTTCCAATCCATAAAAATCCGTGATTCAAGGCTTTGTGGTTTTGCAAATAAAACTACCACATTGTACATTGCTACCTGAAGAGACTGCTTTGCTTAGTAGTAAACGCATAGAAATTTTGCGATAAAATAAATTTTAAATGTTTCTTTAGGAGCGAACTGTCAGGAGCTTCGTCGTTGCGGAAAGGCCTGCTATCCGTTCTTATCGTTTTGCCAGGCTGCGGGCAGGGCAACCACAAGGGATTGCCCCTACAAAAAAACGATACCACTCCTATCAGGGCTATTTTGGAGGGTCTTTACTGCTATGTAGTGTAAATTAATTCTTTACAAAAAAATACATCATCAAAAAAATAAGATTCTTTCTTTCACTCTGTTTCTATTTTCAAATATAGCAATTCCAATTTTTCACAAAGGTCGCAAAGAAATTGGTTGCTGTTGAGCTTTGCGCTTCTTTGCGTTAAAATTCCTTTGCGCTCTTTGCGTGAAATACAATTCCTAAACCGAATTAGGATTGCTATAAACGTTACAAAGAAATCCCCTCACCTTTCTGATATTCTTTGGTCATTTTCAATAAATTTTGAGGATTGATTTTGCCTTTGGCCTTTACCAATACAAAAGAATCTTCCGAATTGACCACAACCGCTACTTGCTTTATTTTGTTGTTGCGTTTATTAGTCTTAATTGTCAAATTAACTTTTTCTTCTCCTGTATTGACGACAATCAAAGGTTCAAAATTTCTTCGTTTCATTCGTTTGGCGAGACGGTTATATTTGCGTTCAAAACGAGGCGCATAAAAATCGCCATCTTTGACCAATACCCGAACACTACGTAATTTGACAAGTAGTTTTTTTACTTCGGGTTCTTCTTGTTTGTCTACAAACAAGCTCGCTGCTTTAAAAATGAGACCTGGAATCCAAAGAGATACCGAAGTCCCGTCCTTTTCATTATTGCGATCTTCAAGTATAATCGTATCTTGTTCAAGTCGGAGACCCTCTTCTTTTTTAGTTTGTGCAAAAGTTGTTGTAATACAACAGCAAATCAATAAGCTTAGAATTAATAGGTGTTTCATGGGTTTTTTGTTTTTGTGCTTCGCTTAGTTTTTGTGGTTTTTGTGGTTTTTGTAGTTTAAGTCGTTTGGTCGTTTTTGTGGTTATACATCTGTGTAATCCAAAAAATCCGATAAAATCCGTGATTCAAAGGCTTTGTGCGGTGGAGCAAATAAGAACCGCAACTACATAAACTACTCAAACAACAAAAACTACATAAACTAAAAAGAGTTACTTGGTTTCTAATTTATTCAAATGTTCTAGTCCATCTATATCGACAGAGTTGCCTAATTTTGAGATGTCTTTGAGATTGATGATGCCTGCTAAACTGATAAAGACAAAGCTATCAGGATCACCGACCAACATCAGAAGCTCGTTTATTGTACCTGGAGAGGTTTCGTGTACCATAAATTTTACATTGGTTTGATCGTCTTTAATGACCATTAAGTCCTCATAAAAATCTCTTGGGACAAGATTGGTAAATTCGTTGTATAAAGTCGTTGGATCATATAAGTTTTTGCGAACAGTAAGTGTATTACCATCATCGTCTTCTGTTTCGTCTTCGTTATCGTACACTAAAATACGAATGCCTTTTAAATTTTTAACGATGCTCACTACTTCTTGGGCTTCCTCGTCTTCTAATTGCATATTGGCAAAAAGCTCGAACATTTTGGGGGTGATGTAAACGGTGGTGAAGCCATCTTTGCCCGCATAGGTTTCATATACATCAAACATTTTTGATTGATTCGCTTGAGTGGAAGATTGTGCATTTGTATCATTTAAAGAAAGACACAAGAAAGCAACGCCTATAAACAAAATTCTTATTAAACTTTTCATTATTTTCGATTTTTGGATTTTAGAATTTGGGTTGATTGGTTAAATTTATTAAGGTGTTTCAAGTGTTTTTTACTAGTATTTATTTTACTTGATAACATGGTTAATGCCATTTTTGTGGCTTCAAAAGCCTTTTTTCTATCGTTTGGATTGTTGATGTCTAAGACTTGTCCGTTGATGGTTGCAACTTCTCCATTATTTGTCGTTGTTCCTGTATAAATATAAATAGAGCCAATAAGTAGTAAAAGTGTCGCAGCAATAGACATCAATGGATATAGACTTTGTACAATGCTATTTTTTGGTTTTGTTGGATTCGGCATATGGATGGTCGGTGCAGCAGAAGCAATGCTCATATTCTGTGCATTTGTATCAGTAGCTTTGTTTGTTGTTTCGTTGTCTTCTTCGACTTGTATCGCTTGTAAGGTTGCCATCATTTTTGCCTCAAATCCTGTGCTTATGGTTTCTTCTTGGTACGCCTCAAATGTTCTGAAAAGTGGCTGATAGGGGCGTAAATATTCTGGAATGAAGTTGGTATCTTGATTAAAAAACTTTTTGAGTTGTGCTTCTTGTTCCAAAGATGTTTCCCCTTCCCAATAAAGCTCCAAAAGCTGTTTTATTTTATTATAATCCATATGACTCATTTTTTTCGATTTCTTTTTTGACTGCTTTTCTGGCTCGATGTAAATTCACTTTGATTACATTTATGTCTATTTGTAATATTTCTGCAATCTCTTTATAACTGTATCCTTCCATGTCTCGCAGTCGAATAATATGGGCTTGTTGTTCGGGTAATAATTTCAGCACGTTTTGAACTTGTTGTAAAGTGTCTGTTACTTCGGCTTGTTTTTGAGGGGTTGCCTGAGCAGCAGGACTCTCGTAGCTTACTTCAAAAAGCATGGTTTTACGATATTTTGATTTGAAGTGGTCTAAACATAAGTTTTTGACCATACGCATTGACCAAGCTTCCAAATTCAAGATTTCATGCAAGCGATCTCTGGTCTTCCAAAGCTTGATAAAAGCTTCTTGCACGATGTCTTCTGCAATCTCATTGTTGGAGACCATACTCAATGCAAAACGGTATAATTTGTTTTGCATTGGAAAGACGGCTTTATTGAATTCTTCTAAGTTCATATTCAACTGCAAGACGACTGGGAGTAGGGTTTGTTACAGCCGTCTATGAAAAATACGCAACTTTTTTAGTAAGTACTTGATTTACAGGGATAAAATTATTGTTTTTTTGGTGTTTTTTGTTTTACCATATAAGTTTTATATAAGGCCATATAAATTTTTTCGGTTCTGTCCATCCAGAATAGACCTGATGGTAGTGGTATGGCTTTTTTTGGTGCTGTAGTTCTTAGTGCTGTGGTGCTGTGGTTCGGTTCTTAGGTGATATTTGGTTCTTGTTCCAAAAGCCATAAGAACGGACAGCAGGCCCATGCGTTACGACGAAGGAATTTACCGTTCTCTCCAACTAATTAGAATTTAGAATTTAAAAATGCTTTATCTTTGTAACTTTTTTGGTGATTATTTGAATTAGAAGATATGGCGAGACCTATTAAAATCCTTATTTTTCTGTTGCTTATTGGTTATCTTGTGGCAATGAGTCTGTTGTATAAGAAACAAGAAAGTCTTTTGTTTTATCCTGCTCCACTTCCACAAGATTATGAGTATAAATTTGATGCAGCATTTGACGAAATCAACCTAACCACAGAAGATGGAGCGGTTTTGAATGCCCTGCATTTTAAGCAGGATAATCCTAAAGGTGTACTACTCTATTATCATGGTAATGCAGGAAGTTTGCGTATTTGGGGGGAAGTGGGAGCGTATTTTGCGCCGTTGGGATGGGATGTGGTGATTATGGATTTTAGGACATTTGGGAAGAGTAGCGGAAAATTGAGCCAAAAGAACCTGTATAAAGATGCTGAATTGTTTTATGAGTACACTTTAAAGCATTATCCCGAAGAGAAAATCGTCGTGTATGGGCGTTCTTTGGGAACGGGGATTGCCACCAATATCGCCTCCAAAAGAAATCCACAAAAACTGATTTTAGAAACGCCGTATTGGAGTATTTTGAGTATGGCAAAAGCGCATTATCCGTGGTTGGTGTATGATGCTTTGGTCAAATATCCTATGCGTTCCCATAAGTTTATACAAGAAGTAGACTGTCCTATTCATATTCTTCATGGAACATCTGACCGAGTTGTGCCATATGAACAAGGCAAAGAGTTATATGAATCTATTGCGGAGAAAAAACAGGCAGAATTTATCACTTTTAAGAATGGAGGACACAGCAATTTGAAAAATTTTCCTTTATATCTACGGAGCATGGTAAAGATTTTGAAGTAATTGCTTAGTAGTGTACAGTTTTGTTAAAAAGTAAAGAATGTGTATGTTATAAATAAAGGGTTATCTGGCTTAGAGTCAGTATTGTATATATTGAAAAATTACGACTTGGACTTTGTACTCAAAATTTAAGTTGTGTGCATCATACTATACTCCAAAAAAAGTACGTTGTAGAAGCCGAAATAAAATTTATTAAACATTCACAATTTGAATTACGTACTGTTATAGGCAATGTATTTTTTGAAGATAAAAGCAGTTAATAATTTGATTTTTAATATATTATGTGTGCTTCATAAATGTAATTATTAGATATTTAGTAAAAAATATGACATATATAAAACTTTAAGATTTTTATTTGCAAAACAAATTCACAACGCTATGATAATGAATCAATTAATGATTTGTTATGATCAATGTGGATAAATTCTTTTGGTTGTTTCTATATTTGGCTATACCTTTGCAAGCCTTTTGCAAAGAAATAACCCTCTTAATGTTATTTCAATTTGTCACCAAAATAGGTTTATGGATTTGAAAAGATTTACTTTAGGACTGTGTAATATGATAGCTGTATTTGGGCTTACAACAGTGGATGCTTCTTTATTGTGGCAGGATAAAGATGCGGAAAATAAGTTGGCTTATAATAGCTTACAAGCAAGTAGCACACCAGAAGTGGGCTTAATGGAACTATCAGCAATGGAAGATGATCTTTTTCGAGAGAGATTAAGAAATATCAATACAGAAGTTCCCTTAGAATTTAATCAAACAATAAAACGGTCAATTTTAGCCTATTTACACAACAAAAAGAGGACAGAACGGGTCATCGGCTTGTGTCAGGTCTACAAACCGATGTTTGACAATGTATTGTATGAACACAATGTTCCCACGTTGATTGCTTGTTTACCTATTATAGAGTCAGAACTCAATGTACACGCCAAATCTCCAGTAGGAGCGATGGGTTTGTGGCAGTTTATGGAATCTACGGGTAAAATGTACTCGCTTGATGTGAATCGCCATATTGATGAGCGCAAAGATCCCCAACAAGCGACTGTTGCAGCCGCAGAATTTCTATCAGAACTACACGAACGGTACGACGATTGGTTGTTGGCATTAGCCGCTTACAATTGTGGTCCTGGACGAGTCAATACGGCTATTAGAAGAGCAGGCAATAAAAAAGATTTTTGGCAGATTTGTAAGTATTTGCCTCGGGAAACTCGTTACTACGTACCAAAGTTTATTGCAGCTGCTTACGTGTACAACTACTACTTCTTACACGGATTGTCGCCAACAGTGCCAGATCTTTCAATGGATTTTGCTTATTATGTGACAACAGGTGAAGAACCAACAGATGTTTACAATTTTGCCAAAAGCAACAATGTATTACCCTCTTCTGTAAGACGCTTAAATCCTGCTTTGTTATCGGATTATATTCCTTCAAAAACAAAGCTGAAAATGCCTTACAACAAATATGATGCAGAAGATAAATATGCTTATTTGTCGGAAAGCACAAAGTTGAGAGAAGAAATAGACACCTTTTCAAAAATCACACCAATCGTTCCCAATTTTGTTGAAAATGTAGAGATAACCCACGAATTGGTCAAAATTAATTAAGTAAAACAAATGAAACATAAGTAAAACAGAGAATTTTATGCGTAATAATGAGATTTTTTGTCATTATTATAGTATTATGCTGTTTTATTAAGTATATTTTTGTACTTTTACACAGTTGTATAGTTTTTACAAACTAGCATAGAGTGTCAGACAGCAAACCATTATTGTTTAAAAATTTAACATTAGAAAAATGAGTTATGAATTGACAGGTAAAGTACTACAGTTTGAAGAAGTAGTACAAATAAGTGACCGATTCAAAAAAAGAGAGTTCGTCTTAGAGCGTGAGCGTATGGGCGGTTCTATGGTTTTTACAGATTACGTAAAATTTCAGCTAGTACAAGATAGAGTAAATCTTATTGATGATGTAGCCGTTGGCGACATGCTTAAAGTACATTTTGACATTCGAGGTAATAAGTGGGAAAAAAATGGAGAAACTAAGTATTTCACCAATTTAGAGGCGTGGAAAGTTGAGAAAGTAGCGGCAGATACGCCAGCAGCCGACAATACACCACCACCGCCACCACCACCCGGAGAAGATACACCCGTTGCTACAGAAACAGCAGCAAGCGGCGGCGAACCTTTAGAGCCAATGGGCTTAGAAGAAGACGATCTTCCATTCTAAAAAGCTAAAAAATAGGGCAATTTGTTTGTCCCAAATATTGATGGCAAATAACGAGATTTTTTCTGGTTATTTGCCATTTTTTTTTAGAACCCAATCCCCGTAGAGAAAATTCACGAGTTTTCTAAACCCAATCCAACCACCCGAAACAAAACCCAAAAATTTTCTAAACCCAAAAATTGGCAACCCAATTACCATGACCACATTATTCGCAAGGAAGAAGGATATTGGCGAATTAAAAATTACACCAGAATCAACCCTTCAAACTGGGACGACGACAAATTTAGAATTTAGTAATATTCTATTTTTTAGGAGAGAACGGTCAATTGCTTCGTCGCCACACATGGTCTCGCTATCCGTTCTTATGGCTTTTTGGAAAGAACCACAATCACCTAAGAACCGAACCAAGAACGACGGCACTAAGAACGACAGCACCAGAAAAAAAGCCATACCACTCCTATCAAGTCTATTTTGCACTGTCTCAACTGAATTTACTTGATGTGATGAACAAGATTTACGATCATTTGAACTAGAGTACAAAAGTAGTATATTTATATCATTGTTAAAACTTAAAAGTAAGTGTTGCATCCGTTTTTAACTGCTGGGAAGTTGTTGTATATATTGGGTTGTTAGCAGCAAATAAAAACATACAAAATGGCAAATAGAAGTTACTTATACTCCATAGACTTTGACAGAACTAAAGGAGAAAGAAAGGATGGAGAAAAAATCTTTGGACTTTCTGAATATTCATATTCTATACCTCTATCTTATAA
>ENA-ORXM01002878-ORXM01002878.1-marine-metagenome-genome-assembly--contig:-NODE-2878-length-18683-cov-3.835752_pt1 | contig 18683 bp, 20 predicted proteins | sample MGYA00237867_ERZ511480 | MGnify/ENA primary metagenome ERZ511480 (study PRJEB26309, sample SAMN06266103) | marine metagenome | isolation source: Algal blade | place: United Kingdom:Sidmouth, United...
TACCGAACTCAATAATTTAAGTGTTGAAGAATAAGCTCGAAGGTTTTACTTGTCTGAGCCTCTATCTCAAAGGATCGATAGATTCTATCATAAATCTCGTTTGTAGCTTTATTCGTAAATGTGATCACACAAACTCTTCTTAATTTATCCTTAATCTCATCTTCACTTACTTCTAATTCATTTGAGATTTTAATTTTAGTAAAATAGTTTTTTAAAAATTCAATAATGACAAATGTTTTACCTGCTCCTGCTCCCGCACTTAAAAGCAGAGCTCCTTTATGGTCAATAATTTTTTCTTGCTCTAAACTAAGTTTCATTGTCGCTCCAGACAAATATTTCTAAAGTCACAAAACGAACAAGACTTATCATCCTGAGGAGTTGCAAGGAACAATCTATCTTCAGAGATACTCTTTATAACTTGTGGCTCAAATTCTTTATATTTTTCGACCGTTGACATCAAGTGAGCGTTGGCCCTTTTCTTACCACCAAGGTGTTCATATGGAAAAGTTGATAAAATTCTCGAACTAGAAGGAGTCGTTAGATTATAATATCCAACAATGAAATTATTTCTTTTAATTAATTTATCTGCATAGAATAAGGTCTGTATTTTTTTTAATTCCAAGATCGCTTTTACCGTCGGAATTGATGATTGCCCTGATTTGAAATCTATGATGGCCTCTTTTTTATTTCCTATAATATGTAAATCTACAAACCCTTTAAAACCTGTTTTATTAATCTCTTTTTCAAAAAAGAATTCCGGTTCCTGAAATTGTCCTAAAAGCTCTTTTACAAATTTCACTCCATTAGAAACTCTTTGATAAGAAATCTCTTGTAGACTGCTAGTTTCCTTAAAATTAATTTTTTTATGAGCAAAAAACTTTAAGAAGTATGCCTCATACCATCGCCTAAAACCTGAAGGCGTGACGTTTTCCTTGAAATAACTCTCTATTGCTAAATGTTCAAATCGCCCTCTTTCCAAGGAATTCATCAGGTCATCAGACTCCAAAGGTTTTGTTAAGTTTGTCTCATACCTGAAATAATATTTTCTTGGGCAATCGATATAAGATTGTAGTGATGTTGGGGAGTGATATTTACGCTCACTAGAAGCGCTGGAGTCTAGGGAAATATAACTTTCAATTTTCTTAGCATTGGATTTGATTGTCCATTTCCCTAAATCTAAATGTTCTAGGTATGATTGAATTTTTTTATTTTCTAAGTAAAACTTTTGATCCACGATTAAAGACTTTGTTTCATCAAATACAATTGCTTCAACAAAAAAGTCTTTATATAAATCTTCTAGCCTAGTATTTTTAATTGCTCCTATAGCGCCCAAAGCTTTTAAAGTCTCTTTCGGTAAACTCCAATGGGGATCACTACTATGAGTATTTGCCTGCTCATAAAAACAAACAATCTCCTTGTCACCAATATATAGTAATTCATCCAAACTATAGAGAGCATAATCTTCATTAAAGTTCACCAAAAAGACCCTTGGCAAATCAAGCTCTAAAATGGATTGCATTAAGTGATAGTCAAAAAAGGTGAATTTTTTTTCTGAATCAAACTTCTCTACCTGCTTAATCAATAATAAAACAATCTTAATTTGCTTGTAATGACTTTGTATCAGAGATTCTTCTAAGTATTTTTCTAGAAAAATATTTAAACTTAATATTTTCTTGCCTAGAAAGCTCTTAAGTATTGATTCGATTTCTTGCAAGATTTGACTGAAGTATCCTTGATCAATTTTAAAATAGACCTCACTACCTAAAGATTGAATCCATTCGATTTCATAATTATTAACTGATAAAATATCTTGATCATTTATGAAGTCACTCTTAAAACTCAAATTTTCAACATAGTTATTTACAGGAGATTTTCCTTGCTCATTTCCAATTTTAATTATTTCAAATTCAGGAATCCAATTTGCCCAATCAAGGTGAGAACTTTTCATGAGTACATCTTCGGGGATCCCAATTGATACGCTTCTTTCTAAGGACAGCTCATTAAAGAAGTCGACTTGATTAGAATTAAAAAACTTAAAACCCCAAAAAATATAATGATTTCTTTCAAATTTATTGATCTCATTTTTTAGTTCATTTATGACACGAGCCTCATCATAGAAATCATTTTCCTCTAAAAAACTATAAGAGTGATAATAAAAAGATTGCTCTTGTTTTCGAAGGGTTTCAATCACTGAAGAGAAACTATCAAAATTATTTGTATTGTTCCTAATTTCAGTAAAGTAATCAAAAGCTAATTTAAATTGATTAAAATTTTGCACTTGCCCGGTTTTATTCCATATTTCTGACAAGAGCTTCAATAGTTCAGATTTTTTCAATAAATTTATATCTGAAGTGTAATTTTGAAGAAAGTTCGAAATTGAGATTATTTCTAGATTTTTAAGTTGGGCTCTAAGAAGATCGGCTTCATTTGGGCTGGGAACTATCACAAGTGAAGATGTACTAACTAAGTTTTTCCAAAACTTATCTTTATAAAGTCCATTAATTGATTTGAAAGTTAATAAATTTAACATGTGTTTATGGATATTTTCTCAGAATATTCCACTCTCCATTTTCCAGAAAAGTACAAGAGATTCTATCATGCAAGCGATTATCTCTTCCTTGCCAAAATTCAATTGAAGTAGCTTGAATTTGATAGCCACCCCAGTCATCTGGTTTTTCAATTGTACTTTCTTTCATTAAAGATTCATATACTTTGATTAAGCTTTCTCTTGAATCTAGCTCTTTGCTTTGCATTGAAGCTTTCGCCGCACACTGGCTCTCAAATGGTCGGGACTTAAAATATTCTTCAGACTTTGCGGCAGATACTTTAAAAGCTAAACCAGTAACTTTTACTTGCCTGAAAAATTTTTCCCAATAAAAGTTTAAACTTACTCTATTGTCTTCTGAGATATCACAACTTTTGGGGCTCGAGTAATTTGTATAAAAAATAAAGTTCGACTCATTCAATTCTTTTAATAATACAACTCTAGAGCTAACTCCATTTATTTTAGAATAAGTTGAAAGTGTCATTGCATTTGGTTGGGTGACCTCGGCATCAATAGCCTCATTGAGCCACTTATTAAAAAAAGTAATAGGATCATTATTTAAGTCTTTAACATTCAACTCTCTATTTCCAAAACCAGGTCTCAATGTTTTTAAATTTTTCATTTATAGATTTGTATGAATATTTTGGAATTCATAAACTCCGCAAAACAACTCTGAACTGGCACCAAAACTTAAAATTGGAGAAACAACACCTCTTTTGTCTGTCTTGATCGAATTATTTAAATCTCCCCATTTCTTACCTCTTAAAGGAAAATCTAAATTAATTGTTCCTCCACCAGTTAATAGAATTAAAGTATTAGATGGGTCATACGTTTTTTTTATAAAATTGATATATCTTTCAATATTTACCAAGGTTTCGTGTGCTGCCTTATAATTCCCAGTATTTAGATATTTTGAATAATCTAAATTTCTATAAACTATTAAGATGTTGTTTTTTAAATATCTTTTCATCAACGAGATATGATTTTCCTGCAATGAATTAAAGCAATTCCCCTTTGAGCATGATTGATCATCATAAACTCCCGGTGTTACTTTCTTGGTATTGTTTGCATGAAACTTTAATCTATCAACAGACATATTATTCTGAGTTCTATTTATGAAAACAAGGCTGGTAAGCCAAGAACTTGATTTACACTTTGAACTATTTAACAGTGAATCTTGGGGGTCAAAGCCTTGTTCAATAAAAACCTTTGTATGATTTAAATACTTATTTTTTTGATAAAAAGGATCAGAAGAAAAACTCTGACAATTAAGAGCATCAAAACTTGTACCAGAGATTTGAGAGTTAAGAGAATGAGAAAGATTAGGTCGCATCTCAAAAAGAGTATAATCCCAAAAATTTCCTAAACATGAAAAGCTATCTAGGACTTCACCTTTAGACGGATCCCAGTCAGTAAACTTTAGTAAAGCCAAATGCTCCACAGAGAATCCAGGAACTTGAATCCAAAAAATATTTTCAGGTTCTTGTCCAACTTTATGTTTATTTCCCCCCAACTCTATAGTTTGAGAGCAAGAAAGTATAAACAAAAATAAAATAGCTCTAAGAAATATATTCATTTATTTTACCAAATACTGTAACAGGTCTTATCTCTACCATACATTTTTTATATGTATCTTGCGAACACTTTCCACGTCCATCTTTACTACAAGGCCTACACGCAAGCTCCACTTCCAAAACCTCAACATTCTTACTGGCCGGATATCCAAAGGCCGTAGGTCCCATTAAGCATACTCCCGGAACGTTTAATCCATCTCCAATATGTAACAGTCCCGTATCAGCTGAAACAAAGTATTTTGACTCTGATAAAATGTAGCAACTCTCAATCAGTGAACATTTATCAACAAAGTCTAAAACTCTCTGAGGAAATCGAGCCATGATCTTTTGAGCAACTGCTTTTTCCAATTTTCCTCCAAGCAATACTACATCTTCTGATGATTGACTGAGAATTAATTCGATTAAACTCATCCAGTGCTGCTGAGGCCATATCTTCAAATCCCAATTAGCACCAAGAACCAATGCAACCTTGCCTTTAGGAAGATTTAAAGGATCAGTTTTAAAAACCCACTCTGAGACTTTTAATTCTTTTAGTCCTAAAGGAGTGATAAAACTTAATCTTGAAATAAACGGCCAATTACTAAAATAGTTCTTTCGAAATTTAAATAATAAAAATCTCTTTAGTCGAAATTTCTTTCTTGTCACAACACGAACTAACTTTCCAAATCTCATCATTGTTTTAACGATAAAACTCCTAATATTGCTATGCGCGTCATATATTAAATCGTAGTCTTGATCTCTTAAACTTGAAGCCATTTTCATTAAACCAAAAACACCTAGCTCCTTATTAAATGAATGTATTTTAGTTATGTTCTTTTCAAGCTCTACAATTTCAACAAAATTTGATTTTGTTAAAAAATCTATCTGAGATTTTGGATATTTCTCCAATAAAGCAGGAATACACGATAAACTCTGTACGATGTCTCCAAAACTGCTGAATCTTATTATTAATAGCTTTTTCATTTCTTTTAACTTTCTGAGTATAATAGTCATTAAATAATTTAATTTAAAGGAATAATCCTATGGATATGAATGCAACTCGAGAAATTATGTGGAACATCCCAAGTTCGTTTAAATACGCAATGTATGGATTCTTCTTACTATCAGTTTGTGTCTTCATTAAAGGTACTTATTCAAAGTATCAGTATGTAACTCAAGGTGGATCTATCAAAGGACTTCTTCCAGATAAATTAAATTGGAAAAACCTTTTTGAAACAATTTTTTTTCAAGGAAAAATTAAAAGATTTAAAGCACCTGGAATTTTCCATACATTAATTTATTATGGGTTTATCATTTTATGGATTGCTACAGATCTAGTTGCTATTCACTTTGATACTCCTTTTAAAGTTTTTAAAGGACCAGTTTATATTATCGTAAGTTTTCTTGCTGACTTTGCAGGTTTAGCAATTCTAATTGGTCTTGGACTTGCTTATAAAAGACGATACATAGACAAGCCAGATTTCTTAAGTGCGACCAAACCAAACCAAGAAAAGTTCATGTACTATATGCTTGGTGCATTAGTACTTTTAGGTTTTTTATTAGAAGGTATTCGAATTGCAGGTGTTGAGGACTTAGCAACTACTCCTGAAGCAATGTACTCACCTATCGGTTTTTTAATTGCTAAAATTATAAGTGCTTTTAATCTTAGCGATTCCTCATTAAGTTTAGTCTATAGAGTGAGTTGGATGGTTCATATGATTAACACGATGGCATTTGTCGCTTCTATTCCCTATACAAAATTCTTTCACTTTATAGCTGCACCAGTAAGTGCCTTAGTTACTCCACCGATGAGAGGAGCTGTACTAGAGCCAATGGACTTTGAAGATGAAACAGCTGAAACATTTGGACTCGGTAAATTATCTGAACTTTCCATGAAGCAAAGACTAGATACTCTCTCATGTGTTGAGTGTGGAAGATGTACTCAGGTTTGCCCTGCTAATTTAGCTGATAAGCCTCTAGATCCTAAAACTATTATTACAAAAATGAGAGATGTTGCAGAAGCTGCAGGTAAAGCAGATAAAGATCTTTGGGAAGATCAAACGTATTTAAACAACGAATTAGATGCATGTACTACATGTGGTGCTTGCATGGAAGAATGTCCAATGAATATTGAGCACGTTGATATCATCATGGACCTTAAGAGATACAAGGCCCTAACTCTTGGACAATTACCTCCTGCAGCAGCAGATGCTACGAATAAAATTCGAGTCAATGGAAACCCTTGGGGAATCTCACAGGATGAAAGATTTAAATGGGCCGAGGGCCAAGACGTTCCAGTTGCCGTTGAAGGTGAGAAGATTGATTATCTATACTATGTAGGTTGCGCCGGCTCATACGATGCTTCAAACCAAAAAGTTGTTAAAGATACTGTCATGTTACTAAAAAAAGCAGGAGTAAACTTCGCTGTCATGGGTAAAACAGAAAAATGTAATGGTGATCCAATTAGAAGGTTTGGAGACGAATACACTTTCTTTGAAATTGCGATTGAAAATATTGCCAACATGAATAAATACAGTTTTGATAAGGTCGTCACTCATTGCCCACATTGCCTCCATACCATTGGAAAGGAGTATGCAAAGTTCGAAGACGGTCAGTTTGATACAGTCCATCACACAGAGTTACTAAGTGAGCTAGTAAGAACAGGAAAACTTCAGCCTAAAAAATCAATAAACGAAGAATTTACTTTTCACGATCCGTGCTACCTTGGTCGCCATCATGGAGAATACAATGCTCCAAGATCTATTTTAGAAGCCATTCCTGGACTGAAAGTAACAGAGATGGAAAAAAATAAAGACAAGGCCCTATGTTGCGGAATGGGCGGAGGAAATATGTGGTACGAGCTCGATGAAGGAAAGCATCTTGCTGAAAATAGACTAGAAGAGATTGGAGAAACGAGTGCTCCCAAGCTAGCAACAGCTTGTTCTTTCTGCATGATTAATTTTAATTCTTCAAAAGGGACTGTTTCAACGACTGAGAATTTAGAAGTTGAAGATATAGCACAAATATTAGCTAAATCGATTGAATAAAATGAGCAAAGCTATGAGAGTATGGCTCATTTTATTCATCTATAGCTTTGTGACTCATGCTCAAGAAAACCCTGGAATTTTATTATCCCTTGATAATTTAATTTCCAAAGATAAACAAAAAATTGCCTTTTATGCTTCTAATTCAAACTTTCCCTTAATCATTTCAGAGAAAAAGGATATTGATCCAAAAAAATATTCTTATGAGTTAAACCTAGACTATCTAAACTCTTTATTCTTCAACTCTCCTGCAACATTAAATAATTCTGTTGGAACAAATATCTGCACCCTCTATGAGTTAATTTATTTAAATGTTTATCAACATAAATCTTTTAAGAATTCTCTTATAGCCAACCAAATAAATAAACGAACAAAACAAGCAAAAGCAATTAAGGCTCTCAAAAAGACCCTACTTACACATCTAATTAATCAAAACTGTCCACAATCCAAGGCCAATATTACACTAGCAAGAAATAACAATTATAAAGTATTAAAAAATTATAGCTTCAATGAATTACTACAAAGTAATAGATGTGATCAAAAAGTTAAAAGCTTAGTCTCATCTCAGCACTTTCCGTATATTGCATACCTATCTAAAAGAGCGAAAAACAAGCCCTCAATATTTAAAAATGTTTCCGCTGAAGAATTGAATGGACTAAAACTATTTAATCAATACTTACAAAATAATTCTCGAATATGCTCAAATCAAAGAGGTGAGAATCTATTAAGTATTAGCCAAGATGAGCTAACTAGAAAAAATTACATCACCCCACTTTGCAAAGACTTTTATAAAACAAAGAGAAGCTTAAAAAGTAATGAGATTTTAAAATGCTTAAATGCAATAAGAAACAATTTAGATTTCTGCTATACTCACAAAGCAAGATATAATAATGCATTCTTTCCACTTCAAGACTGTAAAGTCATTGGAGAAAACTTTATTTTAAATAAGTACAAGAACTTAACCTCAGATTGTCCTGGTAAAATTGCCAATGAAGGTATTGTAAATGCAGCCAGAATTATTTCAACCATTACAAACGTAAAAGAAAAAGATCACTGTTTTTCGAAGAAAATTGAGAAGCTAGTTCAATTTTCAAACAAAGCTGGAGTTGAAGATATTTGGGATGTAAAACTTTGCTACTTAAATAAGTTTTACAACGACAAAAGATGTTACAAAACTCTCTTTGATAAAGTTGACGGTCCTCTTTCTTATAAAACGATCATTGAAAGAATCCTCAGAGATTCCAAGGTAATCACCTCAAATATTACTTGCATGACAACAAAATATAAAGTTTTGAAAATTGGTGCTTCTACATCAGGCTGTGCCATTCAAATAGATCCATCAATTTGCTCTCTGAATTCTTGTCCATTTACTATCTTCATTGATGGTAAAAAAATAAAACACAACATACACCTGGAGTCTAAGATTCACCTCAGCTATTTACCAAAAACGAATAAAGATTATAGCAACTCCTTTCAGAGTCTTTTAAAATCTGAATACAAGATGAATTCAAGTAGTATTAAAAGTATGACTCAACTAAAAAAATATCTAAAAATAAAGGGCTCAATTATTCATGGTGTTGGCTGTGCTGAAGAGCTATTAAGTAACTTCTTTTTCAAGAAATCCTTTTTTAGTTGTCGCCCAATTCCTTTTCTTATTTCAGGTGTTAAAACTGATGCTAGAGGATATAATAATGCATTAGTCAATCTTTCAATCGATAATATGATCAATACCCGAGAATTAGCTTGGAATGATATTTCAAGTTCAGTTTCAAGTTATTCCAAACACTTTGGAAAATGGAGTCTTTATGCAATATATAAAGATTAGCCTTCTCATTTTTACTGGGTTAGCTTTTGGAAATACCAAGGCAAGATTATTCAACCCAAAATTCTCTACATCTCAAATTAGAGCATATTACCCTGAGCTAAATATTAATTACACTCAAAACTTTAAAGGCGAATTAAATGTTTCAAAAAGTAATAAGAAGAAAACTATTTTAAAAAATTCAAATCCAGATGTTCTTTACATTGTCTCATCCGACAATGATAAAATCGTTGGTATTGAAAAAATTGAAAACTTTTCACGAGAGTTAAACTTTAGAAAACTCTCAACTTTGTATTATACTAAAAATGGAGACTCTTCAGTTACAGAATTAGGCAAAGGTGTATCTTTAAGTATTCACCTAAATGGTGAGTACGCAAGCTTCTATCACCCTGTAAAAAAAGAAATTATCATTCAAGGAATCAAAGACTTTAGTGTAAAGAAAATAAAATTAAAAAATGTTTGGAATCCATACTTTTACCCAACTATCATTATGAACTATTCCAAAGATGTTATCTACAACGAATATGCAGACGATGGAAAAATGCGAATAAGTAAATTCAACCTGAGAACTAATAAAAAATCGATATTACTAAGGTCTAAAAGTATTAAAAGAAGATTTGACTTCTGCATTCATCACTCAAATGAAATGATTTACATTCTTAATTCAAGTATTGATACATTAAACTCTCTCCCTACTTTCATAACGACTATTAACGGAGAGCAAATTTACAAAACCGATTACAAAATTACGGGAAAATTAATATGCTATAAAGACTCTCTCTTTTTCTCTCAAGAGAAAACTAAAATCACAAACGATGAAGAGTACAAATACACCTTGCGAGGATATGAATTTAAAAACTCTAAATTATTGCAATTGTATACCTCTCAATATCAAATCAATTTATTCAAGCAAGGCAATACTGTTTACTTTCATAACAATAAAAACATCTATGAGTTGTATAAAAAATGAAAACCTTAATACTATTATTTTTTTTCAGTCTCACTCTTAGCGCTCAGAGTATTACTGAACCCATCGAACTCACTTACTTAAATAGATGTCTGCAAACAAAGAATCTTCAATTGATAAATAAATCTTTAACTCAAGATCAATACTCATTTCTTTTAAAAGAGATCATTTTAAAAGGGATTTTATCTAGAGAAAATTTCCCTAAGTACCTCACTTTAAAAAGTATAAGCTCAAAAGAAATCCCTAAAATATTTAATAATGCTGAAAAGAACATTTCTGCTTATTGTCCTTTAACAAGGTTTGTTTTAAATGGACTAAAAAATGACTATTTAAAAGATAAATCAAAGTTCTTAAGATATTTACCTCATCTTTCACCTTGGTTATCTTATTTCAAAACTGCCTCTAGTCCAGAGGGTATTAAACCACTTTACCAAACCCTAGCTCGGCAAATAAGAAGACGCTTCACTCTTTTAAAAGGAAAAGTTGATATACAATCTTATGATCAAATAATTTATAAAGAAATCCCAGTACAAAAAATCACACCAAGTGATATGAACGAAGAGTTAGACTCCTTATTCGAAGTCATCGAATAATTAATTTCTATTACTTCTTCCAGGAAACCTATGTTGAACATTTCCAAGTGTAGATGTCTTAATTTTCTTAATAGAGTCTATTCTTCTCTCAGCCAATCTATCAGTTGCATGATGAACAGGAATATTTTCATTATCTGAAATTTCAAAAACATTGAGTGTTTGATCATAAATGCTATCGATCATTCTTCTAGATTTGGAGTCACTCCACCCTTCAAACTCAATACTCACATTCATTAAACCACCAGCATTAATTAAATAATCTGGAGCATAGAGAATATTTCTCTTTTTCAATTCTTCACCGTGATAATCTTTATCTAATTGATTATTGGCTGCTCCACATACTATTTCACATTTAATTCGACTCATCGTCTCATCGTTAATCGATGCTCCTAAAGCACAAGGAGAAAAAATGTCACACTCAACATCATAGATTTTTGAAGGGTCAACAAACTCAGCACTTGGTACAGCTTCTTTCATTCTTGCAATATTAGTCTCTGAAATGTCTGTGAAAATTATTTTTCCATCATGCTCTGCTATCAACTTACCAAGTTCAAAACCTACTGAACCAACTCCCTGTAGAGCAATTACTTTTCCTGCCGGAGAACGAGTTGCGTATCTTTTAAAACAAGATGCTTCTAAACCTCTATAAACACCAAGGGCTGTATAAGGAGCAGGGTTTCCAGATCCCCCTCTAATTTTAGCAACACCAACAACATTACTAGTCTCGACAAACATTTCTTCAATATCACCAACCGTTATATTTACATCTTCTGCTGTTATATATCTCCCATTCAGAGACTCAATAAAACGACCATAAGATCTAAATAAAGCTTCGGATTTATCTTTTTTGGGATCACCAATAATAACTGCTTTCCCACCACCAAGATGAAGGCCCGAAACAGCTGCTTTGTAAGTCATCCCTTTAGATAATCGAAGAACATCTTTTAATGCATCCTCTTCAGTAGCGTAAGACCACATTCTAGTCCCGCCAAGAGCTGGTCCTAAAGTTGTATCGTGAATAGCAATAATTGCTTTTAAATTACATGTGGGGTCACTAAAAAATACAACTTGCTCATGCCCCATACTATTTATCTGTTCGAAAATGCTCATAACTTCCTTCCATATTTTTTTAATTGAGATAAAAACTTGATTATATTAGTAGATTTTTTACACTTTTTGGGTATAAATTTAAGCATGCACCGTGCAACAAATCTTTCCTCAAGTAAATCTATTGAGTTACTCCCTGAAGAAACTCTTTGCGATGGCTTCCATAGAAATGACCTAGAGCTTCGTCATGGATGTTTGGCTGGAAGTTGTGGAGTCTGTCTAGTCGAGGTCATATCTGGGGCCGAGCTTTTACATAGCCCTAAAACAATAGAGCTAGATACTCTCTCTAGAATAAAGCAGAATAAACCTGAACTACAAGAAGTAGATATTCGTCTTGCCTGTAAATCTAAAATTCAAAATGTTGGTGAAGTTCAGTTTAAAAAAATCTAACTATACTTTAATAAAACTCTATAAAAATCTTCTAAAGTAAATGGCATATTTAAATAATCATGAACACCTAAATCTGATTCTAAATGGGCCTTTACTTTTTCAGGTGTTAAGTGTTTTGAAGTAAGAGTAATCTTAACATGCTTAAATTTCTTCTTCACTAAAGGAATCATTTGGTTACAAAGCCTTGGATACCCACTGTAGTTTAGGAATAAAACAGTATTTCTTTCCTCTTTTAAAGTTTTAGGTAAATCTTCAAACTCTTTAATAATTTCCATATCTAAGCTTGGATCGATTTCAGGGATTAGTCCTTCAAAGTAATCAGACTTATAGTCAAAGAAAACTACTCTAGTCTTAATCTTATCTATCTGAGTAGCATATTCTCTGAGAATAACTGACTGAGGTCCAGCTGCAATTCCACCTAACATTTCTGGAAGGTTTGCTCCCGCTCCCACTTGAACAACTTCAGGACCTTGTTTATTTTCAATCTTTCTTTTTACTTTTTCATCGATTTGAAAAATTAAATCTGTCTCAATGTCGAAATCTTTTTTTGTCATACTAATATAATTCTAATACTTTTTTTCTATTTTCTCTTCTTATTTTCAAATTAATATCATCAGCAGCATCAACGGCACTGTCCCAAGCCGTATAAATTTGTTTTTTGAGGTTCGCTCTCAAATCTCCGGCAATATAAAGTCCTTCAACATTAGTTTCACCTTTAATATTGGTTAATACGAAACCTCTTTGATCAACTTCTGCCCCAAGGCCAATTGCTAACTCATTATAAACAATCATGCCTAAAGATATAAAACATATTTCGGTTGAGATATGCTTGCCTTGATCTAGAACAAACCCCTCAAGAGTTCCAGTTTTTACCTCTCCAAGAATCTGCATTATTTCTTCTTCATGAACATCAATTTTGTAAATCTCTAGAAGTTTTTTAGATTCTTCACTAAATTGAATAGTCTTACCATTTGTCAGGATGTGAATAGAGGGGTTTTTATATCTCTCATAAAGCATAATAGCGACCCAAGCTGCAGAGTTAGAATCTCCAATGATTGAAAGTTCTTTGCCAAATACATGATGACCATCACATCTTAGACAATAATCAGCTGTTTGCTTATTTGCATAGGGCAAAATATCTTTAATGGAATCTTGAATATGAGGTTGTACATCCGTTACACCTGTACACAAAATGACATAGTCACATTCATGAGTTTCCCCAGAAGAATCAAGTACTTGAAAGGTATTATTCTCTTTAGATATAGAGGTTACACCTAAGCTTTTTTTCCAATGAAACTTATCTTTAAAAACACCCTCAGCTAACCATTTCAACGATTCTTTATTAGGCTGCTCAATTCCTCGTTTATATTCTAAATGTCCAGGCATGTTCTCGACTTTCTTAACCCACATCTCTCTAGATTTTTTTCTATCTTTTGGAGTTCCAGGAAAAAATATTGTTTCATCATTGTTAAGTACAGTTCTTAAGACGGCCATGACCCCAGCTGACCCACCACCTATGACACAAATTGGATATTTTTTATTCATATGCAAGAGAATAACTTAATTAAATTCAAGAAGAAAGAGGTTTTACTTCCGAGTCCTTTTCATCTGTTTTATCTTGAGCCGTTGCACTTTCTATAGTGTGACCATCTAATGATTTAATAATAATCTTTTCAATATTAGAATTATTAACTGTTTCTAATTCAAACGAATAATTTTCCCATAAAATGACTTGTCCTTCTTTTGGAAAAACATCTTCAAGCATATCTAGAATAAAGCCTGTTAAAGTCGAATAATTATCATTTAGCGGAATCTTAATATCATATTCATTATACAAATCTCTAAGTGATATTACGCCAGAAACGGTAAGTCCATCAGGACCAATTTCATGGTTAGCATTTGGTAAATCTTCTTCTTCAGTATCATGTTCATCTAGAATTTCACCAAATATTTCTTCCATTATATCTTCAAGAGTAATAATTCCAACCACAAGTCCACTCTCATCTTTTACTAAGGCAAGATGAACTTTGTTTTTATTCATATGATCAAATACAGCTTGAATCTTCATACTTTCATAAACGTAAAATGGATCTTTAATATAATTTTTTAAATCAAAGTTTTCTCTCTCTTTCTCGTCTACGAACGCTAAATCTTTTACGTGTAAAAACCCTATAGGTGAATCCAAGCTTTCTTCAAAAATTGGATATCTAGTGTGAGTATGTTCCTTGACAGCATCAATCACTTCATTAAAGTTTGAATCAATTTGAATCCCATTTACTTGAGTTCTTGGAACCATAGCATCTCTAACTTTAATTAACGGAAATTCTAGAACAGAATTCAACATATCAATTTGTTTTGAATCAATAGACTTTTCTTCTTCAGCTTGATTAACCATAAATTCGATATCATTTTGAGTAATAAGTCTTCCACTAATTTGTGCATTTTTACCCAGCAACATTTCTAAAAGAAAAGTTACAAGAAAAACTGCAGGAGAAAATAAATAATAAAAAAATTTTAAAATGAATAATATAGGATTTACTAATTTCTCAGCACTAGATCTAGCAAAAGTCTTTGGAAAGACTTCTCCGAAAATTAGAATCAATGTTGTCGTTACTCCAGTTGCAATAGCAATGACATTACTTTTAAATAGTTTCATTGCAATGGTTGTTGTTAATGCTCCCAAAAATACGTTGACCAGATTATTTCCTATCAAAATAGTAGTTAAGAGTTCATTAGGCTTGTTCAACATAAATTGTAGGTTTTTAAACTTTTTTTCATTATCTTCGATTAATTGTTTCACTCGATCTTGAGAAATAGTCATTAATACGGCCTCTGAGCCTGAAAAAAATGCAGATCCTATGAGACCAAGAGCAAATAAACCAACATCGGACATATCAATCATTTAGAAAGTCCTTTGAAAAAAAATAAAAAATTTAGAATTGATAAGTTAGATTCAGACGGGGGTTTTATTCAGTTCTCCTTTTTGTGTCTCTAATTCTGGCAATTAACAATTAAGCTAATTTTTCCTTCATGAAAACCTATGAATTTGGCCCAGATTATTAGATCTATTATATCATGAGACATTTTCTAGCTCAAATCTATAATCAAAATATTTAATGCTCAAGGGCTTTTCCTTCAAAATCATGATCAGAATAGACGATTCTATCGTGCATTTCGTGGTTAAAATCATGGATTTCAGCCAAATTCTTCACACCTCTAAAGTTGGTATTACACTTATAACAAATAACAACATTGCCAATTTTACTGAACAAAAACAGATCTACTAGCCATAAAACAATAAGGCTCACCCCATAAGTCCAAATAGACAGGATTGCAGCTATGATAAATAATCCAACTCCGACCTTTCTATTAAAATCTTTTTGCCTATAAAAGTCTTTTCTTGAACAACAGGGACAATCTCTCAATTCTCCTTTTAAGTGTGGCTCAGAAAACTTAATACTTGCCTCATGACTACAAATTGAACATTTAATTTTTGAAGCATCTAGAGTAGGAACAACCTCTATACCTGACCCACATTCTTCACACGTAAATTGTATTTCCATTAAAGCATCCATGTTTTGTTCACAAAATAATATATAGCAATCAATTCGGAACTAAGTACAAAGAATGTCGATACATACATAACACCAGTTGCACTTTGAATTGACCTCATTTTCGATAACCGATAACTAATTATACTCATCACAAAAATCGCAAAAAATCCCCACATCACTCTCATACTAATCATAATCATATCGAACATACTCGCGACTTTTAAACTAATATTAAAATGAAAAATTGTAAAAATAAAAAATAATATTTTAATTCCAAGTAAAAACCATAACAAGCGATGAAGTACCAATAAGGGTTTCTCACTTAATTTAGGAACAACTAGATAGTAATGACCTAAAATCATTGAAAAAATCACATTGCTAAAATACACGGTAGAAACAAGTAAATAACTACTAGAATAAAAATAATAATTTTTAAAATAATTTTTGAAAGTTATTAAAACAACTATGCCCGTGAGAACTGAGAAGCAAGAGAGAAGATAAACTAATAACTTGGAAAGCTTAGGAGATGCCTTTTCTACATAGAATATAAACCAAATAGACATTAGGGTTAAACTCAGAATCAAAACTTCATAAGCTTCAAGTCCAAAACTAGTATTTATAAATTTTTTGGTAATAAAAATTGCACATACATTGCAAATCACACACATCAAAGTGATTAATTTGTGAAAACCGGAACCTGTTTTTAAAATATCAACAAAAGATAGGAAGAATAACATTCCTAAAGAAATATAAATAAAAAAGTAGCAAATAACTTTATAATAAATTATTTCCACAAAAACTCCTCAAATTCTAAGAACTCCTCCATATCATTTCCAAATAGTGATTTCAAATCCAAGAATAATTGATCGTTTGCCGGAGGGACCTTGTCTAAGTAACTGTCATCAAAAATATCAAACCAATCCTTCAAATCATGAGATTTATTATTTTTGAAAAGGTAAGTATAAAATAAATAGGTTTTTTTTCTGTTTTTATATCTACTGAGTTTAAAAAAAAGAGGATTAATAACATCAATATTCACTTCTTCTTTTACTTCTCTAATGATTGCTGCTTCAGGAGTTTCACCTTGTTCAATCTTTCCACCAGGAAACTCCCAGAAGTTATAAAGATCACCTGCTTCAAGCCTTCTTTGCATAAAGACATGAGGCCTATCATTTATAAATTTATAAATAATTCCAAGCGAAATGAAGGTTGTCACAAACTAAAAATACCAACGAGTAATCAAAGCAGCTTCAAAATCAAAGTCTGTTTCTTCAAAAATTGAAAAAACACCAGCAGCTTCAACAAAGACTTCCAAAGGAATTGATTTCCAATAATGTCCTATACCAGCTACCGCTCTAGGTCCAAAAAGAAAATCTTGATTTTTCTTATCTTTCATTCTTAAACCAGCTCCATAATAAATATCAATAAAGTATTCATCTAAGGTAAACAAATTGGCTTTGTGCATTAAAAAGTCTGCTCTGATATTAAAATATTCATCGAAGTCATAAGACAAGAGTGCATCAATTGATATCTTTGGGTTCAAAAAATAATTCAAAGAAATACCTGTTGGCACACCTATCGAAACACCTGCTCCAAACTTTCTAACTTTTTGAGCAAGTCCTATATTTGATAGTATTAAAAAACTTAAAATTAAAACTCTCTTAATCATTTTGCTATCCCTACTGACCTAGTTTCTCGAATGACTGAAACTTTTATTGTTCCAGGGTAAGACATTTCTTCTTCTATCTTCTTGGCAATGTCTCTGGATAAAATAACAGTTGTTTCGTCATTGATTTTACTATTTTCAACTAAAACTCTTATCTCTCTACCTGCTGAAATTGCATAACTCTTTTTAACACCTTCAAAACTATTGGCGATTTTTTCAATATCAGTAACCCTACTTACGTAAGATTCTTTTAAGAATTTTCTCACTCCAGGTCTTGCTCCACTAATAGCATCTGCTGCCATAACTAAATGAGCAAGAACGGTTTCTGGCTTAACATCCTCATGGTGAGCTCTAATAGCATGAATAATATCAGCATGCTCTCCGTATTTTTTCACAAAATCTGCTCCCACCATAGCGTGAGATCCTTCCATTGATGCATCCATAACCTTACCAATATCATGTAACAATCCAGCTCTTCTAGCTTGCTTAGTATTTAATCCAAGCTCAGCTGCCATGGCTCCACATAAAAACGCAACTTCGAGAGAATGTTGATATTGGTTTTGCATATAGGAGGTTCTCCAATTTAGAGCTCCTATCATTTTTAAAACTTCAGGATGCATACCATGCACTCCGATTTCCATTTGAGCTTTCTCGCCCAGATCTCTCAGCCTAGACTCAAATTGTACTTTTGATTTTTCGTAAAAATCTTCAATTTTTGCAGGATGGATTCTTCCATCTGCTATAAGTCTCTCTAGGGTCATTCTTGCAATTTGCTTTCTTACAACATTGAAACAAGAAATAACAACCATTCCTGGAGTGTCATCAATAATTAAATCAACTCCACAAATTTGTTCAAAGGCTCGAATATTTCTACCTTCTCTACCAATTAAGCGACCTTTAATATCATCGCCCGGTAAAGCAACTGAAGAAATAGTTTGCTCTGCTACATACTCTCCAGCAAATCTTTGAATTGCAGTTGAGATAACTTTCTTAGCAAGCTTTTCTGATTGCTCTTTAGTATCTTCTTCAATTCTTTTAATTTCTTTTGAAGCATCTACTTTAGCTTCTTGAGTATAAATATTAATTAACTCTTCTTTTATGTGGTCTTTGCTCATCCCAGAAACTGAAGAGAGCTTCTCAGCATATTCTTGCTCTTTAGTTTCGTATTTCTTTTCTTTTTCTTTTGATCAATTTCTGATAAAATTTTTGGACCCAATGCATCCCATTTTAGTGCATCTTGATCATGCTTACTGGCCATATTGTCAAATCTATCTCTAAGTTCGTTATTCATAACATTTTATATTGTTCGAGTTTAGAAAGAGTCTTTTTTAATTTCGTTTTTGCTCTAGCTAATTGGGATCGAGAACTGGATTCGCTAATATTAAGCATCGATCCAATTTCTTTGTGGGAAAAACCATCAATTTCATATAAGTTGAATATAG
>ENA-ORXM01002879-ORXM01002879.1-marine-metagenome-genome-assembly--contig:-NODE-2879-length-18678-cov-3.778883_pt1 | contig 18678 bp, 22 predicted proteins | sample MGYA00237867_ERZ511480 | MGnify/ENA primary metagenome ERZ511480 (study PRJEB26309, sample SAMN06266103) | marine metagenome | isolation source: Algal blade | place: United Kingdom:Sidmouth, United...
TTTTTGGATGAAGCTAAAATAAATAGTTTAGTATCGAAGCATAAAGAAGCACCACATTTAAGAGTTTTACAAAAGCGTTTAGCAGATGAAATTACAGTGATGGTTCATTCTCAAGACGATTTAGATAATGCTATAAAAGCAAGTAATATTCTATTTGGAAAATCTACAAGTGAAGATTTAAAAGCTTTAAATGAAAAAACATTTTTAGATGTTTTTGATGGAGTTCCACAAACGCAAATAGCTAAATCTGAAATAGAAAATGGGTTGGATATCATAGCAGCATTAGCTGAAAAAGGTGGGTTTTTAAAATCTAACGGTGAAGCTAGAAGGGCGCTTAAAGAAAATTCTATTTCTATTAATAAAGAGAAAGTAAAACATGATTATTGTATTACTTCAAAAGATTTAATTAATAATAAATTTGTGTTATTGCAGAGAGGTAAGAAAAATTATTTTGTATTGCAAATTATTTAAAAATAGTAAAGCCTGAGTTTTCACTCAGGCTTTACATCTAACCAATTAACTAAAATCAATCTTGCTTTTTCTTAGCTATAATACTAGTCGTAATTTAGTTTAATAACTTACTTAATTGAACTTACAAGTGAAAATTGTATTGAAGTTTTCAAACTTACAAACAAAAACTTTATAAAGATACTGAGGATAATTAGAGTCTAATATATTTAATTTTGGAGAAAAAGAAAATAATAAATTTAACCTCACTAAGAATTTAATTAATTTTTTTTTCAGAAAAACTATTTTTTGAAAAAAATAAGATAATAGGTTGTCCAAATTTTTTTAATTGTGATGGTATTTTTATTGAGTACAAAAAAAACAGAATGATAAAAACTGGAGAATTGACGAATTTAAAATCAATACTCCTATATATTTACATGATTTTATAAATGCAGTTAATAAAAAACTTATTAATAAGTATATGTTACAGAAACGATATGAGGGCTTTATAAAAACACCATGTTTATGGAAAAATGATGTAGTTTTTAATTTACATCAATTTAAAATTAATTCTAAATCTGATAAAATAGATATTCCTATTGATGAAAATTTACGTTTAGGAAAGTATGTTGAACGACTCGTTGCTTTTGAATTAGGGAAACAAAACGATATTTCTATATTATGTGAAAATATCCAAATTCAAAATAAAAAAATAACTTTAGGTGAAATCGATTGCTTACTTTTAAGAAATAACAAACCAATTCACCTTGAAATTATTTATAAGTTTTACCTTTATGACGCGTCTGTTGGAAATTCTGAAATCGACCATTTTATTGGACCCAACAAAAAAGACTCTTTAATTGAAAAGCTTACTAAATTAAAAGAGAAACAATTGCCTCTGCTCTATTCTGATGCTTGCAAACCCTTTTTAGATACATTTAATTTATCGGTTGAAGCTGTGACTCAATATGTTTATTTTAAAGCGCAACTGTTTATGCCTCTTTCTGATGAGCATGTTAAATTGAAAACTTTGAATCCTGATTGTATTGCTGGATTTTATATTAACCCTTCAGAATTTCACAAATTATTAGATTGTAAGTTTTACATCCCTGATAAAAAGGACTGGTTAATACTTCCGCACACACATGTACATTGGTTAAATTTTGAAGTGTTTAAAACGGTTACTCAAAATTTTATTGAAAAACAATTTTCTGCTTTGTGTTGGGTAAAATTTAATTCTGGAGAACTGAAAAAACTATTTTTAAATTGGTGGTGATTACAAACTTTATTTTAAAAAAATTTTGGCAAGTACGCCCGTGTAGAGATTGAACGGTATGTTTGAGCTCACCTTCGCGATAGCTATCGGGTTATTAGGATGTAGCGAATAGTGAAAGCTCAACCCCCTTTGGCAACGTTCAAATAATTAATTTACATGGAATATGTAACCTTATCTATGTCTGCTATTTTAGCATTGATTTTGATAAGTGTTATAATATTTTCCATGAGCATTGTATTCATAAAAATTTCACTTACGCCGATAACTTCATTTTTAAAAATTTTAAATGTAAAATATGAATTATTATTGGAGATATGACGTTCGTATTTATCATCCTTAGATGAAAATTTTTTAATTAAATGAATGTGATTAAAACAAATTAATTTTGAAGAATACCCCTTACTTGTAAAAATAACTTGATTGTTATTCGATTTTAAAAAAAATTTGTATTTACCTGTTTTATCTTTGAAGATTTTAAATAGTGCCATTGCTGAGAGTATATATAATTAAGACACTAATTATATAAAAACGTCACATAAATGGGCTAACTCTCTGGTGCTAATTCGACTTCTAAACCTTCCATGTTTGGTGTAATTTGAATTTGGCAACCTAGGCGACTGTTGTCTTTTACATCAAAAGCTTCAGATAACATGGCTTCTTCATCGTCTCCCATATCTGGTAATTCAGTTTCGCTTAAAACATAACATTGGCATGAAGCACACATAGCCATACCACCGCAAACACCTATAGTGCCTTCGGGTGCAAGCTCATACGACCGTATTACTTCCATGAGGTTCATTGCCATGTCAGTTGGTGCTATGATTTCGTGTATTACACCATCTCTATCTATAATTTTTATATTTACGTCTTCCATTGCTTGATTTTTTATTCTTGTAATTGCATGTCATAATTCGTGCCACAAATTTAGTGTAAGCACTTTTCTTTTAATAGGTTTTACTTACAAATTTAGAATGCGGTGTGAAAAAATATGGCATCCTTAAAATTATATAATTTTAAGGATGCCATGTTCATTAGAAATATATTTTGATTGAAATTTTTGCAGTAATGTTATGCTTCAATATTTATAACTTGTTCAATTTGTGGTGCGTACTTTTTAATGGTCATTTCTACACCCGACTTTAATGTCATTTGATTAACGCTACACCCTACACAAGCGCCTTGAAGTTGTACTTTTACTAAACTACCATTTTCAATAGATAGTAAAGAAATATCGCCGCCATCACTTTGTAAAAAAGGACGAATTTCGTCTAAAGCTTTTTCAACATTTAATCTTAACTCTTCTGTGGTCATATTTTATTTTTTTACTGCGGCACAACCTGCCATAGTTGTTATTTTTATAGCTTCGGTTGGTGGTAAATTATCATTTCTTCTTACTACTTCTTGAACGACATTTTGTGTTATTTTCTCAAAAGCTTGTTCTATTAATGTTGCAGTTTGTAAGGCTGCCGGACGTCCAATATCACCAGCTTCTCTTATACTTTGCACGAGTGGCAATGCGCCTAAAAAAGGTACATTTAAATCTTCGCCTAAATTTTTAGCGCCTTCTTTCCCAAAGATAAAATACTTATTATCTGGTAATTCCGCAGGAGTAAAATATGCCATATTTTCAATAATTCCTAATACAGGTACATTAATACTTTCTTGTTTAAACATGGCGACTCCTTTTTTAGCATCGGCGAGCGCTACAACCTGAGGTGTGCTAACTACAACTGCTCCTGTAATTGGAAGAGATTGCATAATGCTTAAATGAATATCTCCTGTTCCTGGAGGTAGATCTAATAGCAAGAAATCTAGTTCTCCCCAATGCGCATCAAAAATCATTTGGTTTAGGGCTTTTGCCGCCATAGGGCCTCTCCAAACAACAGCTTGATCTGGTTGTGTAAAAAAACCGATAGATAATACTTTTACACCGTAACTTTCAACAGGTTTCATTTTAGATTTCCCACCTATATTTACTGCTAAAGGCTTCTCTTTAGCAACATCAAACATAATGGGAATGGATGGTCCGTAAATATCAGCATCTAAAACACCTACTTTAAAGCCCATTTTAGATAATGTAACAGCAAGGTTTGCTGTAACTGTAGATTTACCTACACCACCTTTGCCTGATGCTACAGCTACAATATTTTGAATACCAGGAACTGGTTTTCCTTTAATAACATTTACTTTCGGTTTTTCTGGTGCTTCTACTTTTACATTAACTGTAATTTTGGCTTTCTCATAAACCTTTTCGTGAATGGTTTTAAGAATATCAACCTCGGTACGCTTTTTTGCTTGTAAACTCGGATTTTGTATAGTGATATCCACAATAACCTCATCGCCAAATGTGATGATGTTTTTCACAGCTCCACTTTCAACCATATTTTGTCCTTCACCAGGAACTGTAATGTTTTCAAGCGCTTTTAATATATCTTTTTTATCTAGCTTCATTTTATATTCTGAACTTTACACATAAAATATCCCAATATAAAATCGGGATTAATTCAACTAACCATTTTGAATACATTACTATTTTCAAAACAGTATTTCACTAATTAAGAATCATTCTAAAGCAAAGATAAGTAATATAAGGTAAAAGACTAAGACTTGTTTCTAGAAGTTTTTACTATGTTGTTATTTGAAATTTTTATGCTGTTTTAAATTAATAATTAAGTTTAAATTGCGGCATAATTTGTGTGTAGTATTTTGCTTAAACATTTATTTTGCTATGAAACAATGGATGCTTTTTTTTCTAATATTAATTAGCTTAAATTCTGTAAGTTATAGTCAAGGTAAAATAAAAAAAGCTGAAGAAAGCTTAAAAAAGATTGAGAAAACGGAGAACACGATTTCTAACCCGAACTACGACGATAACAATAATTCTGAAGGTGATTTTTTAACTGAAGTTGTTGGTGGCTTATTTTTCCAAATATTTGCTTATTCAGCTTATGGAATCGCTTTTGAAAGTCCGTTTGAGACGGAGCACAAAGGAAGCACCGCAATTTTAAACAAACACCCTTATACAAATACCAATACAGGAAACTATTCTTATAATTGGAATGAAAATTCCGAAATATTTACAACTACCATTTCTAACCACTTTATTTTTGAAACGAACAAAATATATGGAAATCATTTAAATGCAAATATGAAATTTCTAAAACGATTAGGTTTGGAGATTGACTACCTTCAGCTATGGGAAGAAACTACAAATTCTGGAAACGATGCTTTGGCTATTTATACCGTATTGGCAAAATATCAACGTGTACGTACTGAACATTTTAATTCCTGGTGGGGACTTGGAGTTGCTTATGTGGACGGAAATATTAATGAATTAGGTTTTACTTACGGATTAGGAGCAGAATTCTTTTTTATTAGGCCTTTTAGTTTGGAATCTAATTTTAATCAAACTTTGATTAACGACAATTCGATAAATAAATTTAACGCGCTGTTAAACTACCATAGGAAGCAATACAAGTTTATTTTAGGTTATGAGCATTTAAAAATTGGAGACGTTGGCTTTTCTAATGTTACAGGTGGATTAGGATTTTTTTTTAACTGAAGTTTTATAGTGTATTATATAATTGATGAATTGTGAATTTTAAAAATCAGGAAATAAGCAAAATGAGTTCTGAAACAAATTCAAAATAAAAAATCACAACTCTTTAGAAGGATCCCAATAAACCGCATCTAAGTTTTGAATTTGATTTCCAATCACTTCAATACCTTCGCTTTCTAATAATTGCTGCATTAAGTTTGTGCCTTCAAAATGATGCTTTCCTGTTAGTAATCCCTTTCTATTTACCACACGATGCGCTGGCACATCTTTTCCATGAGAACCATTCATAGCATAACCTACCATTCTAGCACTTCTTGCTGCTCCAAGATAAGTCCCTATTGCTCCATAACTCGTTACTCTTCCAAAAGGAATGAGTTTTGCAACTTCATAAACTTTATCAAAAAAATTAAGCGTTTCTTGCTTCATTTTAAAAATCTCTAATGATATTAATTAATGTAACAATAGAAATAACACCTGTAATACCGCCAATAATACGATTCATGTTTTTTTGCGAAGTGAATGTTTTTCCCTTTACTTTATCAAAAAAAAAGATATACATATAAAGCGTTACAAATGTTCCTGTAGCTGCTCCAGTAACATAAGCCATAATACTTGTTTTTTCGAACGTCATCCAACTGAATGACGCCAAAGTAATCGTCATATAGGCTTGATAAGGAATAGGAAAAACATTTATTCCTGACAAAAACACGCCTTGAAAAAATCGACTTTTTTTACTCTTTATTTTTGGATCTATTTGTGGTTTTGGCTCGGATTTAGCAACAACTAAAAAATATACCGTAATTAAAATAAAAATAACCAAAGCTACAATCCTAAGAATCCCTATAATTTCTGAATTTTGGCTTAAATAACGTGCAAAAATAGCAGCTATATACGTTTGAAACAAAACCACAACGCATACACCTAAAGAAAACATAATACCTCTTACATGACCTTCTTTTAAACTTATTTTTGCCGCTGTCATATTTAACAATCCAGGAGGAATAACACCTATTAAAGCAAAAAATAATCCTAAAAAAAAGATAAATGTAATATCCATTACTATTTTATTTGGAATTTAATATAGGTAATTGGTTTGTTTTGTTCTAAATATTGCGACTCGTAAAATGTTTGAATGTTTGTAACATCCTCTGGGCTACCTTCTTGCTTATAAACATTGTGGTTGGCATAAAGCACGTTGTGCCCTGCACCATGTAACAAACCAAGGGTATAACCATGCATAAATTCACTATCGGTTTTTAGGTTTACTACACCTTTTGGCTTAAGGATTTGTTTATAGCGTTCTAAAAACGTGGCATTCGTCATACGGTGTTTGGTACGTTTGTATTTTATTTGCGGGTCGGGAAACGTTATCCAAATCTCATCAACTTCATTTTCTGCAAAAGCGTGATCTATCAATTCTATTTGAGTACGAAGGAAGGCTACGTTTGGAATATTGTCTTCAATAGCTGTTTTTGCGCCTCTCCAAAAACGTGCGCCTTTAATATCTATACCTACAAAATTTATATTTGGGTACTTTTTTGCTAGTGCTACAGCATATTCACCTTTTCCGCACCCTAATTCTAAAACTAATGGCTTATTATTTTTAAAAACTTCTGAGCGCCAATGGCCTTTTAGTTTGTAGTTTGATTTCACCAAAGCATCTCTTGTTGGTTGAAATACATTAGAAAATGTTTCGTTTTCGTTAAATCTTTTAAGTTTATTTTTGCTTCCCAAAACTTCTTAACTATTTCTTGTTATTATTGTAATTTTGGTAAAATTAAGGAAACATAATAGAATCCTATTATCTTATCTTTGATAATAATCATGATTTAAGCAAAAATGTGCGTGAGGGATTGAGGTATTTGTTGAAGCTCTTTTTGTGTTGTTGCACCTATGCAACACAAAAAAGCGACTGCCGAAAGCCCGACCCTTGGGGCACGCCCAAATTATTAAAATGAAAAAAAAAATTTTAGTCGCACCTTTAAATTGGGGACTTGGGCATGCTACACGTTGCATACCGATAATTAATGCTTTAATTACTGAAGGATTTATTCCAATTATTGCTAGTGATGGCAATGCTTTGACGCTGTTGCGGAAGGAATTCACAAATCTTTCATCGATTGAGTTACCGTCTTACAATATTACGTACCCCAAAAACGGAACGCTTTTTAAATTAAAGCTTTTTAAGAATTCTCCTGAGCTTTTAAAAGTTATTAAGGCTGAAAAAAAAATGATTTCTTCTATTTTAGAAAAACATGATATTGCAGGAATAATTTCGGATAACAGATGGGGTGTAAGGAGTAAAAAAATACCTTCTGTTTTTATAACGCATCAACTAAATGTTTTAAGCGGTAACACGACTTGGCTGAGTACTAAAATACATCGAAAATTTATTAAAAAATTTGATGTTTGTTGGGTTCCTGATGTGGCGGGAGATAATAATTTAAGTGGAAAATTAGGTCATGTTAAAAATTTTAAAATTCCTAAAAAACATCTTGGACCATTGAGTAGGTTTGCAAAAACCGACTTTGAAATTAAGAATGATTTGATGGTTATAATTTCGGGTCCTGAACCACAACGTAGCTTACTTGAAAAAAAATTATTAACTGAGTTAAGAAGCTATTCTGGTAAAATTGTTTTTGTTAAGGGTATTATGGAAAATGAACAAACTATTCAGTTTTTAGGTAATACAACTATTTATAATTTTATGACTTCTAAAATGCTAGAAAAAGCTATAAATGAAAGTGTATTGGTTATTTCTAGGTCTGGTTATACAACAATTATGGATTTGGCTAAACTTAATAAAAAAGCTTTTTTTATTCCTACACCTGGGCAGTTTGAACAAGAATATTTAGCTGAAAGACTTACTAAAATGCGATTGGCTCCTTCCTGTAAACAAAGCGATTTTAGTTTAGATAAACTTTATGAGGTTAGTGATTACAAAGGTTTAAAAACTTTTGATTCTGAAATAGATTTCGCCGATTTATTTAGCCTTTTCTAAAGTAAAAGAGAACTCGCTACCTACACCATATTGACTTTCAACATAAATTTTTTCTTCATGCGCTTCAATAATGTGTTTTACTATAGATAAACCCAAACCAGAACCGCCTTCTTTTCTTGAGCCACTTTTATCTACACGGTAAAATCGCTCAAATAATCGCGGTATATGGTCTTTAGCAATACCCTCCCCATTATCTGTAACACGAACAATTACTTTATTTTTTATAAGATTTTCTACACTAACTTCGGTAGTTCCTTTTTCACTTCCATATTTTATAGAGTTTACCATTAAGTTAGCTAACACTTGTTGGATTCGTTCTTTATCTGCCTTTACCGATATGGGGTTTAGGTACTCTCTATCAAAAGTTAGTGTTATTTTTTTCTTGTGTGCTTTCATTTCCAACATATCAAATACATTTTCAACCAACTCAACAATATTAAAAACTTCCATATTTAAACTTAAATCACCTACTTCCAACTTGGTAATCATATCTAAATCCTTAATAATATAACCTAACCGCTCTATACCTTTGCTGGCTCTTTCTAAATATTTTTCTCTGATATTTTTATCATCCATAGCACCATCAAGAAGAGTTAAAATATAACCTTGTACAGTAAATAATGGTGTTTTTAGCTCGTGGGATACGTTACCTAAAAATTCTTTTCGATATTCTTCTCTAACTTTCAGGGTTTCAATTTCAATTTTTTTGTCTTTAGCAAACTTATCTATTTCCTGAGTCAGGGTTTGCATATCGGTTGTTATGGGGCCTTTTGATAAATTAACCGATTCAAGAAGCGTTAAATCATCATAGATTTTTTTTACACGTTTATAAATAAAGCGCTCAACATTAAATTGAATAATAATAAAAGCAAAAGAAAAAATACAAATTGAAAATAATAAAGGATAATACCACTTAAAAATTAAATAGAAATACAAAAAAACACTCATTAGGAGTGTTGAAAATACAGCGATGTATAATGCTGTACGAAAAGCAAATCGATATGATTTTTTAAATTTTGCCTGCATTAATCTACAAACTTATAGCCTACCCCTTTAATAGTTTTAAAACTTTTATCGCCTATTTTTTCACGAAGTTTTCTTATATGAACATCGATAGTTCTTCCGCCAACAACTACTTCGCTACCCCAAACTGCATCAAGAATTTCATCTCTTTTAAATACTTTTCCTGGTTTGGATGCTAGTAAAGATAATAATTCAAATTCTTTTCTTGGTAAAACAAGTTCTTTTCCTTTGGAAACAATCTTATACTCGTCTCTATTAATTACCAAGCTACCAACCTTAAGTGTATCAGCAACATCTTCTTCTTTAAACCGTCGTAAAAGGGCTTTTACTTTACTAATTAAAACTTTTGGTTTAATAGGTTTTGTAATATAATCATCAGCTCCCGCATCAAAACCAGCCACTTGAGAATAATCTTCTCCTCTTGCAGTTAAAAATGTAACGATTGTATTTTTTAATTCTGGATTTTTTCTAATAATCTCACAAGCTTCAATCCCATCCATTTCTGGCATCATCAAATCTAAAATAATTAAATGAGGCACCTCTTTTTTTGCTTTTTTAACGCCTTCCTGTCCATTTTCAGCAGTAATGATATGGTAACCTTCATTAGATAAATTATAACCAACTATTTCTAGAATATCTGGCTCATCATCAACCAATAATATTTTAATATCCTTTTTTTTCATTAATGCTATTCTTAATTAATCAAGTAAAGATAAAATTAAAAAAAGAATTTTATTAACATAACAAAATTAATAACATTATAATAACAAAGGCTTCATTTTAATCTTATTGGTGAGACCAATTACAATAATCTTTAACACTACTTTGGCATCACTTTTGAAGTTTAAATATTAATTTTATAAATAAAATCGCAACATATGAAAAAAAATTACATTTTATTTTTTCTCGCGACATTAACTTTTTTTTCGTTCCAAAATATGAACGCCCAAAATAAAGTTATAAATTCGGCTTTGCAACAAAATATTGAAGGATTATCAATTTATCCAAATCCTGTAAATAGTCAAAATCCAATAATAAATATTATTTCAGGACAAAGTTTAATTAAGACTATCGAAATTTTTGATGTGCTTGGAAAACATGTATTTTCTACCGTTTTAATGGGCAAAGAATTGAACATTTCGAATTTGAGAAGAGGTATTTATATATTAAAAATTACTGAAAATAAAATCAGTATATCAAGAAAACTCGTAGTGAAATAATTTTGAAACGTTGTTTACGCCAGCCTTTATTTATTTGGCGTTACCACAAGGGTCGGGCTTTCACTACTCACTCCCTCCTATAATCCCGATAGCTATCGGGAGCGGAGTTCAAACATGCCGTTCTATACCTAAAAACCTAACTAAACATAAACATGCCAACTTATACTATAATTACGTATTAATAAATTGTATTATGTACTTTTGCTTTTTTTGCAAAAATATGATAGACGCGTATTCCATATTTAATATAAAAACTCAAACTGAATTTGAAGATTTAGCATTACAAATATTCAAATTTCAATTTGAAAACAATCGCATTTACAGATCTTTTTGCGATTTATTATACAAACACCCCAGCGAAGTAAAAACATTAAACGACATTCCTTTTTTACCTATTCAGTTTTTTAAAACCCGAGATGTATTAAGTTCTAAAGACGCCATAAAAGCAATATTTACAAGTTCTGGGACTTCTGGAAGCGAAACTAGTAAACATTATGTTACCGATTTAAACATATACCAACAAAGTTTCGCGAAAGGTTTTAAACAATTTTATGGAAATATTGAAGATTATGTTGTTCTAGGATTACTACCATCCTATTTAGAACGCGAAGGTTCTTCTTTAATTTACATGGTAGATAATATGATAAAAACCTCTAAACATCCTGAAAGTGGGTTTTATCTCAATAACCTTTCAGAATTAAAAGACACCTTAATTAAACTAGATGCCGAAGAAAAAAAAGTGTTACTTATAGGTGTTTCTTTTGCGTTATTAGATTTAGTTGAAACGTATAAATTCAATTTAAAAAATACGGTTATTATGGAAACTGGCGGTATGAAAGGCAAACGAAAAGAACTTATTAGAACAGAATTACATAATGTATTAAAAAAAGGATTCGGAGTTCAAAATATCCATAGTGAATATGGTATGACCGAACTTTTAAGTCAGGCTTATTCCAAAAAAAATGGTGTATTTAATTGTCCTCCATGGATGCGTATTTTAACGCGTGATACTGAAGATGCACTTACCATTCAAAAACCTGAAAAAGCTGGTGGTTTAAATATTATAGATTTAGCCAACATCAATTCTTGTTCTTTTATTGCAACTCAAGATTTAGGACGTATAAATAACGATGGTTCTTTTAAAGTGATTGGGCGTTTTGATAATTCTGATATTCGCGGTTGCAATCTTATGGTACTTTAAAACTCATATCGCCGTAAGGTCTCCTTTATTTTTCAGACTTATTAAAAAATAACTTTTATGAAACATTTCCTTATACTCTTTACAATAGCAATTTCTTCTTGTTCTTCATTAGCTCAAACACTAGATTACAATCTAAAAAAAGGATATATTGCAAAAGGCTATGATGTAGTTTCTTATTTTAATAATAAAGCTATTGAAGGCGATAAAAAATTCACAGCCTCATTTGAAGGTGCCAAATACAAATTTTTATCAGAAGAAAATCTAAATATATTTAATAAAAATCCTGAAAAATACGTACCACAATATGGTGGTTATTGCGCTTATGCCATTGGAAAAAAAAATGATAAAGTTTCTATAGACCCTGAAACATTTCAAATTAAAGATGGTAAGCTTTACTTGTTTTATAACGCTTGGGGTATAAATACTCTGGAATTGTGGAAGGAAGAGAATGAAGATGTATTAAAAGAAAAGGCCGATAATAATTGGGAAACTATAAAATTTAAAAAATAACGACATTGAAAAATCAATAAAAATATCCAAAAAATTAAATATTAATATTTGTAAAATGTTTTGCTTTCGTCAGAGCTAGAATTGTATAAAAGTAGTAGTATTAAAAAAATGTATTTTTTTATATGTTTTCAATAAGATGCTCAAACCTCAGTATGGTTGCGTTGTAATATTAAGAATTCGTATTATAATCCACCAATTTTCTTGGGCCTTCAAGCAGAACTCGAACAATTTGTAACGTCCCATTATCCCGTGTGGCAATTTGCCATTTGATTAAAGAAATTTCACCATTTTCAATTTCAATCCCAGTAATACTTCTGGGATGTACGCAGCTACCATCATTAAAAAAAGCAATATCTCCGGGCTCAGGAAAACGTGGTCTGTGTGTATGCCCCAAAATAGTCATTAAATTATTATTTTCAATAATCCATTTTTTGGTTTTGCGTTCAACTTTAATAAGTTCTGTGTAGTTTTTCGCAGGACTTGTTGGGTCCGCAATACCCATAACATTTAATGGTTTCCAAAGCAAACGAACCATTAATCTACTCCATTTCCAAAATAAGTAATTCCACCAATCGGCTTGATGGCCGTGAGTTAAAAATAATTCTTGTCTTGTTGAAGAATGTTTTAAAATAATTGCTTCATGATATTTTATATCACTAAAAAGTTCCACATCTTTACCTACTTTAGGGTCAAAATAAGTGGATAGATTTTTTTTTACATATTCAGGATCCCGATACACCATATCATGATTTCCCCAAATCATGTGTAAGCGATTCGCTTTATGAAATAACTTCATAAGCATATACACATTTTTATGAGCATTCAAAATAGAATCAAAAGAGAGGTTTTCCCAAAGCTCGTCACCATCGCCTAATTCACAATATTGAAACCCTTCCGCATAATAATGTTTTAACGCATGAAAATAGATATTACGGTTGTTAGCAAAATCGTCAGCAAAACTATTATCGCCTCTATGGCAATCGCTAAAAAGGATGAATTTACTATAATCGTCAAAATCGACAACTTTTGCTTTTTTATAGGCTTTATCAAATCTTTTTTTGGACGAAAACATAAACTGATTAAAAAGGTAAATGTAAGCAAAAAAAGCCTTTTATGTAAACGGATATTGAGCGGAACAATATTTAAGATACTTCTTTAATCATTTAATTTTTCAAAAGCTACAGGACGTATTTTTTCAACAAATTTTGAATATGCTAATTCCGAAGGATGTAAATTATCTGAAGCTACCAGTGCCGTGTTTTCTAATCCTTGTCTAGTAATATCGGTAATATAAACATAACTAATATCGTTTTCCAAACAGTAATTTTCAGCAAAATCATTATAAGTATCTAATCGAGTTGAAATGCTTTCTCTACCTCTGCCAAAAGGTGTAAACGCATAATCAGGAATTGAAACAACTATAATATTGTTTTGATCACCATTTGCTTTTTCTATAGCTGTATTAATTAGTTGTGGGAATTCTGTTTGATAAACTGAAAAAGGTCTGCCTTGAAATTCATTATTTACACCAATTAAAAGTGTGACTAAATCATAGTCAGTTGCTAAATTTTCAGTTGAAATAGCATTAATAAGATCAGAAGTTGTCCAACCTGTTGTAGCAATAACTTTAAGTTCAAAATTTGTATTACTTTCAACTTTTAATTTTAAACTATCTTTTAATTGCTCTGGGAATCGGCATGTTTCACAAACACTTTGTCCTATAGTGTAACTGTCTCCTAATGAAAGAATTTTAATAGTTTCAGATGGAGTGTTATCATCATCATCATCATCATTATCACTGTCATCTTCATTTTCTTCTATGGCGTCTATAATTTCTATTTCATCTTCAATAATTTGAATTTCGGATTCATCTTTTGAGCATCCAAAACAAAAGAAAAGACACAAGCATATATATAATTGTATATATTTCGTTTTCATTTTTTTATTTTAAAGATACGATTTTAGACCGAAAGTTTAAAATATAAAAAAACGATCTGTTCAGACCACTCGATATACAGAACGTTTTAATATTATGTAATTTGTAAAATGACTATATCTTTAAATAGTACAAAGAATTACTTAAGGGTTAGTAGACCATAGTGCAGCACTTTTGAGCATCGCTCTTCTAGGAAGTTTTAGCCCTGCAAGTATCAATTCGGCAAAATCTTCAGGTTGTAAAACACTTGCTTCAGAATTTTTAGAGGCTATTCCAGCGTTAATCGACATGTCCGATTCAAAGGTACTAGGCGTGTAGATAGATACTCTAATATTATCTTTACGAACCTCTTTCATTAGTGATTCAGACATACCTATAACTGCAAATTTTGATGCAGAATATGCTGAGGTAGTTGCGTTTCCATTTAAACCAGCTGTAGAAGAAATGTTTATGATATCACCTTCACCTAGCTCCAATAAATATGGTAAAACTTCTTTAGTTACGTAATACATGCCCATTAAGTTAGTTTGAATAATACTACTCCATATAGAAACTTCCATGTTATAAAATGAACCAAATGCGCCAATACCTGCATTGTTAACCAAAATATCAACTCCTCCTAATGTATTTGTAATGCTTTTAATGCTTTTTTTTACCTCGTTATAATTACTTACATCAAAAACAGAATAGATAGCTTTAACACCAAATTTCTCTAATTCGGCAACGGTAACTTTTAAAGCTTCCTCATTTCTCCCAGTTATTGCAATATCAATGCCTTCCTTTGCAAAAGCTAATGCAATTGCTTTACCAAGTCCTTTACTGCCACCAGTTATAATTGCTTTTTTATTTTTTAGAGTGCTCATTTTTTTAAATTAATTTTTGTCTTTTTTCTTCTAACAGTTTCCGATATTAATACTTTATCCTTTTCCTTATAAACAGTTTATTTTGCCCAATAATCTAGCACTAAAACGTCTCCAATAATCGGTCCAAATTTACTCACCAAATCTAAATGTGCTTTGTGAAACAGGTAAATTTCTCTAGCATGTTCATCTTTAAATGTTAAGGTAAAACAATGCGTTAAAGCATTACTATGGCCTTCTGTACTATCATTTATTCCCCATTCTAAATTAGCGATTTCTGGGATTTCATTTTTAAGATTAACAAAAGCTTCAACAGCTTCATTTACTTGTTTTTCTGAAGCTTCATCTTTATATTTTAAATTTACCATATGCCTTAAAATTTTACCTTCTCTATTGATTTTAGGTGCTATTTTATAGCTTACTAATTTTCCTAAATCAAACCTAAAAGAGCCTGCAATCAGTAAGTTACTGTCATCTATTTTATGAGATTTTAAACCATAATAAATAGAATAACCAGTTTCCAGATAGTTTATTGAACTAAGAACACCTTCTTCATTTAACTTAAGTAATTGAATACTCTCATCGTCTCTTGTGCCAACTGCCAAAACAGCTTCATTATTATCTGTTGAAACCACCTCAATTCTTGTTTGCCCTTTTAGTTTTGTAGTATCGTCGTCTTTTAAAATGGAATGTGGCACTAAAGCTCCTCTTTTATTTACTTTAAAAACACTTACACCATCACCATGATATACAAAATCAGTTTTTTTAATAAACCCATTATTCTCGTAATATTTATGATGCCTATGACCTACAATAATATAATTGTTATCGCCTAAAGTAACACCAGTTACAGGATATGCACCTGTTAAATATCTATTGGCTGCATTATCACTTATATTATTAATGTTTTTAAAGGTTCCATTGTCATAAACTCTAAAACTACTCACGCCATTATCTTGAAAACCTCCTGTGTACAAGTATGTTTTCCCTTTAATTTTATGAACAAACATGCCTATAATACCATCGGTATGAATAGTTTCATTATCTTTCATAGACATTACGTGCGTCAATTTTCCATCTTTTTCAATTTTAAAACAACTTAATCCAGGGTTTTTTTCTAAGCCACCAACAAAAAGATATGAGAATTTTTTCATATGAACAACTTGCAAAGTAATGGCAGTACCAAGATATGTTTCTTCAGTATCTTCAACTAAAGCAACGCGTTCAAGAGATCCTTCGTTAGAAATTTTAAATGTTTCAATAACATTTCCATGTTTGTTTGCTATAAACAGAAAATCTGTACCATTTATATTATCGGCAACCATACCTCTTGCAGGTCCTTTTTTCATATGAAGTTCGTGGTTGCTTATTGGCGAAAGGATACCATCTTTATCTAAACTATAAACATCTACTTTACCAACACCACCTGCATATACATAATGAGTATCGCCTTTTTTATAACTTGTTACGGAAACGGTATTCTTTCCAGAAATGTTTTTGAAGTCTTGCCTGTAAAGCATTAAATCATCTAAACCTTGAGCTAAACATATTTGAGCTAAACCCAATATAATTACAAGAATTCCTTTTTTTATAATATTCATAATTTTATAACTTTAATTAATATGTAATTGCTTTAGCACCTGCAATAGCGATAGTCCTATCCTGTTCAATAGTGCCGCCACTTACACCTATGGCGCCTATAATTTTACCATCTTTATTTTTAATAGGTATGCCGCCAGGGAATGTAATTAACCCACCATTGGAATGTTCTATATTGTAAATAATGCCTCCTGGTTGTGTTAGCTCCCCTAATTTTCCAGTATCAATATTAAAATAGCGTGCAGTTTTTGCTTTTTTAATGGAAACATCAATACTTCCTAAAAAAGATTCATCCATTCGTATAAATGCTTTTAGATTTGCACCAGCATCTACAATAGCAATATTTACTGAAACAGTCATATTTTCGGCCTGTTTTTTTGCTTCTAAAATAATTTTTAAAGCCTGCTCATGGTTTAATTCATTAGGTGTTTGGGCGTAAACAGAATAGGTTACAAAAAATAAAACTAAAACAGCTGTTATTTTTAATTTGAAATGTATCATTTGTAGTTGAATTGTGTTTATAAACACAAAACTCTTAAATTTAAGAGACAAAAAAATAGAACAAGTTCAACAAATTAGAATTATTTTTTAAGCGTATGTTTTCTTTTGATTTTACTTAAAAATTCATGAGTAATGCCTAAGTAACTGGATATTTGTCTGTCATTAATTTTAGAAACAATGTCAGGATACGTTTGGATGAAATGATAATAGCGTTCTTCCGCCGTAAGGCTGTGGTTTCTTATCAATCTGCGCTGCCATGCGACAAGTGCTTTTTGACTCATAATTCGGAAAAGCTTCTCAACAACAGGAAGTGTGTTGTATAATTCCATTTTATCTTCTCTTTTTATTAATAGTACTTGACTATCTTCTAACGCTTGAATATTTAGATTGGAAGGATGTTGATTCATAAAGCTATCATTATCAATTAACCACCAGTTTTTTGTGGCAAAATACAGGGTGTTTTCATGCCCTTTTTTATCAATAGTAAAAACTCTAAAACAGCCTTCTAATACAAAACCTTCATATTTGTAAATATGACCTTGGGTTAATAAAACACTTTTTTTATTTATATCCCTGATTTTAAAGTAACTACAAATTTTATCCAAATCTTTGTTGGAGACTTCAGTAATATTTTTAATATGTTTCTTTAATAAATTATAAGGCATTTGTTGTTTGGTAGAAATCAAAAATAAACCAAATTATATTTATAATATATGTCTTACTAAATTTAGTTTCGTTATTTACTAAAAACAATGTAATTATTCTTTACACCAAACGGCCAACTCGTTTCCGGAAGGATCCATGAATTGAAATCTACGACCTCCCGGAAATGAAAATGTATCTATTGAAATAGTACCTTTAGCATCAATTATTTTATTCTTGATTAACTCAAGGTTTTTATGGTGTAAAACAACTAATACGCTGTTAATTATCTTTTCATCAGTTTTTTCGAAACCACCTTCAATACCACTTTCAGAGAATGAAATATAAGTACCTCCATAATCTTTAAAAGCCCACCCAAAACATGCTGTGTAGAATAGCTTTATTTTTTCAAGATCATGTGCTTTAAACTCAATATAATTAATAGGTGTTTTATTCATTTATTTAAACGCATTAAGACCCGTAACATCCAATCCAGTAATTAGTAAATGAATATCATGGGTGCCTTCATAGGTAATAACACTTTCAAGATTCATCATGTGTCTCATAATACTGTATTCACCGCTAATTCCCATACCGCCTAATATTTGTCGTGCTTCCCGAGCAATATGTATAGCCATATCTACATTATTACGTTTTGCCATAGATATTTGTGCCGAAGTAGCCGTTCCGTTTTCACGCATTATGCCTAATCTCCAAGCTAAAAGTTGCGCTTTAGTAATTTCAGTAATCATTTCAGCAAGTTTTTTTTGTTGTAGTTGAAATTGGCCAATAGGTTTCCCGAATTGCATACGTTCTTTACTATATCGTAATGCCGTGTCATAGCAATCCATGGCAGCGCCAATAGCACCCCAAGCAATACCAAATCGAGCAGAATCTAAA
>ENA-ORXM01002882-ORXM01002882.1-marine-metagenome-genome-assembly--contig:-NODE-2882-length-18646-cov-3.475524_pt1 | contig 18646 bp, 17 predicted proteins | sample MGYA00237867_ERZ511480 | MGnify/ENA primary metagenome ERZ511480 (study PRJEB26309, sample SAMN06266103) | marine metagenome | isolation source: Algal blade | place: United Kingdom:Sidmouth, United...
ATCCCAATAAATCGGTGAGTGAAATCGCCTATGAGCTAGGTTTTAAGTATCCACAACATTTTAGTCGCTTGTTTAAACGTCAGGTTGGGCATTCGCCGAGTGAGTTTCGGACGTTGAATTGAGTTCTGAAGTTTAGTTTACCCTATTCTTAGAAGAAATAAGTTCTTTGAAATAAAGCTGATTTAGTAAAAATTTGGTGTTTAAAAAATCGAGAAGAGTAATTTTTACACTCCATATTTTAACAGGAGTAATTAGTCTCGTTTTTTACCCTCGTTCAGAATTTAGGATAAACAATAGCGCTCTCAAAACTATTCTTGACAATCGAATTAAATTTACCGCCCTTTATGTACAAATAAGTTCATTTAAAATAAAAGTACAAACCGGTGGGCTATTCGGTGCCTACTTTGAAAACCTAGATTTTAACTTTTTGAATATCAAACGATTACGACTGAGGTTCGAGCCCCAGCCGGGTCACTTAAATTACACACCAAACAAAACCAAAGCTCAATAGATACTATGATTTATTGGGCTTTTTCATTTTTGAATAAGAAAAAATACTTTTTGATACTATTTAAAGTCATGTAAATTTGGTACGAATTTCTTTAAGAAAAAGAGTAAAAGCGATTTCTTTTCTTTTTAACTGCCTTATAAAACCACTTTTTTTGGAAGCTAATTTTATACGAATTGCTTTGATTCAAAATACAAAAGTTCCTCTACCTCCGAAAGTCTTATTTATAGCCTGACTCATTACATCAATTAATCTTTGATAGTATAGTTTGTAGGTATCTATTGTACAGGTAATATTGCACTAAGCCTTAAATCAATAGTATTTCCAGGGGCTTAGTTATCTAATTCATAAAATAGAATACGTAACAAAGTAAGTTTAGCCAACGGTTACATTCTTTTCAGAAGAAATTTAGACATCTGAAGGGTTGGGTATGAGCTTAACTTTTATAAAAACTATTGCAATAAAACGCCTTCTGTTTCTGATAATTTACTTCAAATTAATAAGTAAAAAAAAATTGGCAATAATTGTATTTACCTTTATTACCTCCCGTTGACCTAATTGGTACCTCGCTCTTTTGTAATATTGATTTTAAAATAATGCGTACTAAGGCAGACTATGGGAGGCTAGAAAAATATAGAGATTTTTTATATTCATGTAGCCTTTTGACATATGCTTTAGATTAAATGCTACGTTGTTTTCACAAGTACTGATGTTTTCAGAAAAATTGTAAAAAAAACCGCTCATAGGAGCGGTTTCCGTTTTAGAAGTAATTAGTATTATTTATTTTTTTTTATTCTTTTAATGTCACCCTTATCATCTAAAATTTCTTTTTTGACTTTCAAGATATCTTGTTTTATATCAATTACTTCCTCATCAGTCAAGGTTTTCAATTCGCGATGTTCTTCTAACTCAGCTTCTAACTCCTCTATTTTTGATAATCCCTCTTCAATATCTTCTTTGTTCTTTTCGATACGTCTTAATTTACGTTCAAGCTCACGGAGTGTTTTTTCAGCTTTATTTTCTTGATCTTCCAATTTCTTTCTTTCGTCTTCTAATTTCTCCTCCTTAGTTTTTACTGCTTCAATGTTCTCCTTAAGATCATTCAACTCTTCTTTAGTTATCACCTCTTCAGCAGTTATCACCTCTTCAGCGGGCTCTGTCTCTTCAATACTCTGCGCTTTTGCAACAAACATTGTGAAGCATACCATTGTAAACAGTAAAAATAATTTCTTCTGATTTTTCATTTTTTATATTTTTAGTTAATAAATCATCTTCTTTTTTACAATCAAAAAATACCTTGATTGAAAAAACTCTACCACAATATAACGGTACATAACAAAGAGACTTAACTCAAATAAGAAAAATATTGACCTATATCACTACGATGAGATATATGATCTCTCTTGATACAAAGTGACATATAACTTCACTAAGGATTTTAACGGCAGTAATTTTAACCCAACTCACATATTTCAAACTTCTGTAGTTTACATTCAATTATTCATCGAGAATTAGATTTCTAAAACAGAATATATGTTCTAATCAAATTCATCCATCAAGCAACATAATAGTTCACTTCACAAGCCCTTTCCTAAATAAAAAATTGATTCTTCTAACCCTTTAAATACCGTCTCATATGAGTTACATAAATATTCAATTTTGCTAAAACGAAATCTTTGGAAACCTTAAATTCGCATCTCTTTTCAAAGGGAATTATGAGGTTCGAAAGGCTATTTGTTATTCTCACCAAACCTAAAAGAATCTATTTATTCAGTAACTTTATACGTTGATAAATCAACGTACATATGTTTTTTGAACACATCAAAACGGCTTCTTTCATTGCTAAATTAGGAAGTTAGGGATGATGGGTAAAACCATTTAGAATATAATAGAGTTCGTATGACCTCTGAGCGTAGTCTCATCTGACCGAAATAAATACGGGTCATTGCATACTTCAACGAGGTAAATTATCTACTCTCTTTTTTTTATTTCTTATTAAAATTAAAGGATAAATGATACGAGTTGAGAAAGGACAGACAATTCTTCCAATCTTATTTGAATATATACTATGAAATTAAAAAACAAAATGTAGCTATTTTAGCCACCTAAGGATTTGAAAAGTCAGAATTATTCGAGCCCTTACAGACTCTCAAAAAATGAAGATGTAATCGTACACCTTATTTCAAGGAAGGAGAAATTAAAAGTTAGGATTATAGTAATTGGGGAAAAAGCATTGCGGTTGATAAACCTGTTACGACCTAAGGTTGTGATAACGTAAAAGGTTCAAAAAAACAACCTGTTTGCTGAGGCGAAAATAATTACGGAAATAATATTTATCACTTAAAAAAACATCATGGCTTTTATAGGACATATTGTAAAGGGCTTAATTGAAGCAAAGGACGCAATTACAAAAAACGCTGATCCTGTGCGAGAACAAGAAGAAGTATTAAAAAATCTATTGCAAAAAGCAAAAAACACTCGTTTTGGTATACAGTACAGATTTCAGTCTTTACTTGATGATTCTAACATAGAGAAATCGTTTGCTACAACCGTTCCGTATTTTAATTATAAAAAGATGAACAAAGAGTGGTGGCGTCTTTTGCACGAAGGAGAGCATGATATCAGTTGGCCTGGCAGACCTGATTATTTTGCATTGAGTTCCGGTACTACCGGTAAAACTAGTAAACGAATTCCGGTAACCGATGATATGATTGATGCTATACGTAATGCTGGTATACAACAGGTTTTCGCATTGAGCAACTTTAATCTTCCACCTTCATTTTTTCAAAAAGGTATTCTTATGCTAGGCAGTTCGACTAATCTTGTTAAGAAAGATGATCACCTTGAAGGTGAAATAAGCGGAATTAGCGCAAGTAACATACCTTCTTGGTTTAGTGGATTTTATAAGCCAGGAGAAGAAATTGCAGCTATAGATAATTGGGACGAACGTGTAGAGGAGATAGCGAAAAATGCTAAAAAATGGGATATAGGAGCCATTAGCGGTATCCCATCTTGGGTTGAATTAATGTTGCGGAAGGTTATTGAAACCTATAATCTGGATACTATACATGATATTTGGCCCAATCTTCAGGTATATACTTCAGGTGGTGTAGCATTCGGGCCATATGAAAAGAGCTTTAAAAGTTTGATGGGGAAACCATTGACTGTAATCGATACTTATTTAGCCTCTGAGGGTTTTATTGCATTTCAATGTAGACCAGATACGGATGCAATGAAATTAATAACAGATAATGGTGTTTATTTTGAATTTGTACCGTTCAGACCAGAATATATTCAAACAGACGGCTCATTAATAGCTAATGCACCCTCTGTGGGCTTAAAAGAAGTAGAAGAAAATCAAGACTATGTTTTGATTATTAGTACGGTCTCAGGAGCATGGCGTTACCTCATCGGTGACACCATTGAGTTCACCAATGTTCAGCGGGCAGAAATCAAGATTACAGGGCGTACAAAATTCTTTTTAAATACCGTGGGTTCACAGTTATCTGTGAATAAATTAGATAAGGCTATTCAAGAAATAGAAAAGAAATTTGATATCGAAGTCTCTGAATACACTTTAAGTGCCAAGAAGTTTGATGATGGTTTTTACCACAGTTGGTATTTGGGGGTGAGTAATGATACCGACGATGTAAAACTCTCAAAATCGCTAGATGAGTTTTTATCCTCGGCAAATAAAAATTACAAAGTGGCACGAGGCAAAGCATTGCGAGGTGTGAAAGTGAAAACTATACCTCCTCGAATTTTTTATGAATGGAACGACACCAATAAGAAAAAGGGAGGGCAAGTAAAAATGGAGCGAGTTATGGGTGAGGATAAATTTAAAGAATGGGAGGACTTTGTTAAAAAAATAAAGTAGATAAAAGGTTCTAGTGTTTTAAAATGCTAGAATCTCGTTCGTTCACCAGTTGCATTATCTGCTCTGGAGATTGATAATACTTCCGTATTTTATTTTTATATTTTTCGGGTAAATCGGCATGATTTAAGATGTAATTCTTGGTCGCAAGAATATACTTTTCCATTCCATGGAACACCGCAAAACGATCGGCCCTCATTTCAGCGCCCTTCATATAATTGGAAGATAATACATATCCAATTCCAAAACCAATCAGTCCGAAGTTACTTCTATCTTCAAAATCCATTACGTGACCTAATTCATGACCTAACCAGCCTATCATAATTTTCGAAGGTATATTAGAAGTTCGATAAACGGTATCTCCTATTTGAAAGGTCTCACTAATCAATATAAGGTAGGTTCTTTTATTTCTTGATTTAAAAAAACTACAGAAATGAGGCTGCGCCTGCATTATTGATTTCTTAATGTTTTTTTTGAATTTGAAACGGATTTCAGTTTTCTTTAACTGAGGGTAATGAGATAGTGCTACAAGAGCTTCTTTCTCAATTTCTTTCGGAATTATTTGCTGCGATGTCACTTGATTAAATGCCATTGTCAATATTAAGGTCCATAAAAAACAACACTTATACAAAAATGATATTTTTAATTAAAAAGGTCGGCACTATTTTGAATTACAAAAGTTTACTTAGATTTTACCTCAACAAGGTCTAATAACCTTTATTTACGATAAACTTTCCATAATACTCATAAATTAGTTCCAATTTAAACTAAAGTATGGGTTCTAAGTAAATAGCAATACCTAATTATTTTTTGGCGTAAAATTTTCGTTTTCAGTCTGACTCGAAAGTGTTTTATGCTCATGGCGCTTATTCTTTCCAAGACCTGCCGAATCTACCCCGAAAAATGGCAATACATCAGAACGAGAATTTATCTGTATCGCTTTTTCATCCTTAATGAGAATAGGCTTTTGTAATAATTCAGGATTCTTCTTTATCATCTTGAGCCAACCTGTTGTATTTAAATCGTTTCTATTCTTTATATCTTTAAGATTCTCTTTCTTCCAAGTGAAAAGATCTCCAAGTGCTACCCCTATCTTTTCTGAAACTTCCGTCCAAACTGTATCTGATAAAGGGTCTTTAGAAACATTTATAGTTTGTACTTCGGCTTCTAACGACTGAATATATCCTAGAACCTTTTTGCCTAAATCAGAGGACTGACAATAGATGTAACTGAACTGATTCTCATTTGTTGCAAAAACTCCCATTTCTTTTATTATTTTACAATTACTATTTCACCTTAAGTCTGATTTTCTTCTGCTGTTTCATTACTTCTATAAACAATAATGCCTCATTTAGCCATAACATTGACCTCTAAGTAATCTAATTCCATTACCTATGCTCTATCGTCGAAAAAGCCTTTTTTTATAAAATTACTTCCCCCCTAAAGATATTCTTGTTTCAAAAAAAAGTTTCTTTAACTCATATAAAATTTCGTTTGCACCAATTAATCTAAAGTTGTTAAATTACCAATAAAAAATTATTAGGTGACTAAAGAAGTTCGTGAAATAGATGACTCCGCTATGGCCATTTCAAGAAAGAAAGTAGGTAGAGGATATACCTACTATGATGAACATGGTAAAAAAATAAAAGAAAAGAACGTGCTTTGTAGATTAAAAAAACTGGTGATTCCACCGATGTGGAGTGATGTGCTTATTTGCCGATTTGATGACGGTCATATTCAGGCCATCGGAAGAGATTTGAAAGGCAGAAAGCAGTATATCTACCACTCAGTATATGAAAAATTGAAGCAAGAAGAGAAGTTCAAAAAATTACTCAGTTTCGCAGAAGGGCTGCCCAAAATAAGGAAACAGGTTTTGGTTGATCTTCATCGGAAAAAATGGAAGAAAAATAAAGTTCTTGCCTTGATTGTCTCTATTCTGGATGAATATGGAATACGTATTGGCAACAAACAATATTTAAATCGTAATGAAACCTACGGATTAACTACCCTTAGACGCAAACACATGAATATAGAAGATGACGAGCTCATATTTTCTTTTCAAGGCAAGAGTAGTAAACAACGTGAGGTACATATTGACGACGAAGAACTAGTACCATTTATTAAGGAAGCTGCAAGCCTTCCTGGCTATGAAATTTTTCGATATCGTCAAGAAAATGGTCAGTTTCATGATGTTGATAGTGATGAGGTGAACGCCTATATTTCAAAATATATGGATGTGAATTTCTCGAGCAAAGACTTTCGAACGTGGGCGGCAAATAGGTTGGCAATGGATTTTTATCCAGAAGCCATACTTCGACAAGAGAAGGGTTCGAGAAAAAAGTTTAGCAACATTCTGATAAAAATGGTGGCCTCAGAATTAGGAAATACGCCAACCGTTTGTCGTGACTATTATGTGCATCCTGAAATTTTTAATCGTATCGACCAAAAAGAAGTTCCCCAACCGAACCCTTATTCAGATGATAAATTAGATTACGGACTGACAGCAAGTGAAAAATTAGCGAAAGCAATAATTGAAAAAACCTATTAACGGAAATAGTTAATTTTATTTTATAAAGAAACTAAGAGTAGCAAAAAATAAGTGCGATGATACAAAAAGGAACAAATGTAAAGTGGAACTGGGGCAATGGCACCGCAGAGGGAAAAGTTGAAGAGAGCTATGCCCAGGCGACTACTAAAACAATTAAAGGTACCGAGGTTACCAGAAATGGCGAATCAGGAAACAAAGCCCTTTATATCAAACAGAAAGATGGAGATTATGTATTAAAATTAGAAAGTGAAGTCGAAAGACTGAATTGAGTTACTTTTTTAGGTTTTAGAGCAAATTCCAATGAAAAGCTTAAAATACCTTTGTTAAAAAATTATGTTATGTATGTAGAAACCGAACTAGTATTCGTATTCATCTTAGGATTGGTTTTTGGAGTCTTATTAATGATATTAACTTTTTTACCCAAAGAATCTGTAGCTGAGCAAGTTAATTCATCACTTTCGGCTCCAAACTACGATGATAAAGAGATGGCACCTTTTATAAAGATTAACCAATCTTTTATTGAAGAGACCAATGCAACTTTAAAAGATGAAAGTTTAAAGCGTCTGAAAGAAAAGGTAGAGAGTTTTAAACTTCGTAATAGATTTTATCAAGGTTAGAGGTTTCTAGAAATACAACGGTAAGAAAGTGTTACAGTAACTTAATTAGAGTTTATAGATTAACCTTGTTCACAATTCTTTTTCTACAACAGAATTTAAATTTTTCTTATATCGCTTTGGATTACATCCGTACTTAGCCTTAAAAATCTTACAAAAATAGCTTCTACTGGTGAAACCAATTGAGTATACTACCTCCGAAATATTCATTTCCGTTGTACCCAGCAAGTGTACTGCTTTTTTTAATCTAACATCACGTATATACTCTCCCACGGTCATATTTTGCAAAAATTTGAACCCTTGTTGTAATTTTGCCGCCGATAATCCTGACCTTCTGCATAAATTTGAAATTGAATGCTGTATCTCAGGATAATTTTTTATAAAATCATTAATTTCTGAAATTTGCTTTAGTTCCCTTTTTAATAATGTGGTGGCTTCCGTTAATCCGTGTGCCATTTCGAAATTAAACTGAGTAATTTGTTTAGCAAAAATCAGATGGCAAATTCCTTCGAATTGCATTAAAGAGGTAAGATCATTTACGTATTTAGCCTTTTCCAGCATTTTGATAAGTTCTGCTATCTCCAAATTTATTTTACCAAGATGAAAATATCCTTTTTTATCATCAAAAGAGTCCAGTAAACGAATGGTCTCAAAATCAAACCTTTCAGTATCTCTTTTGAATTTTTCAATATAGATTTCTTTATCAATTCGAATGAGGTTTAAACTTAATCGTTCATCTTTCTTAATAAGTAGTTTACTTAGCAGTCTTTCATCATTACTGACTACCGCCGTCTGTAATTTTTCGAGCTTTGTAATGATCTTACCATCTTTGAATTTATGAAGACAATTACCTTCTAAACAATATAAAAAGTACACCATACACTTTTGCATTTTATTCAAAAACAAAGTTTGGTCTTTCTTGAGTAAAATATCAAATTCTAATGCTATTAGACCATCATCAAAACAAATACTTTTTACCTTGCCTTGGCCAATATTTGGGTCAATATTTAAAACCTGTACCCCTTCCTCATAAACTACTTCTCCGTTCAAAACCCCTGAAAGAACTACTAACTCTTGTCTTGCTTTTTTCTTCCTTGTCTGCATAAGTCATTATTTAATTCGACTGTTACACTAGACAACAATCTTTTCATATCAAAATTACCCGAACTGTTGGTCTTGCCTTATCGATTTGAAAGAAACGTTTAACGTTATCGCGTCATTTACAAAGATTTGATCATGATACTTAAACAGGTAGTAGCTAATGAGTTATATTTTCTATTATATGAAACAATATTACTAATGGTATTTTTGTTTCTTGCAGTATAATTAAGTTATGTACTACAAACTTTCAAATACGGCTGAAAGAGAAAGAATCGAAAAAGCGTTTCGGGTTTCTTTCAAATATCCAAACCTCTATAGACCAGAAGTTGTCATAAATGGACTTACTGAATCCATTTTGCCAGTTATTACTTCAACTGAACCTGAAGCTGTATCTCCTGCCATATGGGGACTACTTCCTGAACATTTTCGTGATGATTGGCAACACTTTCAAAATTTAACAAATACCCTAAATATAGATGAAAGAAATGCTTTACCCGAATTTTGGTATACGGAAGCTTTGAAAAAGCGGCGTTGTTTGATTTTGGTAACTGGCTTCTTTACAACATATATTAAAAATGGTACGACCTATCCTTACTATGTAAGTTTAAAATCTGGTGACCCATTTTTTTTAGCTGGTATCTATAATATTCTAGAAGATGGATTTATTTCCTGTGCTTTACTTATAGGAAAGGCGAATACCTATATACAACGATTTCAAAATGTAGTTGATTCTATGCCCATTGTGGTACCTAAGAGTAGCTCAGGTTTTTGGTTGAACGAGGATATGTCCTTTGAAGATATTAAAACCTTTTTAGCCAAGCCCAGGAAAAGTCGACTTCGGGCTAATCCTATTGCCAAAGAATTTTTCAATCAAAATATTTCTTACGATAGTATGCTTGAACCTTATGACTATGAAGATTTACCAATTGACGAATAAGGCATTCTATCCTTTTTTAACCAATCGTCTTCGATACTCGGTTGGCAGAACGCCATACGCCTCTGAAAAAATTTTTGAAAAGTAGCTCCTACTTTTTATTCCTATTGCGTAGACTATTTCAGAAACCGATAAATCCGTATTCTTCAAATAATCTCTCGAAATTTCTAATTTCAATTGCCTCACATATTCGTTCACCGATTTTGAATACAGAACTCTAAATCCTAATTGTAACTTCTTTGGGCTAATTCTAGCAAGGGCAGCTAGACTATTTACAGAAATGGGTGAAGATACATTGTCTACGATATATTCCGATAATTGGTGAATTTTCTTAATATCGCTTTTAGACAATGATTCAGGTAGTACGAGCTCACTCTCAAAATTGTGGTGTTCAATTAGCTGCATAGCCAAGATAAGATATAACCTACCCTCTAAAGAAAGGGTTCGAATAATTCCACTATCATAAACCGAATTCAAAGCTTTCACCTGATCAGCTATTTTAAGACTGTAGCTCCCTTTATGATTATAAGGCATTTCTGCATTTTCATCATTAAAAATTGACAACAATAAATCGTTCAAATAAGTTACATTGTTATTCTTCTTTTTTAGGTATTCCTTTTTGAGAATGCGAATAAAGTTTACCTTAATCTCTTGGTTTGGCGGGAAAATGAAAGTCTTTTTAGAATATCTTTTTGGAGCAATAATTATATTTTGATATTGCTCCAAATCTATAAACTCTTGGGTATTGTCTTCACTATATTTAAATGATCCCTTCGAAATAAAAATAAACTCTACAGGAGAGACACTTGATGTCTTAAAAACAATCTTTACATCTTCATTAAATTGCACATCGCAGTCTAAAAGTGAAACTCCCCAGTCAAAAGATATATTTCTAACGACTCCTTTACCTAAGGCATTATCAAAAGTAAGCGTTCGCTCGCCCCAACTATTGCTTAACTTACCTTCTAAACAAAGGTTAAGTTGTTGGAGAATAACGTCATCTTTTACACTCGTAACTACTATTTCTTTCATCTGAAAATCCCTTCTTACTACATTTTAAAATTTTGTAGTACAAAGTTGGACCAATAGTCGATCAACGATTAACAGAATTGAAACATAAATTAACACAAATGGGTACTTTAATGTTCAAACATTATGTTAAAACATTGTACAAAAAGAAGGTGAGATCTTATTGAGTGAGCGGTCAGGCTGATTTAGTACCAGGTTTATTTCTGACTTGATTCACATATTGTTTTGGAGATATTGAATATCGTTCTTTGAATAGTTTGGAAAAGTAACTTCTAGAATTTATACCTATTTGATAGGTTATTTCGGTAATGTTTAAATTAGTGTTCTCTATCAACTTTTTAGCTTTCTCAATTCTGGCATTTCGAATATACTCATTTACAGAACTGTTGTATAAACTTTTAAAACCACCTTGTAACGTATTTTGATTTAACCCAACTCTTTTGGAAAGGGCTATTATATTGTCCATATTTTCCAACTCGGTCTCAATAATGGTCGCAGCCTCTTTCAGTTTTTTCACGGTAGTCTGTCGTAAAATCTTTCGTTTCTCAGGATCCGTCAAGTCATCAATGTATTGCCGTAAATGATGCGCCAAGATTTCGTAAGCCTTTCCTTCAAGAAAGACGGATCTCGTAAAATCAGTCAATTCACATTCTATAGATTGCTCAATACATTTTGCGATATCTAAAGTATAATACCCGCTATAGTAAAAAAGATTCACCCCGTTGACATCTCTGAATAATGCTTCGAGTTCATCATTCATTTCGCCTAAAAATTCTTCGATTTTATTTTCAAAAAGTTTGCGATTAATTTCGAGACTGAATAGACAAATAGGTTTACCCGCAGGCAAAATAAGTATGTTTTCATGTTTGTTGTTACCTGATAATATCGCACTTTCTAATTGTTTTATGAGATGTTTTTCACCCTTTCCGTCAAACGCATGTGTAATGGTTGATTCCCTATTAAATATAATTTTTAGAGGCTGTACCTTCGAATCATTCATCTCAAGACGAACTTCCTTCTCTAATCGGAAATCCATTTCTAAAGTGCCAAGGCCACTATCAAAAGAGACAGCCTTGATAAAACCCGTACCAAGACTATTAGGTATGTCAAGACAAATTTCATTATTGTCAGAGGAGTAGGATATACCCAATTCCTCCGCAAAATCACGAACAACGTCGTGAACGTTCAAATCTTTAATCTCAATCTTGGTATTCATTCTAAAAGATTAGCATTTAAAGATAACTTATTTTGAGAAGGTTAAAACTACTTTTATAAACTAAAATGTTCTCTAATAGGCTTTCACAATACACTTTATAATTTGACGGAGGTATTTCGGTATAAAAATAATTGGGACTTCAGGTGCAATGAATTTAAATAGCAATAAATAAAATTGAGATTCTTATATTACATATCTTTGTCATTCGAAAGTTCTTTTGACATCATTTAAAGCATAAAAATTCGCTAAACGTCAACACGAATGGTGAATTGCGGTAGCTACTCTACTCTTACTGATCTCAGCTTAAGAACCATAAATTCAAAGCTGATCAGGTCATAAAAGAAAAGTATTGTACCAAGCTTTTATATTTACCTTAATTTATAAGAAAGCGCACGTGGCGGAATTGGTAGACGCGCCAGCTTGAGGGGCTGGTGGCCATTAGGCCGTGGAAGTTCGAGTCTTCTCGTGCGCACTTAAGCCTTGGCAACACTAAATCTTGACAAGGCTTTTCTTTTTTCAAAATAGCTCGACAAATGCAAAGTATAACTTTTAGTAGTCAACTACCTCGGGGCAAGCCAACGATACATTTGAGAGAAAATAATTTTAGAATTTCGAGGCAAGACTCGGAGCATTCAAATCTCAATTATCAAGTAAAATTTAAAATTTTATGACTGTCTTCTTTATTGTTTCAATTTGTTTAACTATTTTTATAAAAGGATGAACAATGTAAAAAAAATATTCAGCATTCGAGACTTAGAAAACCTGTCAGGTATCAAAGCTCATACCATTCGTATCTGGGAAAAACGATATGATCTATTATCGCCAGAACGAACTTCAACCAACATTCGCACCTATAGTTTAGAAAGCCTGCAGAAATTACTAAATATCACACTTTTATATAACAATGGGTACAAGATATCTAAGATAGCAGGAATACCGGAGGAGAACATCCCCTTAATGGTGCGCGAAATTGTTTCAAAAAATAGCGTTAAAAATCATGCCATAAGTGCTTTTAAACTTGCCATGATTAATTTTGATCAAACCTTATTTATAAGCACCTATAATAGTATTCTAGTTGACAGATCTTTCCGGGAGGTCTTTAATGATGTTTTTATTCCATTTTTAAATGAATTGGGGCTCTTGTGGCAGACGAATAGTATAAGTCCTGCGCACGAGCACTTTGTGACTGGTTTAATCAAACAGAAATTAATAGTAAACACAGAAAATATACAGCAGTTAACACCAAAAAAGGATAAAATTTTCGTTCCGTTTTTGCCTGAAAATGAAATTCATGAAATTGGTTTGCTCTATCTCAATTATGAAATTGTTCAACGAGGTTACAAATCAATTTATTTAGGGCAAACAGTTCCGCTAGACACCTTGAAAGATGTTATGCAATATTTCGACAAACTCCATTTTATTTCCTATTTTACAGTAGCTCCTTCTCAAGATAAACTTGAAAAATATATAGCAGATTTTTCAGATTTGGTTAAAGATTACGCCAATAGCAAATTATGGATTTTAGGTTATCAGACTAGGCATTTAAATACTTCTAAGCTACCTGACTATATTTCAACATTCAATTCAATTGAACAGGTCATCAAAGAACTATAATTGCGCATCTTAAATTAATTCAATGGGCAAAAAAGTCATCATTATCGGATCAGGTTTTTCCTCGCTATCTTCGGCCTGCTACCTTGCACAGGCAGGATTTGAGGTTTCGATCTATGAAAAAAACAAAACTGCCGGTGGTAGAGCGAGACAATTAGTTCGAAATGGATTCACATTTGATATGGGGCCAAGTTGGTACTGGATGCCTGACATTTTTGATAAGTTTTTCGCAGATTTTAATAAGAAAACAGCGGACTATTATCAATTAGATAAATTGAGTCCTGCGTACAAAATCTTTTTCTCAGATGATGTGATTACCATTGGTGATAGCATGACTAAAATAAGCGAAGAATTTGAACGTATTGAGGCTGGAAGTTCAAAACACCTGAAAAAGTTTATTGCAAAGGCTCAAGAAAACTATAGTATTGCAATAGATAAGGTGGTATTAAGACCGGGTCTTAGTCCTTTTGAATTGGTCACCAAAGAAACCGTTTTAAAGGTTGATCAATTTTTTAAGACTATTAGCAGCGAGGTTCGAAAGAAGTTTAAAAATCAGAAGTTGATTTCTACTTTAGAATTTCCCGTTTTATTTCTAGGGGCTAAACCAAGTAATACCCCTTCCTTCTATAGCTTTATGAATTTTGCAGATTTTGGGTTGGGCACCTGGCATCCGAAAGGTGGCATGTATGAAGTTATCAAAGCAATGTTAGAACTTTCTAAAGAATTGGGGGTGGAGCTTCATACAGAATCATGTGTAGAAAAAATTAATGTAAAAAATGGAAAAGCGGTTGGCGTAGTAATTAATGGTTTATTCATAGCTAGTGATGTAGTTTTAAGTGGAGCCGACTACCACCATTCAGAAACTTTACTAGCTCAAGAGTATCGACAATATTCAGAAGCTTACTGGTCTAAGAAAACCTTTGCTCCGTCTTCGCTCTTATTCTATATTGGTTTTAACAAAAAACTAAATAACGTAGAACATCACAACCTTTTCTTTGATACTGATTTTGAGAAACATGCTGAAGAAATTTATGATGTTCCTAAATGGCCAACAGACCCTTTATTTTATGCTAATTTTCCATCCGTAACAGATAAAAGCATGTCTCCTGATGGCTGTGAAACTGCGTTTTTTTTAGTTCCAATAGCTCCTGATTTAGAAGACACTCCTGAACTACGACAACAGTATTTTGATTTGATAATGGCACGATTTCAAGAAAAAACAGAACAGCAATTAACAAATCATATTTTATTTAAAGAATCTTTTTGTGTTCGTGATTTCATTGAAGAATATAATTCATACAAAGGCAATGCTTACGGTATGGCGAATACCTTATCTCAAACCGCTTTTTTAAGACCAAAATTGAAAAGCAAAAAAGTGAAAAATTTGTATTTTACCGGACAGCTTACTGTACCCGGACCTGGGGTACCACCCTCATTAATCTCAGGGAAATTAGTTTCAGAATTAATAATTGAAGCCAGTAAATCGTGATATATGAAAAGTATTTTTGATAAAGTATCATACGATTGTAGTAAAATAGTAACGGAGTCATATAGTACCTCATTTTCATTAGCTACTAAAATGCTTGCTACTTCTATTCGTCCTGATATTTACAATATTTATGGCTTTGTGCGCTTCGCAGACGAGATAGTTGATACCTTTCACACCTACAATAAGACCGAACTATTTAACCGCTTTGAAGTTGATTTAAAAGCAGCAATTGCTGATAAAATTAGTTTAAATCCAATTTTAAATTCCTTTCAACACACCTTTCATAAATATCAAATACCTTATCATTTAGTAAATTCGTTTATGAAAAGTATGCGGATGGACCTTACAAAAAGTGAATACCGAACCGAAGCTGAATATAAAGAATATATTTACGGGTCTGCAGATGTGGTGGGGCTTATGTGCCTAAAAGTTTTTGTGAAAGGAGACATAGCTGCCTACGAGCAATTGAAAGCATCTGCAATGTCTTTGGGCTCAGCTTTTCAAAAAGTAAATTTTCTTCGTGATCTAAAAGCCGATTTCGAAGATTTAAATAGAGCATATTTTCCTCATGCGAATTTGAAAGAATTGGATGAAACCTCTAAAACCATAATAGTCGAAGAAATTAAAGCAGATTTTGCATCTGGTTATACTGGTATTTTACAGTTACCTAATGAAGCTAAATTTGGTGTCTACACAGCATATAAGTATTATTACAAATTGCTACAAAAATTACAAAAAACCCCTTCGACTGAAATAAAAAATGCTAGAATAAGAGTGCCTAACTATCAAAAGTTTGGCCTGCTGGCAAAGTCGTATGTCAATTATAAATTACATTTAGTTTAAGATGAAAATTTTTCTTTGGATCGTTATTTTTTTAGGTACGTTTTCAATTATGGAATTTATGGCGTGGTTCACGCATAAATATGTTATGCATGGTTTTTTATGGAGTTTGCATAAAGATCATCATCACAAAGATCATGATTCATGGTTTGAAAGAAACGATGCTTTCTTCATCTTTTACGCCGTAGTGAGTATGTCTTTATTTTATTCAGGTGCCAACGGTTGGTGGCCCGGTTGGGCACTTGGTTTTGGAATATTAGCGTATGGCATTGCATATTTCTTAGTACATGATATTTTCATTCATCAACGTTTCAAAATATTCAGAAATGCCAATAATTGGTATGCTAAAGGAGTGCGTCGAGCCCATAAAATTCATCACAAACATTTGGGCAAAGGTGATGGAGAATGTTTCGGAATGCTTTTCGTTCCTTTCAAGTATTTCAAGAAATAATAAGACGACAGCTTTTTAGACGTTTATTATTCTGCAATAAGACGATCTAACAATTCACGTACTTTTTTGTTATCCCAATCCTTAATTTCATCGGTGCGAACGACCACCATGCCCTTTTTATCAATAATGTATGAAGACGGCACAACATCAGTTTCTACAGGTGCTGGTGATCCGATAATCAAATAAGTGACTGGAAATGTAAACTTTTTTTCCGCCATAAATTCCTCAACTGGTGGTCTTTCTTCATTGGTGATGATATAAAATTCTACCTCTTCACCGTAAGTGTCATAAAGTTTTTGAATATCATTTAGCTCCGCAGCACAGGGCAAATGCCAAGAAGCCCAAAAGTTGATAAAAATCACCTTACCTCTTGAGCGATTAAAATTGAAAAAATTCCAATCAGCATCTTTTAATTTCCATTCGTAATTGGAAAGTGTTTGACGCTCAGAGGCTACAACTTCAACTGGGCTAAATGAAAATAACGAATTCAACCAAACTTTAGAATGATACCCCAAAGGTGTTACAAAAAATGAAAGTACCAATGCAATTATAAAGAGGGTATAAATCGTTTGTTTTTTCATAGAGGGACTTTAATTTTGAAGTCCTTCAAAACTAAAAAACTCCCAAAGATAATCAGGAGTTTTTTTTAAATATTTAGAAAAGTCTATTAAGCAGCATTCTCTCTTTTAATGACGTTAAGTGCAGAACCCTCTCTGTACCAACCTATTTGCGCTTCATTATAGGTATGATTTGCTAAAATGGTATCCTTGCTTCCATCCGCATGAACTACTTCAATCGTTAACGGTTTTCCCGGTGCGAAATTAGCAATATCTACAAAGTTAAACGTATCATCTTCTTGAATCAGATCGTAATCGCCTTCATTTGCGAACGTCAAGCCTAGCATTCCCTGCTTTTTTAAATTTGTTTCGTGAATTCGAGCAAACGATTTTACCAAAACAGCAGCGACACCTAAATGACGTGGTTCCATGGCAGCATGTTCTCTTGAAGACCCCTCACCATAATTATGATCACCTACTACTATGGTGCGAACACCAGCAGCTTTGTATGCGCGGGCAGCATCAGGTACACCTGAAAATTCGCCAGTCAATTGATTCTTGATAAAATTAGTCTTCTTGCCGAAAGCATTAACTGCCCCTATTAGGCAGTTATTCGAAATATTATCTAAATGACCACGAAAACGCAACCATGGTCCTGCCATAGAAATGTGATCTGTTGTACATTTACCAAAAGCTTTAATTAATAATTTTACACCTTGCAATTCTTCATTTTTAATAGGAACAAAAGGTTCTAACAATTGAAGACGTTCAGAATCTGGTGCTACTTTAACAACTACTGAAGAACCGTCTTCATCTGGGGCTAAGAAACCGGCATCTTCTACTTCAAAACCTTTGGGAGGTAACTCCCAACCTGTTGGTTCATCGAATCTTACTTCCTCTCCATTTTCGCTTATCAAGGCGTCTTTCATTGGATTAAAATCTAACCGACCCGCAATTGCTATGGCCGCCGTTATCTCAGGAGAAGCTACAAAAGCATGCGTGTTGGGATTTCCATCTGCACGTTTCGCAAAGTTTCTATTAAAAGAATGTACAATACTATTCTTTGGTGCGTTCTTTGGATCACTATATCTTGCCCATTGACCAATACAAGGACCACAAGCATTCGTAAATATCTTAGCGTCTAGTTTTTCAAATACCTCTAAAATACCATCTCTTTCTGCTGTAAAACGTACTTGTTCAGAACCAGGATTAATTCCTAATTCTGCTTTCATCTTTACACCCTTATCTAAAGCTTGTTGCGCTATTGAAGAAGCTCGTGATAAATCTTCATAAGATGAATTGGTACATGAACCTATAAGACCCCATTCTACTTGAAGTGGCCAGTCATTTTTAGTTGCTTTTTCAGTCATTGAACTACCAACTGTAGTAGACAAATCAGGAGTAAAAGGTCCATTCAATAGTGGATTCAACTCCGTAAGATTAATTTCAATAACTTGATCAAAATATTGTTCAGGGTTTTCATATACTTCAGCATCTGCAGTCAAATACTCTTTTACTTGATTAGCAGCATCTGCAACGTCAGCTCTCTCTGTAGCTCTTAAATAGCGCTCCATAGATTCATCATAACCAAAAGTTGATGTGGTCGCACCAATTTCAGCACCCATATTGCAAATAGTGCCCTTACCGGTACAAGATAAAGATATGGCGCCTGGTCCAAAATATTCTACAATTGCATCTGTTCCTCCTTTTGCGGTAAGAATTTCAGCCACTTTCAAAATAACATCTTTAGGTGCTGTCCAACCCGAAATAGTTCCGGTTAGTTTAACACCAATTAACTTAGGAAATTTTAGCTCCCAAGCCATACCGGCCATTACATCAACAGCATCTGCACCACCCACCCCAATGGCAACCAT
>ENA-ORXM01002883-ORXM01002883.1-marine-metagenome-genome-assembly--contig:-NODE-2883-length-18639-cov-3.254391_pt1 | contig 18639 bp, 15 predicted proteins | sample MGYA00237867_ERZ511480 | MGnify/ENA primary metagenome ERZ511480 (study PRJEB26309, sample SAMN06266103) | marine metagenome | isolation source: Algal blade | place: United Kingdom:Sidmouth, United...
AAAAATATAGATGCGGTTACAATTTCGACACCCGACCATATACATGGGCCCGCGGCGGCATATGCCATGGAGCGTGGAATACATGTTTATGTTCAAAAACCCATGACCCATAATATTAGGGAAGCCAGAATGCTCACCCAGATGGCACGTGATAAGAAAATCGTAAGCCAAATGGGTAACCAAGGTGGCTCGAATCCGCTTTTAGGTATGGTACAAAAATGGATCGATGACGATGCTATCGGAGCCGTATCAAAAGTACAGGTATGGACGAACCGACCTGTCTGGCCTCAAGGGGGGGCCATGGCTGCACCCGATCCCAGCCTAAAACCGGAAACTCTCGATTGGAACCTCTGGTTAGGGCCTGCACCTGAAAGACCTTATGTTCCTAATCTACATCCATTTAGTTGGAGGGGTTGGTGGGATTACGGTACAGGTGCACTCGGTGATGTCGGTTGCCATTTGATCGATATTCCTTTCAGAACCTTGGGACTAAAATATCCTACGAATGCGGAATGCAGCGTCGGTTCGGTGTTTTCCCAAATGTGGAACGCTGATTATCATCCGGAAGGCTGCCCTGCTTCCTCATTTATCACTTTGCATTTTGACGCCACCGAAAAGTCGAAGTCGCCTATCGAAATGACCTGGAGCGATGGAGGAATCAGGCCGTCACATCCAGATATCATTCCTGCCAATAACGATATCGGAGGCCCCGGAAGTAAAAACGGTGTGCTCATTATCGGCGAAAAGGGAATCATTTCTACCAATATCAACGATAGTAGTCCGTTGACCCCAAAATTGTATTTGAATGACGGCACCACCGATTTCGGCCCGGAAACGGAACCAAAAGATGAGCCTGAATACGGCCATCAACGAAAATGGGTCGATGCCTGTAAAGCAGGTTTTGGTAGCGACGAACACAAAGGACTGACTTCTTCATTCGATTACGCCGGCCCAATGACGGAAACAGTTCTCATGGGTAATTTGGCTATTCGTAGTTATATGCTACAAAAGGAGAATAGCGAAGGTAAAATGGACTTTTTTGCGCGTAAAAAACTCTTATGGGACGGTGAAAACATGCGCATTACTAATTTAGAAGAGGCTAACCAGTTCGTTGGCAGAACTTATCGTGAGGGTTGGAAAGTGTAAAAAGAAGCTAGACCGCTAAGCTACTAGAATCAAGAGGATAGGCATTTGCTATATCGTCTTGATTCTTTTTTTATGGTGTACGGATTTTACTCAAAAATGATTTCAAAACAAACTTTTAATCACAGCTCTCTTCTCGTCTTGTGTCAATGATGTAAATGATTTGCCACCCTTTCTCATCTTCTTTAAATAATTGAAAAGAATTCACCCCACAATGGTGAAAGGCATCTTCAATTCGAAATTCATAGGATGTCCACGCATTGGCCATAGGGCCGTCTATTTGAATGTAATAGTCTTTAATAATTTCCTCGAATTTTGTGGTTTCGGGAATATTGTTGATACGTTCCAGAAAATCTCCAAAACCAACAGTCTGTACAAATGGTTTTCCTACCCCATCCTTGGCAATGGTCTGCATTATTATAGCGTCTGAAACCGCTTGCTTGATTATCGTAGAATCCTGTTTATGAAAACCGTCGAAAAAAGTTTCAATGGTTTTTTGTACAGCTACTTTTTCAGGTTCTTGGGCAGAGAGGTTGAAACACAAGGGAACCAAGAAGAAATAAATCAACTTTTTCATAGTATGGATTTCTTCAAAAATACGGCAAAAAGAAATATGGTAACCGGCTTCACCAACACCCCTATTTATTCAATCCTCTTCGTCGTGCCTCCTCGTCGGTTGCAAGTCAAGGGGATATTTATAGCGGTTTCCATTAAAGGTTTAAGCTCCAAACCATAAACTTACCAACCTAAAACAATTTCCTTACATTTATCCCACTAAAATAAATCAGATGTCAACGGCCAAAAAAGAATACAAGCGAGTAACGGTAAAGTCCTTGGTGGACATGAAAAAAAATGGGGAGAAAATCTCAATGCTTACCGCTTATGATTACTCGATGGCGAAAATTGTAGATTCTGCCAACGTAGATGTTATTTTGGTCGGCGATTCGGCGAGCAATGTCATGGCAGGCCACGAGACTACTTTGCCCATTACGTTAAATGAGATGATCTATCATGCCACTTCCGTAATCAGAGCTGTTGATAGGGCCTTGGTGGTGGTCGATATTCCTTTTGGCAGTTATCAGAGTGACCCGAAAGAGGCGTTGCGGTCGGCCATCCGTATTATGAAAGAAAGTGGCGCACATGCCGTAAAGTTAGAAGGTGGTATCGAGATAAAGGAATCGGTCAAAAGAATCTTGAATGCGGGCATACCCGTAATGGGTCATTTAGGACTGACGCCACAATCCATCTACAAATTTGGTACCTATACGGTTCGTGCGAAAGAAGAGCAAGAAGCCGATAAGTTGATAGACGATGCCAAACTGCTGGAAAAATTGGGGTGTTTCGGAATTGTTCTTGAAAAAATTCCCGCTATGCTAACCAAAAAAGTATCCGAAAGTATCATTATACCGACTATCGGAATCGGTGGCGGGAAGCATGCCGACGGACAAGTACTGGTTATTCACGATTTACTAGGTATGACCCACGAATTTAACCCACGGTTTCTACGCAGGTATATGAACCTCTATGAGGACATGGGCAATGCCATTTCACAGTACGTTACAGATGTTAAGAGCAGAGATTTTCCGAGTGATGATGAGCAGTATTGACAATTAGTTATTGAAAATTCCATAAATTAAGCACCAAATTCCAAAACTAAATAATGAAACAATTTTCAATAAACCGATGTGTTAATTTTTTAAGTAGAAATTATTAGGTTATCAGATTAAACTATTGAGTAATTCGTCGCCTAACTACATGGTCAAATACATGAAAAATGATTAAAAAAGTAGCTATTGTCTTACTAGTACTTTTGAATATCGGTTGCGATCAGTTTTCGAAAGATATGGTGCGCAAGAACGTTATGCCTAACGATTACATTCAGGTAGTAAACGATAATTTTATTCTTACGAACGTAGAGAACACGGGTGCGATGCTAGGTTTTGGGCAGAGCTTCCCTCCTGTTATGAAATTAATCCTGTTTCAGGTACTGCCAATATTAATTTTGTTCATATTGCTTTTTCGAATCCTACGGAAAAGTCAGCTCGACAAAGGGTTGATTGTGGCTTTTGCATTCGTTATCGGCGGGGGCATCGGTAATCTAATCGACCGTGTCGCCTATGGTTCGGTTACCGATTTCTTTCAAATCAAACTGGGAATACTCAAAACCGGAATATTCAATATGGCCGATGTCTCGGTTACTACCGGCGTGCTTTTGTTATTATTACTTTCCCTTCAGGGTAAAAAATTAGCGCTGTAGTGGGCAACAAGATCCTATCCGACCCAAAAAATCTTCAAGTACTCTATGAAGACAACCATCTGATTGCCGTCAATAAACGACCTGGCGATATCGTTCAAGGAGACAAAACTCGCGACATGCCTTTGAGCGAAGTGGTGAAACTTTACATCAAAGAAAAATACAATAAACCCGGAAACGTTTATTTGGGCGTACCACATCGATTGGATAGACCTACATCGGGTATCGTAATCTTTGCTAAAACATCAAAGGCATTACCAAGACTTAATAAACTGTTCGCCGAAAAAGCGGCCAAGAAAACCTATTGGGCAGTGGTAAAAAACCCACCCGAAAAGTTACAGGACATTTTGATACACTGGTTGAAACGCAATCCGAAACAGAACAAATCGTATGCATATACCAAAGATGTGCCGGATAGCAAAAAGGCAATTTTAGCATATAAAATCTTAAAAAATCTAGATAATTATTACCTGCTTGAAATCGATTTACAGACCGGTCGCCATCATCAGATACGGGCTCAACTAACCGCAGTCGGGTCGCCCATCAAAGGAGACTTAAAATATGGTTTTGACCGTAGCAACAAAGATGCGAGTATACATTTGCATGCACGTAGCCTATCATTTATCCATCCCGTTAAAAAAGAACGTTTGTCAATTTTGGCCGAACCACCCAATGATCCGGTTTGGAACGCTTGTTGCTAAAAACAGTATATTTAGCATTATTAAACACTATACCATGATTAAAAGAACACTATTTATTTGTGGCCTTGTGCTGCTCTCATCCTGTAGTACTTATAATTCCATCGACACTTTTTACAACGCGCATAAAGAAGACGACCAAGTTACCGCCATTCGGGTGCCCCGTTTTATGCTTTCGTTGATAAGCAATATTTCTCCTGAAATGCAATCTTTGGTGGGTAATACAAAAGATTTGCGCTATATGCAGTTTCCAAGTGCGACACCGGAACGTTCTGAATTTTTGAACAAGCAGATGAGCGGCATTACGGGCAATTCGTTTATCGAGGTGTACCGTAAAAACGATGAACTAAAAAGAAATATAGTCTCTATACGGGAAAAGAAAGATGCCGTAAAGGAAATCTTGATTTACAACAATAATAACGCGAATGGTTCCTTTTTATACTTCAACGGTGATTTTGACCCCGTTAAAGTCCGTGAAATGGCCAAAAACGAGGAATTTCAAAAACTGGGTGACGGGCTCATTAACCAATATAATATGGGTTCAACTACCCCCGGAATCAATCAACAAAAAGAAAAACCGGATAATCAAGAAGAAAATTAGGCCTCTTTCAACACCTCTCCTCTCGGGGTTATGTCCCAAAGAGACACTCTAAAAAGACCTCCCTTAATCCCTCCAAAGGAGAGAGACCGTGCCCGAATACCCTTAAAAATTGTTCTAAGTACAAACTCTTTTATATTCAAAAACTTATTATGCCTTTTGCTCGGACATAACCCTCTTGAGCGGACATGGCTTTGGCAATACTTTATTTCTCCCTTCCTCGAGGAGGGATCGGGGGAAGCCTACCTATACGACCGAACACTTTCAACAACCACTGATGCCAATATCAATGTACCACCGATAATTGTAGACCAACCCGGTATTTCAGATAAGAACAGCGCGCCGATAAGGATTCCGTAGACAGGTGTAATGCTGCTCAAAATGCTTATAGTGGTTATCGAAAAGTATTTGAAGCAATTTATGAGCATGGTATGGCCAACTGTAGTAACTAGTACAAGGCCCAAAATCGCCGGCCAATAACCTTCTGCTTGTTGCACATCATAAATAAAGTAAACGGGAATTAACCCAACACAAACTATGGCCATTTGATAGGTCATAAGCAACGCCCCTTCGTACCTATCGACTTTTGTTTTTAATATCAAATTACGAATTGCATAGACCAATGCCGATAAAAGACCAAATGTAATGGCGATAGTATACGAATCATCAAAAGTGAAATTGGGCACTAAAAGGTAGACACCAAAAAGAACCATAACACCCAACAACACATGTATCTTTTGAAATTTGGTCTTCAAAAATATGGGTTCAAGAAATGAGGTTATTACTGGGTAAGTAAACATTGACAACATGCCGATGGCAACGTTCGATAGCTGTAGAGCTTGAAAATAGGTAATCCAATGAAGCCCCATAAGGATTCCGCATACCAATATAGGCCATCTATCGGTACTACTCAATCTAAATGAAATACCTCTTATTTTGCAATAAACAACCAAGAAAACGAGTGCCAACAAGGCCCTTATCCCAATAGTTAAAGCTACTGGCAAAGCAATGTACTTACCGAATGGACCGGAGGTGCCCATGAGCAACATGGCCAGATTGATTTCAAGAAAGTTCCGTGTGCTGAAGGTAGTAGTCGCCATTGAACGAATTATCTTCTGACCGCCATAGCCTTTTCACGAATAATTTGGGCCACAGGTTTGTTCTCCAAATGGCTCTCTAACCAAGAAATAATATCCAGATACAGAAATGCCCGTTTCTCATAAGGATGATCTTCATATTTTTTGAGCTCGGTATGTAATTTTTGGAATTCATTTCTTAATTCATTCGGATAAATATTCCCCAAATTTCTTAGAAACTTGATCATTTCGCGTTGCACCTCATGCAAATCGTTCATTTTCAAAAGAAATTTATAGGTGCTTTTCAATTGTATTTCCAAATGATAGTCCATTCCGGCCTCATAATGAGCCACTAAGCTTAAGACCCGAGCAAAACACATCAAATCTTCTCGCATTTTAAGGTTTCTGTTGGAAATAATTTTTTTGAGATATTGAATACAGGTCTTGTTATCGGCATTGCCAAAATAGAGACATGCAATTTTATAATACAAAATCATGATGTGATGTGCATCGATTCGGTCTTTGTGTTTGTTTATGCCGTATTCAATAATCTTGACCAGATAAAGTCCCTTTTGAAAAGTACCTTCCAAAAAATGAAGATTCAATTTATTGGCATTGATATATAGGAAGGCCAAAGATGTAATATTATCATTTTTTGGAAAATCCTTCGCACGAACAACACTTTCCAATTGCTCAAGTGTTTCTTTAAATTGAGAGCTATAACGAACATAAAACAAAGACTCTAACAGATAATGGTTTCCCTTTAAGAAAAATACGGGATTCAAAGCAATCTGCTCCTCATGCTCATAGAACAAATCGACCCATTTACTGGCATATTTGTACGAGGATAGAAAATCTTGCACTAAAAAGCTATACCAAAGATGTGCTTTATAGCCCCATAATTTTTCTCGGAAACCCAAGTCTTTCATTCGATATTTGGGCAAATGACTATCAAAATACTCTTTAACACGGGTATAATCTTCATCGCTTCTCACGTACCCCACTTTCAACATAATACCATACAATTGAAGGGAAAGATTCGAGAGCTTACTGGTCATAACGTTTTGGGCCGAAAGCTCTTTTGCCTGTATAGCAAGCTCATCGGCACGATCGGGAATACTTCGGGTGATGTACTGCGTTTCAATAATTTTCTCGAGTTCGACGATTTCGTACGCAATGTTCTTTTCTTCGTTATCGATTGCGGTCGACTTGGCCTTATCAAGAATTTTAAGACTTTGTTTGTAGAGTCCTTTTTGATAAAGTATTGTAGCAAAATCAAGCTGTTCTCGAATCTGTAAGCGAATGGTCTGATTGACGGGATTTAAGCGGAGACTGACTAAAATCTGTTTATACAGATGCGCTTTAAGATTTGACAGTTGTGCTTTTTTTACGATACCGGAGTCTAAAATCGTTCGCTCATCATACTTTTTGATTTTATCCATCAAATTGAAAAGTGCCAGAAACTTGGCATCGGCATTTACACCCAAGCGCCCGACATATAACTTGAATTGACGTTTTTCTGATTTCGAGAGTGATTTTACCAGTACGAACAGAGCATCTCTATGCGCATTTGTCATCGTAAAAAGTATAGTTTAGTTTGTTGTTTTTCAGCACTTTGTACAATCGAAAAACCAATTTAACGTTGTACTATTATAGGCAACCTTTAGGTTTTTCGGCCTAATTGGTTATATCTTCGTAAAGCTTAGCTAAACTACGTAAATATAATGAGTAAAGATAAGGTACAGATTTTTGATACTACACTTAGAGATGGTGAACAGGTGCCTGGTTGCAAATTGGATGCCGAACAAAAATTGGTCATTGCTGAACGATTAGATCATTTGGGCGTAGATATAATTGAAGCGGGGTTTCCGATATCCAGTCCCGGAGATTTTAAATCCGTTACCGAAATTTCCGAATTAGTAAAAAATGCTACGGTCTGTGGATTGACCCGTGCCGTAAAAAAAGATATCGAAGTAGCCGCTGAAGCTTTAAAAGCCGCTAAAAAACCACGTATCCACACCGGAATCGGAACCTCTGACTCCCATATAAAATTCAAATTCAATTCTACCCGAGACGCCATCATCGAAAGGGCAGTAAGTGCGGTTGCTTATGCCAAAACCTTTGTTGAAGATGTAGAGTTCTATGCGGAAGATGCAGGCCGTACCGACAATGAATTCTTGGCCAGAGTCTGTGAAGCAGTGGTTAAGGCCGGTGCAACGGTTTTGAATATTCCCGACACTACGGGATATTGTTTGCCCGAAGAATATGGCGCGAAAATGAAATACCTAAAAGAAAATGTAAATGGCATTCATAAAGCCACCCTTTCTTGTCATTGCCACAATGATTTAGGGTTGGCGACCGCCAATTCGATAGCCGGGGTAATCAATGGGGCAAGGCAGATAGAGTGCACTATTAATGGTATCGGTGAACGCGCTGGGAATACATCGTTGGAAGAAGTGGTCATGATCCTGCGCCAGCACCCAGATTTGAATCTTGATACAAATATCAATAGCAAACTACTCTACGATACCAGCCAGATGGTTTCCCGTAAAATGGGAATGATTGTGCAGCCGAATAAAGCAATAGTTGGGGCCAACGCCTTTGCGCACAGTTCTGGCATACACCAAGACGGGGTAATAAAAAATAGGGAGACCTACGAAATTATCGATCCCGCCGATGTCGGCGTTAACGAATCTTCTATCGTACTTACGGCTAGAAGCGGTAGGGCAGCTTTGGCGTACCGGGCTAAAATTGTCGGCTACGAGCTTACCAAACTTCAACTTGATGAAGTGTATGAAGAATTCTTGAGGTTTGCCGACGAACACAAAGAGATATCCGATGATGATATTCCGAAAATCATCGAGGCAAGTCGAATTACTATCGAAAGTTTATCGTAGCGAACATATTGTCTCTTCTGATTTACTATATTTTCTTCTCCTTTTAGTGAAAATGTCGCTAAAATTTTTGACCTTAGCTTTCTTATCGGTGTAAATGTAATTGCATTGCGCACGAAAAAAATTTCCAAATGCAACTAAAAATTGCCCTTCTCGGGGGAGATGGTATCGGCCCCGAAGTTTTGGCCCAATCGGTAAAATGTCTTAAGGCGATAGAAGAAACCTTCAATCATCGCTTCACATATATTGAAGCACCGGTTGGAGCAATTGCCATGTCGGGTTCTGGGCAACCCTTACCTGATTCAACGCTCAAATTATGTCGTGAGGCAGATGCCATTCTGTTCGGTGCCATCGGTGCCCTGGAATATGATAATAATCCAGAAGCGAAAGTGCGCCCCGAACAAGCCTTGTTGAAGTTACGCAAAGAACTCGGTCTTTTTGCCAATATCAGACCTGTAAAGATATTTCCTAAGCTTGCGAACAACTCCCCGTTGCGAGAAGAAATAGTTATGGGTACCGATTTAGTAATTTTTCGAGAACTGACCGGAGGTATCTATTTTGGGGAGAAAAAAATAAGTTCTGATGGAACAACCGCTTCAGATGTTTGTGAATATTCCGAAAAGGAAATTAGCCGTATTGCACACTTAGCCTTTAAAACGGCAAAAAAGCGAAGAAAAAAATTGACCTTGGTAGACAAGGCCAACGTCTTGGAATCATCGCGGTTGTGGCGCAAAGTTGTTACAGAAATCGGTAGAAGTTATCCCGAGGTTACACTAGAAACTCTTTTTATAGATAACGCCACCGTGCAAATGATGATGAAGCCCAGTCAGTTCGATGTCATATTGACCGAGAATATGTTTGGCGATATCTTATCTGATCAAGGCAGCGTAATCATTGGTTCGGTCGGCTTGTTGCCTTCGGCCTCTGTCGGTATAGATAACGCGATGTTCGAGCCTTTTCACGGATCTTATCCACAGGCAAAAGGGAAAAACATTGCTAATCCGGTTGCTTCTATTTTGAGCGCGGCCATGCTCTTACAGCACTTTGGCCTTGACGAGGAGGCAAATGCTGTAGTATCAGCGGTGTACAAATCAATAGTGAAAAAAGTAGTTACACCTGATATCTTGGGAAGCAGTAAATACGGAACAGATTATGTCGGCGATTTTATTTCTGAAAATATTGTGGATTCCGACGAGAACCGCAGCATCAACGACGAGAATATCGGGTTAGGTAAGTCTACTATTATATAAAAGTAGGCAGTTACAGTAGGCACAGGCGGCAGTTATAAAAGGACATCCGTAAGATACAGTTAAGATGAATGTGAAATTTGATTTAGTAAGAATTGGTAGGGTCCGAAATAATTTTAATTCCGAAATCATCCTCGAAAAAAATGTAAAATTATTAAAAAAAGATATTCGTTCTTTTTTAAAAAATTAGGAAGTATATTAATAAAAATAATGGGATTGGTATGGTGATGCTAATTCCCAGAAAAGGGTTTGAAATTAAAATATGTTTACAAGATATAAGGGATGAAGACATTAAAATAGATTTAAGATGTAGATATCCAAATTCTATTTATAAAGGAAAATATTCTTCAATTATGGATAATATTGATAATAAAATATTCAAATAGATATCTTGAGCGTATCTACAAGTTCCATTATCCTCTAGCAAGCTTACAATACAAAGTTTAAGCAATTCAGCACATGCGCTATTGAATGTCTTATCGCATTGCTTTATCTTTGTTACGACTAAAACTAACCAATGCAGATTTCATACAACTGGTTGAAACAATTCCTTAAACTTGATTGGGAAGCCCAAAAAACCGCGGAACTTTTGACCGATCTCGGTCTCGAGGTTGAAGGCATCACTCCTTTTGAGTCGATAAAAGGAGGGCTAAAAGGAGTTGTTGTAGGCGAGGTACTAACTTGCGAAAAACACCCAAATGCCGATAAACTCAAAATCACGACTGTAGCCATAGGTTCTGGCGCGCCTCTACAGATTGTGTGTGGCGCACCAAATGTGGCTGCAGGCCAAAAAGTTCCTGTTGCTACAATCGGAACAACACTCTACACGCCGGAGGGGGAGGCTTGGAAAATTAAAAAAGGAAAAATTCGTGGCGAGGAAAGCCATGGAATGCTATGTGCCGAAGACGAATTGGGGCTGGGGCATGGCCATGATGGAATTCTTATTCTCGAAGGCACCTTAGTACCGGGCACGCCATGTTCAGATGTTTTCACAGTAGAACAAGACGAGGTTTTCGAGATTGGGCTTACACCTAACCGTGCCGACGCCATGAGTCATTTTGGAGTGGCCAGAGACCTCAAGGCCGGACTTAAACAAATGGAGATCAACAAAGAGCTGATAACTCCCTCTTTGAGTAAATTCCATGTTGACAACCGATCTTTGAAACTACAGGTAACGGTAGAAGATAGTAAGTTGGCTCCAAGATATTGCGGGGTAACACTTAAGAACATTGAAGTTAATGCATCGCCTGTTTGGCTAAAGAACAGGCTAATGGCCATAGGTCTTAAACCAATCAATAACATTGTCGATGCTACCAACTATGTATTACACGAACTAGGCCAGCCGCTTCATGCCTTCGATGCTGAACGCATTCACGGTAGGCGCGTAATTGTAAAAACGCTGCCCGCAGGCACAAAATTCATGACACTGGATGGTGAGGAACGTGAATTACATCAAGATGATTTGATGATATGTGATAATGAAAAACCCATGTGCATTGCCGGGGTCTTTGGCGGAATCAATACAGGGGTTACAGAAAAAACCACATCAATATTTTTAGAGAGTGCCTATTTTGACCCTATTGCAATTAGAAAGACGGCCAAACGACATGGCCTGAACACAGATGCTTCTTTTCGTTTCGAACGTGGTATCGACATCGAAAATGTGGAATATGCCCTGAAAAGAGCTGCCTCGCTCATCAAAGAGATTGCAGGTGGTGAAATTACATCTGATATAATCGATTTTTACCCAAAACGATTTGAAGAGCATCAGGTTTTCTTAACCTTTAGCAAGACACATTCTCTTATCGGGCAAGAAATACCGCAAGACACCATCAAATCAATTTTAGCTTCTTTGGATATTAAGGTAAAAAGTGTCACCGAAGCGGGTTTGGGTCTTTCGATTCCCTCTTATAGAGTCGATGTACAGCGTGAAGTAGATGTCATCGAAGAAATTTTGCGTGTCTACGGATATAATAACATTGATTTTAAGACGAAATTGAACGCTTCGATTGCACCAGTTTCGAAATTCGAAGACTACAAGCTACAACAGACGATTGGAGATCTTCTGGCCGCGCAGGGCTTTTTTGAGATATTGACAAATAGTCTTAGCTCGCCCGCCCATTTGACTATGTTGGGAGCTAGTCAAGAAAATAGCGCTGTTGAAATGCTAAACCCTTTGAGTGCCGAACTCTCTGTTATGCGGCAATCTATGTTGTTCTCAGGTCTGGAGGCCATTGCGTACAATATCAACAGAAGGAAACAAAATCTGAAGTTCTTTGAATTCGGAAAGACATACTATCAGACACCCTCGAAGCGTTCTGAAAACAAACATCTTAGTCTTCTATTGACCGGTAACCGTACCGATGAGAGTTGGAGTACTCTCGAAAAGAAAACCGACTTTTACTACCTGAAAACCATCGTAACCAATGTTTTGGAACGCTTGGGCATTTCTCATAGTTACCCTGCACCTAATACCAGCAACACTTTTTCAGAGGGATTGTCCCTTATAGTCAACGGAAAAGAAGTCGTGTCCTTCGGTATTGTAAAAAAGTCAATAGTAAAGAAAATGGATATAAAACAAGAGGTACTGTTTGCCGATTTCAAATGGGACAATGTTATCGCTTTGGCCCGGAAGAACAGTATTACGTATCACGAGATTCCGAAATATCCCGAAGTTAGGCGTGATTTTGCCCTTTTGGTAGATGAAAATATTTCGTTTCACCAAGTGCACGAACTCAGTTTACAGAAAGAAAAGAAGATGCTAAAGCAAATCAACCTTTTTGATGTTTATACGGGTAAAAACCTTCCGGATGGGAAAAAGTCTTATGCAATCAGTTTTACACTTCAAGATACACAGCGCACACTAACAGACAAGCAAATTGACAAAATAATGGCTAAACTGCAACAACGTTTTCAAAAGGAGCTTGGAGCGGAACTTCGCTAAGATTGAACTTTTCGGGGAAGAATCACGCTATCGATTTCATGTATAACACCGTTGCGTTGGTTCGAATCTGCAACAACAATTGTAGCACTATTACCGAAACTATCCGTTAAGATAATGTCGATACCTTTCATGGTAGCCGTAATGGCATCACCATGTACCGTTGTAAATGTTGCTTTTCCCCTACCCCTACACATCGCTTTTAGAATCCTTGAAGCTGAAAGCTTACCAGCAACGATATGGTAGGTCAAAAGATCTTTAAGTTCTTTTTTGTTCTCTGGATTCAAGAGCATTTCGACCGATTTACCTGATAAATTTTCGAAAGCGGAGTCATTTGGCGCAAAAACAGTGAAGGGTCCAGTTTTATCAAGTAATTCTTCTAAATCGGTAGCCTTCATTACAGCCAGTAAAGTTTGGTGATTTACTGAGCTGGCAGTTTTGTGAACTATTGATTTTTTTATTCCAGTGGGAGAAGAAGTAGCAAGTTGTGCCGTAACCGAGAAAATTGATAAAATCGATACAGTTAATATTAATTTTGTAAGGTATTTCATATAAAATTATAAAGATAATTAGGAGTAACTCGGTAAATCACCAATTTATAGGACAAGTTACAACCAAGGACGATTATTTTCCTACTAGGAGTGCTGCAGGAAAGTTGATTTAACAAATTATTAACAAATTCGTTTTTAAAGGAAATTAATTACGACTTAGAATTCGTTAAATTTGGGGTAATTGCTAAAAAGAAAAAGAAATGCTACTAAAGAAAACGAATATTGAAGAAAAACTGGTGCGTTTAAAAAGCGATTCCAATATTTCCGAGGGAATTTTAAAGGAAGTTCAACAAATTTTAAGGGAAGATTCAGACTGCCGCGAAAGAATCGAAAAGAACATTAGCGGTAGCCAGAATATTGTTATCAATTCTTTCGAGTTTGACCTTTTGGAGACGAATAATATTTACCACATTGACCAGATACAAAAAATTTGCATAGACTATCGTCTACGGTTCTTGAATTCAAAATACTTTAAGGGTGAAATTCCACAAGAAGCCATATCAAAAATAAAAGGGCTTGAGAAAGAACATGCCATAGAAATTAAAGGGTTCAAAATTATAGCGCCTTCGAAACTATTTAAATTGGAAGATAAAGACGACCCTTTGCTTTTCGCCCCTATCGGTAATGACTATTTTTATTTGATACATAAGTGGGGCAACGACCTTCATCCTTTGAGAAAATTATTAATGTGGCCGTTCAAGAATATCGTGAACCTCACTGCGTTGGTTTTAGTGATAAGTTACTTAGTTACTTTACTCGTGCCCGATGGACTATTTTCTAAAAGTAATTCGAGTGCCGAATTTTGGATAATTTTCTTTTTTATGTTCAAGTGTATCGCTTCGGTCGTTATTTTTTACGGTTTCGCTTTGGGTAAGAATTTCAACCCTGCCATATGGAATAGCAAATATTTTAATGCATGACGTATAGACGTAGGCTGAATATAAAAAGTATCCTTCAACGAAAAAGGATGCTTTTTTTATGATTTCTTAAGAAAATTACTTTATAAAAAAAGCATATGGAGCTCCTTCTAGGTCAAGATTATCTATAAGTTCAGGTTTGGCACTCAATTTAATTCGTAGCATACCGCCCTTATTACCTGCTCCGCTTTTTGAATATCCTACCAACAATAGGTTGTTTTTTTCATCGTAAGCCACGGCGGTCGTACTTTTTATCTCATATTCAAAATTACGTTGTGTCTCCGTCAAGAAATTTTCGTAGGCATACAAGACCGAACCGTTCGTGTCAAAATCATAAATGGCCGCGACTGTTGGGTAAGTACTGTGCGAACCTGAGGGCACATCATAATACATTTTACCTGCCGCGTCGAACCGCCTAAATCTTGATTGGAAAAAGTTCGGTTCCGTGCCTTCACCATATTTAGTATATGCAACAGCCATTGTGCTACTGTTCAAAGTACCATGTAAGTTAGGATATGCTATAACAATGTTTCCATCAGGATTAGAAAAAATGCGTTTTGCGCCTATGTCCAGATTCATACTAAGTATAATATCAAAAGTATCCGCTTTTATTGCTAAAATTTTAAAATCGTCGCTACTTTTTTCATTGAAGGTTAGCACAAACAAACGATTATTTGCAAAAGCAAGATCAAATGGCTGTTGCTCGACTTCAACATCTACAAAAGAGGGGGCAGTCGTTGAAATATCAACTATTCTAACGAAATAATTGCTTTCTTCTTCAGAAATGTCATCCACATACGCTATATAGATTGCACTGTCAGTATGCAAAATGGCACTTGCCCTACGACTGCAACTGGGCATATCGTTAAATACCGTATAATTTTCTGAAGTGTTTTCATTGAAATCATATACCACTACATTGCCTGAGCAATCTGTATTTTTAGAATACATGCTCAGAACACCGGCACTTTCAAAAGTCAATTGAGGTTTCGTTACAGTTTTAAAAACGCTTACGCCAGTGTTGATTTCAAATTCGCTCGCGTTAGCGGTCAATAGTTTGCCTGAAAGCATGTCACCGCTATCAATGAGTATCGAGTAATCGGAAGCTTCGTTTTTCGGTTGGTCACTATCGTTTCCGTCATCTGATTTGTTACAACCAATGATGAGCAATGCCATAACGGCATAGAAGAGATTGTAGGTTTTCATGAAGTAAGAATTTGGGTTTGACAAAAATTATACGGGTACAGCGTACATTTTTTCGCGCTGGTCCCTCAATGTCTTGTCAGACATGTATTCTTCAAACGATAAATACCTATCAATGTTGCCTTTAGGGGTCAACTCCACGATTCGATCGGCAACGGTCTGTGCAAACTCATGATCATGGGTTGTGAACATTACCGTTCCTTTAAAGTTTTTAAGTGAATTATTAAAGGCGGTAATACTCTCAAGGTCGAGATGGTTCGTTGGTTCGTCGAGCATAAGTACATTGGCCCTCAACATCATCATTCTACTCAACATACAGCGTACCTTTTCACCACCCGAAAGCACAGTACATTTCTTCAGTGCCTCTTCACCACTGAATAACATTTTACCCAAAAAGCCACGGATATAGACTTCTTCGCGCTCTTCTTCCGTTTTCGCCCATTGCCTCAACCAATCGACCAAACTTATATTTCGAATAAAGTAATCTGAATTATCAGCGGGTAAATAAGACTGTGTTGTTGTTACGCCCCATTGAAAAGATCCGCTATCAGGGTTCTTCTGATTATTTATGATTTCATAAAATGCGGAAGTTGCCCTAGAGTCTTTTGATATGATGGCTACTTTATCGCCTTTGGCCAAATTAAGGTTGATGTTTTTAAATAAAAGATCGCCATCATCGGATGTGGCTGCCAAACCTTCTACGTTCAATATTTGATCGCCGGCCTCCCTTTCCCTATCAAAAATGATTGCGGGATATCGCCTACTTGACGGTTTAATATCATCAATTTTCAATTTAGAGAGCATTTTCTTTCGAGAAGTGGCTTGTTTGCTCTTGGCGACGTTGGCACTAAAACGCGCAATAAACTCTTGCAGTTCTTTTGCCTTTTCTTCAGCCTTTTTGTTCTGTTGCGCCCGTTGGCGTGCCGCAAGCTGACTACTTTCGTACCAAAATGTATAGTTGCCGGAATATTGATTCATTTTTCCGAAGTCTATATCGGCGATATGCGTACAGACTGAATCTAAAAAGTGTCTATCGTGAGATACGACAATAACGGTATTTTCGTAATTGGCCAAAAAATTCTCTAACCAGTTGATGGTCTCGTAATCGAGATCGTTGGTCGGTTCGTCCATAATCAATACATCTGGGTTTCCAAACAGTGCCTGAGCCAGTAAAACCCTCACTTTCAACTTAGAATCCATATCGGCCATGGTGGTGTAGTGCAACTCTTCGGCTATACCGAGGTTCGATAAAAGCGCAGCGGCACTACTGTCTGCATTCCATCCGTTCATTTCTTCAAACTGTACTTGTAGCTCCCCGATTTTGTCGGCATTTTCATCGGAGTAGTCGGCATAGAGCGCATCGATTTGTTGCTTGATATCGAACAGAGGTTTGTTGCCCATTACTACTGTTTCGAGAACCGTAGCGTCATCATAAGCGTTATGCTCTTGTTCTAAAATAGACATACGTTTACCCGGCTCGAGATGTACATGCCCCGAAGTAGGGTCTATCTGGCCTGAAAGTATCTTCAAAAAGGTAGACTTACCTGCCCCGTTCGCCCCGATTACCCCATAACAATTGCCTTGGGTAAAACTCACATTTACTTCATCGAACAATACCCTTTTTCCGAATTGAACGGATAGATTTGATACCGATAACATAGCTTTCCTCCTTTAAAATTCGTGCAAAAATACAGAATTTTAAACGTCTGCACCAATAAACTTAAAAAGCGTTGCGTTCGTGGTCGACATTAACGTAACTCGCTAATATTTAACTACCTATTAACAGCATTGCGAATAGGCGTTGCTTAATTTTGACATCTATACAATAGATAAACTTATATGTTTAGAAATTTACTTTATCTGTCTCTCATCGTATTGATAGGTTGTGGTAAAGGAGAAAAAAGTTCCTCAAACGTTTTTTTCGCCGGTGAAATTGTCAACCCTACAAGCAACTATGTTGTATTGCACAAAGGAGACATGGTCATCGACTCTGCAAAACTCGATGAACAGAATCGATTTGCTTTTCACTTAGATTCGGTCGCCGAAGGGCTACACCACTTCAACCATGATCCTGAACTTCAGTATGTATATCTCGAAAAAGGCGATAGCCTTATGATTCGTTTAAACACACTCTATTTTGACGAATCGTTGGTGTTTTCGGGCATAGGGGAAGAAATAAACAATTTTCTATTGGAACTCTTTTTGACAAATGAAGAAGAGGCCGTAACCATAAGAACATTTTATCGATTGGAGGCCGAAGAGTTTGTAGAGAAAATAGACTCTCTTAAACAAATGAAATTACTTACGCTGGCTAACCTCAAAACTGAAGGAAGCCTTTCAGAAAAAGAAGAGAAAGTAGCGAGGGCGAGTGTGGTCTATAATTATGACACCTATAAAGAAGAGTATCCGTTTAGGCACAAAAAGTCAAAGGGCAAAAATGCAATCGAAAAACTACCTGATGATTTTTACAATTACCGTAAAGATTTAACTTTTAATGATAAAGACCTTACCTACCTTCGCCCCTACTATAACTTTATGATTAACCACGTGGGCAATTTGTCCTATATGACTTGCTCACATGCCTGTGGTATACAAAACAACGTGGTGCGCAACCAACTTCATTTCAACAAACATAAATTGAACCTTATCGATAGTTTGGTCGAAGAAAAAGAACTAAAAGACAACCTTTTTAGATATGTAGCTTTTGATTATTTACTTAAACACGATTCAGAAAAGAATAATGAGAATTTTATCAAAGGGTTTCATGAGCTCTCCAGTAACAATAGGCACATGGAAGAAATCGATGCACTATACGAAGGAGTCAAAAATATTCAACCGAATAAAACAATACCAAATGTAGATGTATTTGGGTTCGATGGCAATAAAATCTCAATGCGAGAAATTGCCAAGGACCACAAAACAGTCTTTTATTTTTGGTCCGGTACCGACCGTATGCATTTTGAGAACATTAAAAGAAGAATTGCGAAACTTACCATAGAAAAACCAGAATTTTCTTATGTAGGAATAAATGTAAAAACCGATATAGACAACTGGAAAGCTCTTTTAGAGAACTCGGGACTAGATGCAAACAAACAGTATAGATCCAGTAATTTTGAA
>ENA-ORXM01002884-ORXM01002884.1-marine-metagenome-genome-assembly--contig:-NODE-2884-length-18636-cov-10.946279_pt1 | contig 18636 bp, 18 predicted proteins | sample MGYA00237867_ERZ511480 | MGnify/ENA primary metagenome ERZ511480 (study PRJEB26309, sample SAMN06266103) | marine metagenome | isolation source: Algal blade | place: United Kingdom:Sidmouth, United...
CCGTGCGTGGCCCTCACCGGGGACGGGTCTGGAGCGCGCACAGGCCCGATCGGGGTTGCCCCCTGCAGTGGGGCGGGTCGACGGGACGATGAAAGACGCGGTGAGAAAAAGGGTCTTTCTCTTGTTGCCTAGTCCCACGGGTCTCCCCCTGTCCTCTCTCTCCACTGCTTGTATACTCAGGCGGCCCTCCTCTCCCCTCGTCCAAAGACATGCCTGCTCCTCTACCCCGTGCGCACCCGCGCGGCACCGTCGTCCGGCACGCGTCAGTCAGCAAGGCCGTGCCCGTGCATTCGCCGTGCAGCGGCCGCGACGGCTTTCCCGTGCCTCCTCGCGCCGCCACGTCAACCCGCCAGACAGGCGTCTCCCCCCCCCCGTCACTGGGGGAGCACTTGCGACCGCCCAGCAGCACGGCACGGCCGCGCCCTTGCGTGCACCGTGCCGACGCAATGGACGCCTCCACGCTTGCCGCCGGGTGGTCGCGCCCGCCCCCGGCGCCAAAAACTTCACACTCTGGCTTTCTTCCAGAAGAGAGCTCGAGAAACCGACAATTTCGGAATGGAAGAAATCGAATCTGAATGCATTGAATGCAGGTCCCCAACCCCATCGCATCTCTTTTCAGTCATACCCAACGGACCAGTGTCCAGCGATGGATTTTGTGTCGGGGATGCTTCTCCATCTCGAAGCCGCACGATGTCGGGGCAGATGGAAATGCAAGTGCAACATGGGAAAGAGGCCAGCAGGTTTCGATGATCTGGATCTGCGGTGGCAGAGTGCAAAAATGTGAGCCACACTGCTCGCGATTCTTGACCTGGCTCGTCCGCACCACTGTCGGACTGGTCGACGACGTCACCGTCGTCGCCCCCACTGTCGTTGATCGCACCACTGTCATCGTTCGTTCCGTCCCCACTGCCGCCATGGTTTCTGCCACCCCTATCGTTGCCCCCCCCGTCCGCGCTCCCGCCGATGTCGCTCCCAATCGCCACAGTGGTGGCTCGTATTGTCCGCGCTTCCTCGGCAGACGCGTCCACTATCGTCGACGCTATGATCGTCTCCTCTTTCGCTTTTTTTCGCCCCCCACTGTCGTCCTGTCGTTGTCCCTGATCACGCCGTATTCTCGCCAACCACCATGATGACTGCCACCGTCAGGCCGACAATCGTCGTCGCTCCCACCACGGTCGCCATCCGCGTCATCCTCGCCGTCCGTCGCAATCTCGCCGGCGGATCGACTGCTGACGTCGCTCGGGCCACCATCGTCGCTCGTACGCCCCGCGGTCCCTCCGGCGTCGCTCCCACCCCCATCGTCGCTGCCGAAGTCCCCGCTCCCTCCAACGCCCCTCGCACCACCGCCGTCACTGCCGTCGTCCCCGTCATTTGCTGACGCACGGGTGATCTCATGGGTGACGATCGCGGCGCAGAAGGTGCCGGCCATCTTCTCCCGGCCATCTGCTCCGACGACGTATTCTGCTCTCGTGAGTGCATCGACCGCGTCATAGGTTTTTGGTGGTTGGGCTTCGCCAGGCCGTGAGCCGTTTTGTAGTTTGGTGCTCGTGTGTGCTGAATAGGGCAAGCGCTCTAATGCTATCCTTTCCGATACCACTTTATTGCTCGCGCATCACAGTCGTCGATTGTCTTACCCAGACGGGCGTCACCGTCCTGGAGCGCACCAGTGTGCACCTCCGCCGCGTTCTTCAGCATCCTCGTGGTGTTCGAAGCTCGCGCACAGCTGCAATCGCCCGATAGACGTGCTGGAGTGGTACGACGGTGACGGTGCTGGCGGCGTCTGCGGTTGTGACACGGACCTTTTTTTTTCCAGGTGAGGTCCACGTGCAGGCGCAGGGGGGCGCATAGGCACCAGTACCGGCCACCTGCAACCGTGCACACAAAGCACCGGCAATTTTCACCCAGCCAGCCCCAGCCAGTCCTCTGTACTCCACTACTACCGGTGGGCGCTTGCGCGCATGCTCCAGTCCTCGCCGCGACGGCGGAGGCAGCGTCGGCGCCCCCCCCCACGATTGGCGGAGACCGTAGTGCCTGAGCCGACTCCTCATCCATTTATCAGGCGCCATCGCGGCGCTTGTGTCAGTTGTATCACCGGCGCGGTCCTGGCGGGTACTATGACTGAAAACATGCGCCACATGACCGCCACAATGGCGACACAGAGGTGAACGCCAGTGGGAACTTCGCAGGAGTACAAGCGGGGTAGGTGGTGGCGGCCGGTGGGTTTCTGTGGGCCGGGGATGTGGGGTCACTCGCTCCGGCAAGTACGGCGGCGAGTGTTTTCGCATGTGGGCTTGTCTGCTGCGCCAACGGTGGAGAGCGTCGTGCGGGTTTCTGCCGCAGAATAACTGCAGTAGACGAGGCGACGGGTAGCGCCCTGCAGTCCTCGTCGTGATACGTATGAATAGTTGCTGCACGGCTCCGGTAGAGGCGCCAATGGTCGCGGTACGGCGCATGTCGGCACGAGGCCCAGGAGGGAGGTGCGGTCATACTCACAAGTTCCCCATCCTCCAACAAACAATTGTGCTTCCCCACTCTACCGAGAAGCGTCCGTGCAAAGTCATCTGCTTACTGAGTCGTCCGCCTTGAACTAGCACACGCCTGGTGCGCCCATCTCTCTTCACGTCGCACCCGCGCACGCCGGCGCACGCAATCTCCCCGTTGTCTACAAAAGCCAGCAGGAACAGGTACAGCACAGGGTGCCTTCCGGAAAACGCATCTACGAAGCTGCGGTTTCGGCGCCCTCTACAGCTCCAGTTGTCGAGGGCAGGCTCGCATCCCGAGTAGCAACCGGGCGGCGGTCGCGGCCACCATCAGCCGCGTCGACGCCGCCGGGTGACCTTCCGTCAACGACAACTGTCTGAGGCGTCCGACGCTCGCCGACCGAGGTGGGCGACTGGGAGCACTGCACCAGATAGCAGTCCCGCGCGCGCACAACCATGCACAGGGTGCGAATAAAGAACAGCAAGCCGCAAGAGAATTAGAACGCTCGAAAACACGCTAGCAGCCAATAGTGACGCAAGATAAGAAACAGGGCAGTGCTTGTGCACCGCTCGCGCCGCACGACTCGGCAATAGCACACGCCATAAACGAAGCGGAATCCCTTCAAGCGACATCCCACTCTCGACGCACCACGACAACGGCGCGAATGCCCCAAAACGCCCGTCTTGTCGCGCAGTATGTCCCAGAGCGAGCACCTCGAGAGACACAACCTGCACAAGCAGCCTCGCATGACGCTGCTTGCCTACGATGCCATGCTCGAGGCGGGCGCTGCGAGAGAACGCGTCCACTCATCACCGTACACTTGACCGCGCTCCCCCTCACCCGTCGAAGCATCTAGCGACCCCTCGTGTGTCTGAGCGCCTGGTGGCTGCTCCGCCAAGGGTCTGAGGCTCTGTGGACAGGAGCGCCCCTTCATTGGATCTCGCCGATTCGTCGGCAGCGACTCAATCAAGAGCGAATTATCATCGTGCCGGATCCACTGTTGTTGCATGCACGAAGTGATCCAGACAGATTTCCGTCGGCAGCCGCTTCTCGCTGCCCACAAAGGATGCCGACGGGTTCCTTGACCCAACCGTTCAGGAAGAGAGGTTCACTGAAAAATGGCTCTTCGGTGTGTATCTGCAAGTCAGGAAAGTAGCCTGGTCTTATTCTGCTTACACTAGCACGAATTGCTCAGCATACGGCACCTCTGCGTAGGCTTTGACGGCGAGACCGAGGACCATGGCGGTGGCACCAGGTCACCATGTCCCCGTCACGCGCCGCCGCCTGTACGACGGCATGCAGCAGCTTCCAAGGGCGCTACTGCAGTGTACGAGGCGATCGTGTTTTTTACGCTTCGTGAGCCATTGACAAGTGCTACAGGATATCCCAACCGAGAGCGACAGATGCTTGGCCTGATAACAGGAGTGAAATATGGGGGTGCTTCTACGTACCATGACACTCTCAGGCTCGCGGAGAAGTGCCCAGGACTCAATGCCCAGAGCCCCCGGAAGCGACCGCTGCCTGCCGCACCCGTCGCACGAAGATGAAAGCCAGGGGTCCCTACATCTGTCTAAACAGGCACTCCGGCCACTCTTTGGCGCCCCCGTCATGACTATAGTAGCAGGAAAGCATCGAGACGACGCGCTCGGGTGCGGCGAAGTCAAACACAATCCATTGCAAGTACCCAATGGCCCCATTATTGGTGGTCAAGCAGCTCAAACGCAGTCCCAGACAAGGCCGAAAGTGGCGCTGAAGTAGTTCTGGACCTGCCCCTCCTCCAGTCACGATAAGGCAGCTGTCCCAAAAGATGCACACATGGAGGAGAACGACAGCAGACTTTCAGCAGGCGGGTTACTTCTCGTGGCAGCATGGATACTGGAAATCGTCAGATGTGGATCGAGTGCCATCACAGGCCCATCACTGGCACATCTCAAATCAGAGTGCCCAGATACTGGACATTTCTCGGCCTGTTCTGATTTCTTTTTTGGTTCATGTCTCTTCGTCCACGTCGCCACCTCCGTGGCACTTGGGTTGGCGTCCCCGCACCCCATCTCCGCCCCGCCACCTTTTGTTCCTCGCTTGTTCCCTTCTTCCCCCTTCGTGGCACAACCCAATGGAGGCCCGACGACTGGCGGCCTACGGCATACGTTTTCCCGGGCGGCCTGCTGCGGCTGCCGCCGACACCGCCGAGGCCCTCCTCGACTTCCTGCACCGCGAGTACCCTCTAGCTGCTTGTCATCCGCTGCTGGAGGAGTGCACAAGGAAGGGCATGGCTTACCACCTTATGGCCATGGACGTTGTCATCACGATGGTCAACGACCCCGACGAGCTGGGAAGGGACCTCGAGCCTTTCTACAACGGCGTTGTGAACGCGGTCGGGATACGGTCGGCGGTAGCTAGTTGGGTTTTACACGAGCAGATTGAGGCTGGACACCGTGTCGGCTGGGTGCCGCGCGCCGGTGGGCTGATGTAGTAAACATTTTTGCGTGACACTACTTGTGTGCCCGCTACGCGATGAGCCGGACGCGCGCCGACGCCACGATGACGGAGCGGGATGGTGGCTGAGCCGCGGGTTGCGACGGGCGCCGCGAGTCTACAGCACCGGCGCCACCGCCGCCGGCGCATCGTTTGCTGGCTTCGCGACACGGGGCGCCACGTGCTGCCACAACGAGCGTTGCCGCGCAAGCGAGTGGAGATTTAAGCCGCTCCCGCCTCGTCCTGGGTGCTGTCGCTGGTCCATGGAGCGGCGGCCGCAACGCTACGCCTGCCAAGCGGGCGACGCGCGAGCTGCCGTCTTTGGCGTTGGGCGCCACCATGGCCAACGACGGCGGCAGTTCCGCGGCTCGCGTCCGCCGTTAAGGTTGCGGCAGAAGAGAGCGCAGTTGCCGGCGCCTGTCAAGTGGTAAGGGGTGGCTGAGGGGGATGGGGGGGGGGAGGTGGCGCGCCACCAGCGTGCTTGCCGGCCGCGGTACCTCTGCCCTTATCAATGGGGCGAGGGCTGGCTTGGCGTTGCAGGACCGCTGCGACCGAGCGGCCGTAGGTTGCGGTGTCCAACGCCACCACGTATCTCAGCGGCTTGGTACAGGCCAGCCATGGCGCGTAGGGCGGTAAGTGCCGCCACTGCGGGCTCCGCCGCACAGAACTGCCGCGGCGCATGCGCGTACTGTGCGTTGCGGGGCGGTGAGGGTGCCGGCACGGGGGAGAGCCACAGTGGGAAGTATTAAGGCCGCTGCCTATGGTGGTCAACCAGTGTGCAACTGACGCTGCCCCACGGGGCATCGTACGGCGCTGTTGCCACTGATGCCTCCGGGTGGAGCGTGGCGCGGCGCCGGCACGCGTTTGGGGTATCTGTGTTCCACGACGCGCCTGGAGCACGGGGGGACAGGGTGGCGGTGCGACGGGCCTCTGCTTGACGGAAGGAAGACACGACCGCGTGTCGTGTGCGCCAATACGAGGGGAGCTGGGCGCGGGTAGGGGTAAACGCCGATCAGCTTCATGTAAAATGTACTCTCACACATGTGTCTTCGTCATCCTGTCAGGTACGGCCATGTGACATCCGGTGGAGGAGCCCTTGCCGCAAAGCGACCCACCCGTACCACCTACTCGTTCGCACAACACACCAAGGCACCCACCGCCTCACCCAAACAACACGCATGGTCAAGAACATGGACCACCACACACCCGGACGACAATCCCAACTGCCCACAGCATCACACCCGTTCCCCCCCGCGGATGCGCCGGTTCAGCGCAGCGTCCACGGCCGTCGGTCCGGAATTCCAGGGGCGGCTTCGCTCGCCGCGAATACGCTGTGCCAGCAGTAGGTCCTTCGGCATCAGCGTGACGCGCTTAGCATGCCGGGCGCACGCGTAGGCGTCCTGGATGACCTCCACCACGTGACCTTCTGCGGCCTCTTGAATAATGGCGATACACTCCTTCGTGAAGCGGAAGTCGTGACGCACTTCTTGCGCGACCTCGCGCACCAGGCGCACAAATGGTGCCCTTGGAAGTACTAGCTTGGTGGACGCTTGCAGCTTGCGGATGTCTCGGAGGGCCCTTGTGCCGGGTCGGTAGCGCTTGGTGGTCTTGACACCTGTGGAAGTCATAGCCTTGGTCTTGCGCACCAAACCGGTCCCGACGATGCGACGCCCACCGGGACCCATAGGCTCGCCCGTTGGCGGACGATGGCGCACCGCCGACTGCTTAACGCGCGCCATAGCGCCGTCGTCAACCTGGATGCGCCGGTGCGGGGCGCCGCACGTCCAACGTAGCAGGTGGTGGTGGAAGGCGCCGGCAGGGTATTACGTGGTGGGGTCGTGGCGGCAATAGGTGGTGCAGCAAGGGGCCGGTGGAGGCACGGAGATGGTCGCTCATCCTCATCCCCGGTAGCACCGCGCTGATAAAGGGCGTGGTCGGTGGCGTGCGCAGGTGTGTGTGTGGGCCGTCCAAACGGAGGAGGCCCAGCTGCACCGCGAGGCGCGTGGGGTCGAGGGGTGGGGCCACAGAGCAGATGAGGAATGAGATGCCAGCATCGAGGGTGTCGGAGCACAGAGCGCGGCGGCTCCAGTGGATCAGAGGGCTTCGGTGGCAACGGGGGTGGTGGGCATCAGTCACGACCGATTGTGGCACACCGGACCTGCCAGGAGCGGGGCTCGCAGGGTTCAGGAAACGGCCGTGGGATGAACGTCGATTGCGGTGCTCCGCTGGGGGCGCGGAGGGGGGTGCAGCGCAGCGCCGCGGGGAGCAGCCAGCGGCCGTCGGATGTGCGTGGGTTTGCCTGTCCTCCCGTGACCCACTGCGTGCGTGCGACGCGCCCTTGGTGGTACTGGGAGGGGGCAGATCTGTGGAGGCTCGTGGTTACCAGAGGCGTGCGCCTCCTGCGGAGCGTATCTCGCGAGCGCCAGCCGCACGGCGTGCCGAAAGAATGGGATGGTCGATCGCAATGCACGACACTCGCCGCGCTTGTGAGAACCGACGCGCTGGTCCTAGTCACTGCCTCCCGATATAGATGCGTGTCTCTCTCCACCAGTGCAACGGACGCGGCGCGAATGCTGGAAACAAGTCTTCTATTCACCAAAACGGTCCATCTGCTTCGGGCAGGCGCATCGGGACGTCTGCGGACGAGCGGTCGCGACGGTGACAGCGGTTGTGTCCCCACGAATGATGGGGCGCCCGACAAAGACAAATAAAGAAGACGCGACCGGGGGCAGGCGCCCCCCCGAGGCTACGTTCCGAGCTGCTGGCTACCGGAACGAGCGGCGCCAGAAGCTCCACCTGCCGCACCTCAGCCGCACAGTTCCACCGCGCGTCGCCGGCAGTGCCGCCGCTACCGCTATGGCGACAACCGACGCGGCGGCGTCGGAAACGCCGCCCGCCGCAGCTGCCGCTGCTGCAGCCATCAGCCTGTCGCAGGTGGTCGAGCGGGCTGGTGGCGGCAACAACGCCTGTCACAAACGGCTGCGGCGGCGCCGCTGCCGCCGCTCGTCGGTGATGGGGTCGGCACCATTCCGGCCGACACGGGGCGACCACTGGCCCCCTGCATCGCCGCCCAACGGGCGTGGCCTCCCCCCTCTCTGCCAGCACCGGTGCGGCGCCAGGATGGTGGTCGCCGCCACCGCGGAGGTGATGCCGTCGTCATGTCTCACACTGTGGACGCAGCTGCAGTGGAGCCGGAGAGCAGCCTGCCATCCATAGTAGGCGGAGGGGGGGGGGGGGCACGGAGGGTGCACCACGGTGCGACGGGAGCAGGCGGGGATGGCCCATACTTCACACGAAGGCACACACACAGTGGTTTGAAAATGGGATCAGCACGCAGATGGGCCATAACCCCCTGTGGGCGCCCCCCGTTCCATTCGACATCACTCGAAACAATCCACCATCCGTCCATCCCAAATTCATATTGCATCCCAGCCACAGACCACCGACGGTCTTTCTGCCAAACTCGTCCATGCCTCGTGGCCATATCCGTCCATGGCTCGGGTCCGAGCGTGACGCAACGAAAACCACCGCGGTCCGAAGGCCACGGCTCCGAACGGCCGGTACCAGTCGACTGTGCGCCATCTGTACGATTCCTGCTCGACGGGGCATCCGACAGTTCTGCAGGGAGGCTGCACACGGACAAAGAAGAACCCATAGAGTCCAGTTCTTGCCCCCGAAAAGAGACACAGAGAGCACCAGCGGGGAGCGCGAGCCGGCCGCGTACGGAGTACAGCCAGGAAGCTTCAGCTGTACAGAGACCATGTAGTGTTCGTCTTTATCCTGACCCACCGCGGAAACGTGCCGGGAATGGAGCGACTGTCGGTGTCCACTATGACCACTCCAACGTGTTAGAGCAAGGAGAAAGGATGGTGGCCTACGCATGCGCCGACAACTCGCCTCAGACGCCCCAACCTTTAACCAATGTGGAGTGCGCACTGCGGCTGCGCGATGCCACCAACAACACGACTGGCAAACGTTTGCCTGCTTGTCGCGCACCACCCTCTGCCAATCCTGTGGCCGGTCACCTCCCCCCCTCGTCGGCTGCCAGCTGGCGCTTGCGCGGGCGCCCCGGCCCCCGACGCGCCAGCACTAGCGGTGGTGGCCCCTCCTCCCCCTTCTGGCGGCAGCCGCTGCTGCGCCGTTCCCGCAGCAGCTTGTCAGACGCCTGAGCGGCCGCTAGGAGCGCGTCGTTGCGGCCAGCCAACTTGCGGGCCCGCGCCTCGACGGCCGCGGCGGTGAAATGTGTCGCAAACGCGGCCGCCATGGCACGCGCAACGGCTGCCCACTCGCCCCAGCCGGCCGCCGCAACGGCGGTGCGGAGCGACACGTCAGCAGTCGCGTCCCAAACGTGACGTGAGCGCATAGGGCGGCCTCTTCTGGACGGCTCGGCTGTCGGAGCGCCAGCAGCGGTGGTGGGGACGGCTGATAATGCAGGCTCTCGTAACGGTGGCGCTGCTGCAACAACATTGTTCAAAGCCGCAGCGGGCTGCGTCAGCCGGCCGCTCACAGGGGAGGGCGGCGGGTTGGCGGCGGCAGCGGTGGCGGCTGCGGCGGCAGTCGGGCGCAGCGCGTGCACTGTGGATACAGGAGGGGAAGGCACCATCGAGCCGCCGACGGCGTCTTGTCTCCCGTCGCCGCTGCCGCCGCCGCAGATGCCATCGTCGCGCAGGGGCGCGCCCGGACTCCCACCCGGCCACTCGCTCCGAGCGGCAGCGGCGACGCCGCCACTACAACCAGCTGCAGCGCGCGCATGACTGACTGCCGGGTATGCAGCAGTACTGGATGCCTCTTGAAGGCACCGGGCCGGCCTACCCGCCTCATCACCACCGCAGCCATCGATGTCGGTGCCCCCTCCACCACAGGCACTACTGAGACCGACGCCCAAGCCATCGCCGTCCCCTGTGGCGGCAGCGCCGGCGCGGTCGGCGCCTCGGCTTGCATCAGCAGAGGCATGTGGCGACAGCGGCCCGGGCGGCCGCCGCAGAGGGATAATTGGACGCCGCGGGTCGGCAGACAGCGAAGGGCCAACAGTCCAGCCGGGGGGGGCGATTATTGTGCCGGGGGGGGGGATAGCATCAGAGGCATGTGGCGACAGCGGCGCGGGCGTGCGCCGCAGGGCGAAAATTGGACGCCGCGGGTCGGCAGACAGCGACGCGCCAAAAGTCCAGCCCGTGGGAGCGCCGGCGTTGGGGGGGGGGTCCGCATCAGAGGGTTGCACGGACTGCGGCGTGTGCAGGCGACGTGCCGTGCAGCGCGGCGGAGGCGTCATGGCGACGCAACGTGCGCAGGTTGTAGTTAAAGACGGAGGGGGGTGGCCAGCGGGAACAGGGGAGCGTGAAGAAGCCAGAGAAAATGGTGGGGCGTGACGAGGTGTGCGACCGTACGCTGCCGCGGCAACACAACCGTCGCGCAACCGCCTCTGGCGCACCTCCGCCACGGAGGCGACCGGGCGTCAAAAGCCGGGGCTCCAAGGGCACTGAAAACGATTTTTCGTTTTGACGATCTTACTCGGGCACCATGGTGCCGTTGCCTGGTGTTGCAACTGAATCGGTTTGCCGCATCAACCAGTCTCGCACTTTTCGGGTCACTGTCCTCGATCAGGACACATCCGATGAGTTTGAATGTCAATTTGTGGCGCTGGACGCATCTCGGCTGAAGACACGACCGCTGTCCCTTCGTCTTGGTTGTCGGATTGTGGCGCGACCGCAACCGATTATTGTCAAGCTCGTATGAGAGACGCAGAGAGAGTGTTTCTTGCACCTCTGAGGCACCTAGATGTTTTTTAAAGAGCGCAGATGCCGTATCAAACAGAAAGCAAGCGTCCTGCACACGAGAAAAAAGCGGACTATAGGCGCAGACGGAGCACTTGGAGACGCGCTGTTGACGAACGCAGCTCGCATGTCTCTGCTTCTTGGGGCGCGGGCTCAGTCTGTTCGACTGCAGCCGTCCCTGTGCCCTCCACTACTGCTATTGGTAGACACGAAGACAGCACGTTAATGCTGCGCTCGTAGAAAGGCGAGTACGCGCCAGCGGATGCCGAAGGGGATGCGGCCGCAGCTTGTACGACAACAGTGGCGCAAGAGAGACTGGAGGACGTCCTCCTCGTGCGCATCCACCGCCACATTACCGGTGAGGTCGTTCTGGTCCGCGGCAAGCGCCACGGCGTGCGCAAGACGACGGCGCCGCTCCAGAGGCAGACCCACGCCAGCAAAAGCTGTCACGGCCGCGGCGACCTGCGCTGGCCCGAAGAACCGGAAGCCAGGAACAGCAACCGCGTCACGTCCGCCGGCGACGGCGGCCGCCGCCGCAGCCCGCTCTTCTTGAAGGTGCAGAACGCCAGCAACTGGCTGGGCAGGAGTGCACTCACCTGCTCCATCACGTTCAGCTGCTCCTTCACGTCCAGTAGCCGCAGCACCAGCGCCCGCGCCACCATCACCAACGTTTGCAGCGCGAGCATCCAGTCCGCAACCACCACGAGCTATTCCGCTACGGCCGCCAGTTGCAGCAGCCATGCACGCATCCACATTCGCTGCGGTTGATGCCGCACCCGCGTCCTCCATCGTCACGGCCGCCACGGCGTCCAGCGCAGAGCGAGTCGCATGCGCACCGCCGTCCGCGCCGTCCTCTCTCTCGAGCGCCGAGCCGCCGGCTTCTTGTGCCTCGGCGCGAGCGGAAACGACGCCACAGGCCCGACCATCACGACTCCCGGTACCCTTTTCCCCATCGTTCATGCCCGCTCCTTCAGCAGACCCAGCGGCGCCACCTCCACCCGCGACGGCTGAGAGCGGGGCACCGACATGTGCGCCCTGCCCCCCCGCCGTCGCCTGTACGGCAGCGCCCGACTTGTCCTTTTGCGCGTCGCCCGACGGGTCCTTGTGCGCGTCGCCAGATCTACGCGGGCTACCATGTCCGCCATCACGTTCCCCGAGCCGGCGGCCTGTGGCTTCATCCGCAACAGCGCCCGCGGCACCCACGGTGGCAGCACGAGCTTCATCGGCGCCATCAAAACCGCCGCCAGCACCGTGGATGACTCCACCAACACCGTCCCGAGCGTCACCCGCACCTGCGTCGGCTTGGCGGTCGGCGGGTGCCTTGCCGGACACCTTGGCCGCCACCAATCTGGCAGCAGCCGCCGCAATCTCAGCGTCCCCCGTGCGCAATGTGCGGCTCCCACTCACGACGGCAGTGTTTGAGTCCGCACCGGGCTCAGCCGCCGCCACCGCCACCACCGCACGACAGGCGCTGGGCTCACCCGAGCCCGCTCTTGGATTGGTCCGGCGCGCGAATGTGGTGGTGCGGTAAGCGGCCCGAAGGATGGCCGCCTTGTCTACGCCGTCCGGAGGATACAAAGTGTGTCGCAGCGCAATCGCCACGGCGCGGCGACGACCCTTGTCGACCGCAAGCTCCTCCTGTTTGATGACAGCGGCTGGCTCGGGCTCTTGCTTCACCTTCGCGGGGACGACAGCGTCGGCAGCGGTCCAGGACAGACCGCGCGACGCGGTACTCCCGCTCGCGGCGGGCACCGCATGCATGCCGTCCTTGGCCACAGACGAGGGCAACGACGTGTGGGGGAGAGTGCCGCCGGAGACGAGGCAATCACCGCCCACGCCTTCATGTCCCAAAGATGCGGATGGCAATGCCTTAGGGAGGTTTCGGCTGCCATCAACAAGCCCACGAAAGGCGCTCGACGCCGTTGAGCGGGCGCGGCTGCTGCCAGTTCCGTTGCCGCCGATGGATGCACCTGGACGTACTAGAGCGCCAGTCGGCGAGCTCTGAGGGAGCGGTGAGGCACGAGCACCACGGCCGGCACTGAAATAGCGACGGCCGCGAGAGAGGGCAATGGCAGACAAAAGCTCCACGCCGACACTGGGCGGCGCAGCTGACTGCTCCTCACGGCTTGTCGCCGCGTCTGCGGCTGCTGCACGACTCGCCAACGAGCTCCCACGCACCTTGGACAGACGACACAGACTCGAAGAGGAAGACGTGCTCGACTCCCTTCCGCGCTTGCCCGATTGCTGCACGGTGGCGCCTGATGACGCGCAGCCCTCCCGAGTCGCGGAAGGGTGGTTACGGCGCCGCAGGCCGCACGCGTTGCAAAGAGTGCGGGGACCCTCAGGCCCAGACCGCCACATCGGTGTTGACGTCGCGCCGCACGACAGGCATAGAGGAGCCATGTCGAGACGGCCAGCTTCCAGCGGCTGCGTGGAGGACGTTGTGGCGCATGCGCAGCAAGAGAAATGACCAGCAAACACGCCACGACACAAAGGAGATACGCACTGGGAACGAACACGACGAGGCGACGAAAAAAGAAAAGGATAATGCTGCACCAAGAGAGGGGCACCGCGGGAGGTGGGGGGGACGACTGGCCACGTGTGTGGGCAGTCGCCGACGGCGGACGACACCACACACACGGCGCATTGGCTGTGGACCGGTCGGGGTCAAGCCGCGTGGTCACAGAAGGTGTCGGCGCCACCGTGGGGTGCCGGGCTGTGACTGCATGGGGAATGCATCCCGGATGTGGGGCGTTGTCCGCACCCGGCAGCGCGCAGCAGCGAGCAGCAACGAGCAGCAACGATGCGCATCATCTCCATCCCCTTCAAAGCCAATGTGACGAGGGGGCGAGCGGGAGAGCGACGTACCGTGTGGGTCTCGAACAAAACGGAGTGCATCCGCCGCGAAAGGCCGCCGCTCGTTGCCGTGAAGCGCTCATCCTCGCCAGGAATCCTCAGGAGCGGGCCCTGGTTGCCGCCTCCACGTCTTCACGACCCGTCGCGGTCAGCCGAACGTCAAATGACTGGAGGAGCGCACTCGGGCACCCATCGGTCACTTCTGCATCAACATTTTTACAAAAACATTCCTCTATTCACCGATCTCGCTCGACGATCATTGGTGAAAGCGTTTTTACGGTGGGCAGTCATTTGCTCGGCCAATCAGAAGCGCAGAAGGAGATCGTCCCTGTGCACGCCGAATAGCATGGGATCGGTGGAGTGGCAGGTGTCGGAGTCATCGGACGCTTTTCAAGAGAACGGCGTCGGATCCCATCGAGTGGTGCTGAAATCTTTTATTGCCGGCCTCCACCGCCACGGCGCTCGCCGTTACCGCCGCCGTCACTGCCACGAACTCCTACGGCGAAGAAGGCGACAACGACGGCGGAGCCTCCAACGCCGCCAACGCCCACCACTGAAGCCGCTGCATGCCTCACCCGCTGCCGCCATGTCGTACCGACACCACCGCCGCCGCCACGTCCCGCGTCCGTCACGTGCCATCGCCGCTACCCTGTCCTCCGTCCGTTGCGTCACCGCCGCGCGTCTCCAACACTCGCTTCTGGAGGTGGGGGCGCATCCTTTCCCACACATTTAGCGCCCTCTGGGGCACTACCACCCCCCGCCGCCGCCGGGGCCCCCAACGAACCTGACCGGCGGGTCTGAGTGGGATGTCGGTATCCATCTCTCTCTATGCCATATTTTTTGATGGCGACGTACCCCGCCGCCCAGGAAAAGCGGCCGTCGCTACCACCGACGCGGCTGTCCCCCACCCTGTCGGACGGGGACTCCCGCACGGGACGACGGCACAGCCGACAGGCCGGTGTCGGCCAGCTGAGCCGGTGCGTCACTCGGCGCCCGTCGCCATCAGCCTCCTCCGCGGCCTAGGTCGCGTCAGTGGCGGCCGTGGCGCTCCGGGCCGCGCGGCCATCCCGCCAGGACTGGGTGGTGACCTCAGTCCACCTCCAGGTCGCGGCTGTTGCACCCCAGCCGCGGGCCCCGCCGCCGCCGCCGCCGCCGCCACCGCCGCTGCTGCCACGCCGGCCACGAGTCGAGCCAGAGGGGGGGGAGGGGGGTCTTACGGCTCCGCCCCAGCCCGCCCCGTCGGCGGCATGGCTCCGATCGACGCCCTTCCCTGCCGCCGGGCCGTCACCGCCGCATACCCGGGGCCGCCGCCGCCGCCGCCGGCAGCTCCAGCGACAAATCTGCACGCAGCCGCGGCGAGATTCGCGGCAGCGGCCGCGCCGGCCGCGACGAGAAGCGCGGGGGCAGACGGCGCCCCCGGCGGCGAAACAGCCGGACACTCTTCCGCGGCCTCGGCCCGCGCCGCAGCCGCGGTCGGTGCCGGCCGCAGCCGCGGCGGACGGCGCGGCCGTGGCCGCTGAGCAAAGAGCGGCCGCCGCCGCCGCCACCACCGCAGCAGGCGGGCACAGACAAGCCGCGAAGTGGGAGCCAACAGGCGAGCGTCCCACGATGGGAGGGGCGGCGGCCGGCGGCCATCGCGCCGCCGCCGCGTGTCACCCTTGCCTGCACGGGCAAGGGTGACACGACATTCCCCCCCCCCCTCTCACCCTCCCCTCGCCATGAGCAGCGCGATGCCTACCGCTCTGCGACAGTCCGCTAAAACGAGGGCGAGAGTCGCGGACGCGCCACTACCCTCGATGGCGGCGGCGGTCAAGCCCATGGTGCAGCTCACCGTGGCATCCCACGCACCCGCGTCGCCACGCATGCGGTCGCCGCCGTCCCAGCGCAACTCATTCTGCAAAGGGCACGAGGTGCCACGAGAGAAAGGCGCCCTCGGGTGGACGATGTGCTGAACGCGCCAACAGTTTCTGCCTCAGGGACAAGGTGCGGCGGTAATTGCGGGAGGCACGAGGGGGTCCCTCTCTGTTCAACGACAGAATTTACCAGACACGAGTGCTGACTCCTTTTCTCGTTCCTGGGGGGCACTGGCAGCCGGCAGAGGATCTGATCCACATTACCAACCACCGGATGTGCGTGGACCAATGGAACGACGCCTAGGTCGCGTACAGGAAGTTCCGCCGCGGTATATGGTCATCTCACGAGGAAGGTGTTTGCGGGCCATTTCGTCCTCAGGGGAGTCCCCCGGGCGCTGCAGGATTCGGTAATTTTCAGGACACGCGCACAGGGCCCAGGAGAGCCTCTGTATTAGACAGCGCAATCAGATTAGGCCCTGGGCCGAAGGGGTTTGAAAGCCATTTCGGATGGAGCGTGGACGGGCCTCGGACGGGGCAGTACAAGTCGGGTCAAGGGCCATCAGAGTGTCCGTCAGAGCGTGATCCGTCAACTGGACCACTTCCCAGCCATCAGATAGTCTCGATCTTTCGTCGTTTGGTCTCGATCAGGCCACGATTTGAACACGAGTGCTCATTCGTGTCTGTGGGCCGTGTCGAGAGACAGGCGATTTTGATGTACTCAGAGGGGGTGTTGGGGTATGGTCAAACGTTCACTCCCGCGGACATGGCAAAATTTGGAAAAGCACCATAACGACTGTATACGAGATAACGTAAGGGCTTATGTTAACAGCCCTAGTCAGTCTCCATCCTTATCCCGCACGGACCATGTCCCGATCGTGCAAGGCGCTGTCGAAGGTCGATCGAAAAGTCGACATGATCGAGCAATCAAGGCTTCTGTAAGCCAAAACGTGGCCATCATACTGCTACGTGAGACTTCGGCACGGTGGGATCCCACCGTCCATGGACGTGGATGGAGACTGACGGTACGTCCTCATTTCCAGTGTACGCCCGGCTTCGCCCTGGCGAACTGGGACTGCGCCGCCGTATGCCGCGACCGCCGGCTTCGCAGTCGGTACCGGCGCTATTTCTCTGGGTTCCAGCCTTCTCTCCTTTCTCACACCTCACACAACTGGCGCCGCTCACTGCCGTCGTTTCGCGCCCACGGATCTGCCACCCCTCTCCCTCTTCCTTGTTCTCTTGGCTTCAATGTACGCAGGACCTTCTCTGTGAACTATTTTGACTTGTGTGCTGACACCACCGACGTACGTCAACGGAATGCCTTTGATGTGTTGCTCTGCTTCATTTTGGCTGACGTGTGGTCGGCGTTAATTCTGTTGTCCGCGAGGGCTCTTGTTGCCGTACAGCACACGCAGATTATGGAGTCGGACGACTCGCCAAACGTCGCCTTTGCGCGAGGCCAGCTGGGAGAAGCCCAAACGAGGCTTGCTGAACAAGACCACGAGCTCAAGGTGGCGCGGACAGCGCGTTATGAAGGTGATAGCCGACTCGCAAGTGCCCGCCGCGAAGGCCGTGGAGTCATTGAAGCCGAAGCTGACTTGGCGTTCCTTCGGGACGTTGAGAAGACGGCCATGCAGTTGGTCGCATCGTCGCAGGAGAAGGAGGTATTGTTTTCGCGACATCTTGCTGCTGCAATGGAGATTGAGTTGGTGCGCGTCAAGACGCAACATGCATCGTCCGGCTGGAAGCGACCCAGGTCCTGCACAGGGCTTTCAACGTTGTTTCATCCGTCGACAGCCCTGGAAGTGTCCTCTCCTACCTCTGCTGGTGAAGGTCTACTGGACCATCCCTTCTCCCACTTTGTTTTGGAGGCACCCATGACGGTCAGCACGCAACTGACAGGCGAGGAGTATAATTTGTACGGCCGCAATGTCGACCATGCGATGTACGGGCGGGAAGCGATCCACTACGCCGACGCCGTCCAGTTCTTGCCTGAGGGGACGGAGGTGTGCGGCCGGGCAGGTGGAGGTGGCAGCGTGACTGCAGCGGGACTCTACAAGGAGCGTCGACGTCAAGACCCACCATTTGTAAGCCTACCATGGAACTGCAAGCCTGAGCTGCCCGTACGAGCGCTTCGCGGGTGGCCGGGCTTTAATGGCGAGCTCAAGTCGCTGCCGGCTGCTGCTGCTTGGAGAGAGGTTTTGACCTACGTTTGCTTCAGCATACTCGACAGCCTCTTCCCTCCGACACCTGGCGCTGAGATCTACCACTTTGAACCACCGACCGGGTACGGCCTGTTGTCCGTCGCGGGCAATGGGTTCTTCGCCGCCGTGGAGTGGGTGGGGCGGCTTTTTATCTCCCCTATTACCCACCCTTTCACCCTCAAGTCTCAGGAGCACCGACGTGCTGTGGAGGGCCTGTCCGTTCGTCGAGTCGATGAGTGGATGGTGCTGGACATGGAGGCGGACTGCACCTGGGATATCTATCCTGACGCTGTGGCTGTCGACGTGCACGAGTTCTTCTGGTCGAAGTCCCCCATCAACCTTCGACGTGTCTCGGCGGAAGGCGTCTGCAAAGAAACGCTGCAAAACCGCTTTGTCAAGATCATCACGCTCAAGGCGTTCAAGCACATGACGGTTGCAAACTCGTGCCGCAGGTTCCGGGATCTACATCGCGTGTACAACAAATATAACAAGCTCTACGCGGAGGCGGCGGCGGGGAGCCACGCTGACGGCCGACCTGCGGCACTTGTATCAGCGCAGCTTTTGTACGGTGCATTCTCTTTGATGGTGAGCATGCCGTTTGTCGAAGGACGACGGCCAACCGTGGCGGAGCTGGAGCAGCCTGGGCTCGTGGTAGAGCAGCTTGCTTGCGCGATTGTGTGGCTTGCGCGTCGCGGTCTGCTGTACTGTGATGTACGTGCTGCCAACGTGCTCGTGACGGAGGCAGAGGGCCGTCTGGCGGCGCGTCTGCTCGATTACGACGATGCTGTGCTCGTCGAGCCCGGCTCAGTGCGGTGCTTGGCGGACATGCTGTCCAAACTTGCAGCACACTCGGCGTTACACGGGGAGCGCGATTGTTCGGAGAACCTTCGCAGTCTTGATGTCTTGTGCGGGCGCGTTGACCAACTGTTGTCCCCGCACTAGGATTGGAGTGGGGGGGTGGGGCACCACGGCGGGTGCGGCGGCGTCGGCGGCGGCGGC
>ENA-ORXM01002885-ORXM01002885.1-marine-metagenome-genome-assembly--contig:-NODE-2885-length-18620-cov-16.484657_pt1 | contig 18620 bp, 11 predicted proteins | sample MGYA00237867_ERZ511480 | MGnify/ENA primary metagenome ERZ511480 (study PRJEB26309, sample SAMN06266103) | marine metagenome | isolation source: Algal blade | place: United Kingdom:Sidmouth, United...
GCTCCGTTGCAGCCCGGCAAAAAGTCCGTCGTCCGTACGTTCGTCTTCGTGTTCTCGAACAGCGGTGCCGTCTCCGCACCGCAGTCCGCCGCCGTTACCCGGATCGTCAGATCGTACAGGCACTCGTAGCAAAAGTTATCCGAGTCGCAGGGGTCCGCCGCCGTTTGGGGCGTCAGCGTATAGTTGAAGGTGTGGTCCCCCGCCTTGGTCACCACCGTGCGCTCCACCGAGACCAGCGCCGCACCGTCCCGCTGGTTGCTCAGGATGTTCTCCGTCCGCGTCGTCGTGCCCGACACGTACCCCTCGTTCAGCGAAAAAACACTACCCGGATTATTGCCCGCAAGGGCCGTGGCGATCGTCCGTCCCTGCGCGTCCACGTAGCTCACGCTCAGCTGACCGTTGGGGTCCAGCGCAACGTTCTTTAAATAGTTCGTACTCGGCCCCACCTCGTTGCCGAACAGCCGGTCGAGCTCCGACTGGTGCGGCTTACCGTAAAAATACTTCGTCTCCCGGCCGCTGCCCAGCTGGAAAGTGGGGCCCACCCCACCCTGCCGGCGCACCCGGCCCGTGGCATCACCCGTCCACTCCGTTACCGAAAAGGGATAGCCCTCCGCATCCGGGATGTAGGCGTTCGGACCGTCTCCGATCCGGTCGTTGTCCGCCGAGTAGTACCGCTGTACCCCGTGCGCCGAACTCATCGGCAGCAGGTCCGTACAATCGTCGTCGAAGTCCGTTGGCGCGTACGCCCGCGTGCTCGTCGCCGCCGCAAACAGGGGCGCATAACCAATCGTGGCCGACTCCGTAGGTGCCGGAAGCACCGTCAGCGCCGGGCGACCGTGCCGGTCGTACACCGGCTGCGAGACGATCGTCCGACCGATCGCGTTGGAAAGTACCGATTTCTGGCGCGGGCGCAGGATGCCGTCGTAGTACTCCGCGCTCGCAACGTGCTTACCTTCTTCGGCGAATACCGTGCTCACCCGCCAGTTCAAATCTTCCTCGTGCCAACCGATCAGCACCTGGTCCGCAAAAGCGGCCACCCGACCGCCCGCATGGGAACTCCACCGGCCGTGCCGACGCCGGCCGGCCTGGTCGAAGTGAACCGTCCGCAAACGGTAAAAAACGTAGCCCTCCGGGTACAACAGGTTGATCCGGTGATTATCTCCCCGCACCGTAACCCGCGTGGCGTTGTTTACGAACAGCTCGTTGTACGAGGCCATCACCTCCGCGTCGTTGGTCGCCACCCGCTCCCCGATCTCGCTTTCCTTATCGTAAAAGGTCCACTCCAGGTCGTACTCGCTCACCCCGTACGGCATCGTCCACGATACGTCCAGTTGTTTGCCGCCGCCGGCCAGGGCGTGGCCCGGGTTTACCGTCTGGGTAGGATCGAAGTCGGTCACCAGGTCGGCGAAGACCTCCCCCGTCAGCCTGAGCGGGAAGTGGCCCGTGAAGGAACCAGGATCGTCCACCGTAAGGCCAACCACGGTAAAGCGCATCTGCAGCACGTCTTCATAACGGCGAAATACCCGCCACTCCGTAGCCTTCAGCGCGTCCGGGTCGTAGTCTAACTCCAGCGTCTCCAGTACCGTCGACGAAGGCGAACCGGCGGGGTCCGCCGTAGCGTCCCACAACTCCACCTCTACGTCCAGGTTGTAACCGATCGCCGCCGTAGGGCGCATCAGCGGTGAAGCCTCATCGATCGAAAAGACCAGGCTCGCCCGCGCCTCCCGCCAGCTCTCTACCTCGCTCCAGTTCGGACCCACGAAGTCGCCGCTGCTCACCAAAGCCGTGGCGTTGACCGCAAGCGGCGTGCCCGTGAGGTTTTGTACGTCGCGCGTTACCTGACCGGAGCAGAGCAGGGGGAAGAGGAACAGCAGGAAGAGGTAGTATAAGCACAATTTGCGCGATTTATATCTCACTCACTACCTCTAGCGAAGACTAACATGCTAAACTTTTAATAGTAGCAACAATTAGCGCGCGATTGCAGATATTAGGTCCGCTCGATGAAGAAACTAGAGAGCAAGTCCGTAGCGCCGATACTCCCTAACCCCAGCCCACCAAAAAATCTTTTACCTTACCGATCCACCCAACCGCAAGCGCGCGAATACTCGTGCCTACTCCACTACAACCCCTACCCCACCATGAGTGCCGTAGAAATCGAAGAAGCCGTCTCCGAACTCGTCCACCAGCCCTTCGACGCGGTCGAGTTCCCCTTCGCCTTCCTCGAAGCCTACGGCAACAAGGCTACCACCATCAAGCGCCTCCGCAAGGGTAACTCCAACAAATCCACCCTACCCGGCGGCATCCTCCAACGCAGCAACATCCACATAGCCGTCTGCGAACCCGGGCAAGTGACCGACACCCTGCAGCAACTCTCCGACGCTCCGGAAACCGCCAAGCAAAAAGCAAAATTCATCCTCGCCACCGACGGTGATAACCTGGAGGCTGAAGAACTCACCAGCGGCGACACCCTGGCCTGCGGCTACGCCGACCTCGACGAGCACTTCACTTTCTTCTTCGAGCTGGCCGGGATCAGCACGGTAAAGGAGATCCGCGAGAGCGCCTTCGACATCAAGGCCACCAGCCGCCTCAACAAACTCTACCTCGAACTCCTGCGCCACAACCCCGAATGGGCCACCGCCGAACGCCGCACGGAGATGAACCACTTCATGGCCCGGCTCATCTTCTGCTTCTTCGCCGAAGACACCAACATCTTCCGGGGTGATAACCTATTTACCGGCACGGTCGAAAAGATGAGTGTAGGTAATGAAGGAGCAACCCACGAGATTGTCGCCGAGTGCTTTCGTTCGATGGACGTACAGTATTTTGATAAGGAGAAAGCTGGAATCAGCCGATGGGCCCGCTCCTTCCCCTACGTCAACGGCGATTTATTCTCGGGTTCAGTGGAATGCCCCCGCTTCTCCCGGATCGCCCGCACCTACCTGCTCCACGTTGGCAAGCTGAACTGGCAACAGATTAACCCCGACATCTTCGGCTCCATGATCCAGGCCGTGGCCGACGAGGATGAGCGTAGCAGCTTGGGGATGCACTACACTTCGGTGCCCAACATCCTGAAAGTACTCAACCCGCTCTTCCTGGACGAGCTGCGCGAACAACTGGACGCGGCCGGAGATAACACCCGCAAACTGGCCAACCTGCGCCGCCGCATCTCACGCATGCGCGTCTTCGACCCCGCCTGCGGCAGCGGCAACTTCCTCGTCATCGCCTACAAGCAGCTGCGGGAGATAGAATATGCCATCAACGAGCGGCGGGACGAAGCCGACCGAAAATCGGAGATTCCCTTGACTAACTTCCGGGGCATCGAACTCAAAAGCTTCTCCGCTGAAATCGCCCGCCTCGCCCTCATCATCGCCGAATACCAGTGCGACGTGCTCTATCTCGGCCAGCAACTGGCATTGGCAGAATTCCTACCTCTAAATTCGCAAAACTGGATAACCTGTGGTAATGCCCTGCAGCTGAATTGGCTAACGGTTTGCCCGCCGAGCGGGGAGGAAGTGGAGTTACAAGGAGATACACTGTTTAGCGGTTCAGAAGGAGAGGCTAAAGTGGCCTTTGAGAATGATGGAGGGGAGACTTTAATTTGTGGAAATCCGCCGTACAAAGGCTCAACATGGCAATCTAAAGAGCAAAAAAAAGACATAGAATTATTATTCAAGGATCTAACTTCGAGTTGGAAATCTCTTGATTATGTAGCTGGGTGGTTTCTTAAATCTGCAAGATATAGTCAACATACACCTTGCTCAACAGCCTTAGTATCTACTAATTCTATAAATCAAGGTATACAAGTCTCCATTTTGTGGCCTATACTATTCAAGTTAAACCAAGAAATAGTGTTTGCCTACACGAGTTTTAAGTGGGCGAACTTAGCAAGTTACAATGCGGGAGTAACTGTAGTGATTGTAGGTATGTCAAACGCAGGCCGATCAGATAAGCATATATATGACTCACTCGAAAACGGTGAGGTACACAGCAAAATTGCTGAAAATATTAATGCGTACTTAGTTGCAGGTAGAGACATCATTGTAAATAGTATGCGAACTACACTTGGAGAGAAAGATAAAATGGTTTGGGGAAATAAACCTACAGATGGCGGCCATTTACTTTTAACCTACGATGAAATTGAAGGCTTGAAACTAAGTGATTCAGAAAGAAATATTTTTGTAAAAAGATTTTTTGGAGCTGCCGAATTTATAAGAGGTGTGAATAGATTTTGTCTATGGATAGAAGAAGAAAACTTGGAATTAGCAATGTCTATACCTGCCATAAATCAGCGCATTGAAGGAGTCAAAAAAATGCGGCTCGCTAGCAAAGCCGCTTCGACAAGAGATTATGCAAGATACCCATACAAATTTCGTCAAATCCAGGGAGTTGCTAATAAGTACTCTATAATAATACCAGCCGTTAGTTCTGAACGGAGACAATATTTGCCGTTTGGACTTCTTGAGAAAGATGCAATTATTTATGCAAAAGCGTTCGCAATCTATGATGCTCCATTTTGGAATATGGCTCTAATCGCCTCTCGCCTCCACTGGGTCTGGATCGGCACTGTTTGCGTCCGCATGCGCACCGATTTTTCTTACTCCAACACCCTCGGCTGGAACACATTCCCCCTCCCCACTCTCACCACCAAGAACAAGGCCGATCTCACCGCCTGCGCCGAAGAAATCCTCCTCGCCCGCGAGCGGCACTTCCCGGCCACCATCGCCGACCTGTATGCGCCGGACAAGATGCCGGAAGACCTCAAACGCGCCCACGACCGCAACGACGAAGTTCTTGAACGCATCTACATCGGCCGCCGCTTCAAGAACGATACGGAGCGGTTGGAGAAGCTGTTTGAGCTGTATACGGAGATGACGGCCGTCGAGGCTTAAGTCCTTACCTTCTCTACTTCTGTAAAACTTACCTTGCACCTGCGTCCGCGCCCTTATTTTTAATGTTACGACCATGTCCGACCAAAAAACAAAAACCAGGTCCTCCCTCGCCGTCAACTACGGCTCCACGGGTGGCTCCGTCCAGTCCAACGAACTCGGCATGCGTGCCATGCAGGAACGCGCCTACGCGATGCGGGGCGAGCAGTATTTATTGATCAAATCCCCGCCCGCCTCGGGAAAGAGCCGGGCACTGATGTTCATCGCCCTCGACAAACTGAACAAACAGGGCGTCAAACAGGCCATCATTGCTGTGCCGGAAAAGTCGATCGGTTCCAGCTTCGCCAACGAGCCGCTGACGAAATTCGGCTTCTCCTACGACTGGTCGGTGGAGCCCCGCTGGAACCTCTGCAACGCACCGGGGGAAGACGGCAGCAAGGTGAAGTCGGTGAAATCCTTCCTGGAGAGTGATGATAAAACCATGGTCTGTACTCACGCTACCTTCCGCTTTGCCGTGGAGCGTTTCGGCATGGAAGCCTTTGATGATCGCCTGATCGCCATCGACGAGTTCCACCACGTCAGCGCCGACGGTGACAACGTACTAGGCAGCCAGCTCCGGGAACTCATCGAGCGCGACAAGACCCACATCGTGGCCATGACCGGTTCCTACTTCCGCGGCGACGCCATACCGGTACTGATGCCGGAAGATGAAGCTAAATTTGAGACCGTCACTTACACCTACTACGAACAACTCAACGGCTACGAGCACCTCAAAACCCTCGACCTCGGCTACTACTTCTACACCGGCGCTTACGCCGATGATATCCTCAAGGTCCTCGACCCTAACGAAAAGACCATCATCCACATCCCCAACGTCAACTCCCGCGAGAGCATGGGCGACAAGATCAAGGAAGTGGAACACATCATGCACGAACTGGGCGACTGGCAGGGAACGGATTCGGCGACGGGCTTCCAACTCATCCGCACCCCGAGCGGTAAAACCCTGCGCATCGCCGATTTGGTCAACGACGACCCGAGCAAACGCGGTAAAGTATCTGCCGCCCTCAGGGCACCGGAGGTTAAGACCGACCGCGACTACGTCGACATCATCATCGCCCTGGGCATGGCCAAAGAGGGCTTTGACTGGGTTTGGTGCGAACATGCCCTGACGATCGGCTACCGGAGCAGCCTCACCGAAATCGTCCAGATCATCGGCCGGGCTACCCGCGACGCCGAAGGGAAGACGCGTACCCGCTTTACCAATCTGATCGCCGAACCGGACGCAACTGGTGAGGCGGTCGCCGACGCCGTCAACGACACCCTCAAGGCCATCTCCGCCAGTCTGCTGATGGAGCAGGTGCTGGCGCCGCGCTTCAACTTCACCCCCAAAAACCCTAATAGCAAGCCAAAAGAAGGCTATGACTACGGTGAGCGCGGCTACCTGGAGGATGAAACCAATCTTGGCTACGACCCCAAAACCGGCCAGTTCGACATCGAGATCAAGGGCGTCGCAGAGCCGCAGACGCCCTACGGTAAGCGCATCTGTCAGGAAGACCTCAACGAGGTGATCGCCGCTTTCGTACAGGATAAGCAGACGGCCGAACGGGGCCTCTTCGACACCGAGCTCGTCCCCCAGGAACTCACCCAGGTTCGGATGGGCAAGATCATCAAAGACAAATATCCCGACCTGGTGCCGGAGGACGTCGAGGCCGTCCGCCAACGCGCCGTAGCCGCCATCAACATCGTTCAACAGGCCAAGAAAGCGGCAAGGGGAGAAGAAGTGGGCGCGGACGCAGGTGCAGGGGGAGATGTTAAAAGCAGTGGCGAACCCAAAGCCAACACCGCCCTACTCGACGGCATCCGTAAACTGGCCATGGACGTCCGCGAGCTGGACGTCGATTGGATCGACAGCATTAACCCCTTCGAGCAGGCCTACTCCATCATCAGTAAGTCAATGGACCAAAAGAGCCTCAAAGCGATGGCGGAGGTCATCAGTTCTAAAAAACGTCCCATGGACATAGATGAAGCACGCGAAATGGCAAAACGGGCGCTACGCTTCAAGCAGGAACGCGGCCGCTTGCCCGATCTAAAATCTTCTGACCCCTGGGAGCAACGCATGGCACAAGGTATCGCCGTACTGGTCCAACTAAAAGCAGCGCAGACCAATGACTAACAAGAAAAAATTCACGGAGGAAGACGATGACTTACTCGCGGAGCTTGGCATAGAAGTCGAGATCAAGCAACCGAAGAAGTACTCCAATAAGGAGCAACGAATCATCGCCGGCTTTGAAGAGATTCAGCAGTTCGTGGAAGAACACGGCCGCCTGCCCCGTCACGGCGAGGATAACGATATTTTCGAGCGCCTCTACGCCGTGCGGCTGGATCAGATCCGCAAGCAGGAAGAGTGCCGCGTTCTCCTGGCGGACCTCGATCCCCAAGGCCTCCTCGCCGCAACGAACGACACCGACCTCACCGTAGCCGACGACGACGAGCTACTAGCCAAGTTAGGCATAACGGCTGAACCCGAATCTTCGATCAAGAACCTCCGCCACGTTCGCTCCCAGGCCGAAAAGAAAGCCGCCGAGGAGATCGCTAACCGGACAGTCTGCGAAGATTTTGAAAAATTCCGGCCGCTGTTTGAATCAGTACAGAAAGAACTTGATGCGGGGTTACGGGAAACAGTCCGTTTCCATCAGGACGATGGATATACACAAACCGATATCAAGGAGAATCAGTTTCTGATCGTTGGCGGTCAAACTGCCTACGTAGCAAAAGTAGGTGAGCTTTTAAAAATTACCGCAGGCCAGGCAGACGCTCGCCTACGGGTGGTCTATTCCAACGGTACGGAGAGCAATATCCTACTACGGTCGCTCATCCGCGCCATGTACAAAGATGAGACGAGCCGCTTCATTACGGACACCGACCAAGGCCCTCTATTCTCCGGCGACCTGGCCGACGACGACCAGCAGAGCGGTACGGTTTACGTATTACGTAGCAAGTCGAACCACCCAACTATCGCCGCTAACCGTGAGGTGATTCATAAAATTGGGGTGACGGGTAATGATGTCAAGCAGCGCATCGCAAATGCTAAGAATGACCCAACTTTCCTCATGGCCGGTGTGGAAATAGTAGCCACCTATCAACTGGCGAACATAAACCGCTTCAAATTGGAAAAAATTCTTCATAAGTTCCTTGAGCCAGCAAAACTGCAAATCGAAATCAAGGATCGCTTCGGTAAGCCGGTCACCGTACGAGAGTGGTTCCTTGTCCCTGTATTCGTCATCGACCAAATGATGGAAAAAGTAATCGATGGAACCATTAAGGATTACCACTACAATCCTGAGTCCGCAAGCATCGAACGATGAGGGTGCTGAATAGATTTAGTAATTGAACCCTTCAAGACACCCTAAACTTCAAGAATCACTTTGTGCCTGGTCTTCATTAACCAAGCCAAGAAAGCAAAGTCCGAAAAAAGCCCTCATACCATTTCGGTTTCCGCACCGGACTACCACCACTCCGTCTCCTGGCATGATCCGCCCGCCCCTCCAATATCCTCTCTTCCGACCAACTCCCGGCCCACTGAATCTCACCCTTCCTAATCCAATAGTGAGACCGACACGGGTAACTCCAGTTACCAATCGAAGGGTAAAGACTGACGGACTCCCCATCGTAGGTCATCCGCCAGTCATTAACAGATAGTGGTGTCACCACTTCCTTACCGCAGCCGCAAGCACAGTTGTGCAGGCAGGTATCATAGGATATGCTCACGTAGAGCACTCCCTCTTCCAGACACTCAGGAATCATATCCACGAATTGATGACTAAAATTCATTGATGGTAGTTAGGTCATTAATCGTAAATACGGTATGGTTCGCCCTGTCCTCGGACTGATAGAACCCCAAATACTGCTTCCACTTCATCACCGCCAAGATGGCGTTAAGCGAGTTCAGTTCGGCAACCTGAATGTTACTGGCGTACAGGTCCTCCTCGTCATCCGCAGCGTAGGACACTACCTTTTCAAGGTGATCATAGTGTCCCGGACCGCCAAAGGTGGCACGTACCGCTCCTTGCAATTGCTGGTTGTCTGCTGACCAGAAAACGCCAAGTCCCACATCAATAAAGGAGACCGAACGCTCCTTCAGGTACTCAAAAATTACCCGTTTGTGCTCGCCACTGTCAATAGCAATGAACACAAAGTCAAGCTCGTCCAGTAAGCCCAGGTTAGAAGCGTTGATCCGTTGGACGTGCGGTACTATCCCCTTATGCATCGCCTGGTATTTCCCCGCCAGAAAGTCAACTTTCGCCGTTCCAGCGTTCACCTCTTCCAGCGTTGCCGCTCCCGGCGACCGGAAAGCGTTGTGAGCGTTGAACGTATCATCATCGTACAAATGGATAGCAGCGACCGGCACCTTGGCAATCAAATCCAGCAGATAAGCTCCGGTCCCTCCTGCTCCAATGATTCCGATCCGCTTACCTGAAAATTTGTCCGCCAGGGATAGCGTTCCGTTTCTACTGGAATTCATATCCGTATAATGAAAAACAGAGGTCTCCGCTTGCTCTGGAATCAGTCGTCCGGTAAGTGGTGTACAGTTGGCATCAACCTCCCCGGCGGGGTGACTAATTACTCTGATATAACTGGTAAATTTCTCGTACTCGTCGGCATATCCGTCCTTAGGCTTATTAGAAAAAGACCGGTCGGCAATTCGCCCACCCGGTAGTGTAGTCTGCCGGACTGGATATTGTAGCGCAGTAATAACCTTACCTGTTTCATCACAGGGATGTCCGCCCATGAAGTGAATGACGTGCGTGTTCGGTTTGGCGACTATTCCACCACGTAGTGTAAGGGGAGCAACCAGGCTCCCGTGCAGTATCTCGCGCTGCGCGCTGAGATAAGGGATGTCGTGAACGAACAGGAAACCTCCTGTCACCTCCACGGCATACCCTTCATCTCTAAGACGCTTCAGATCAGCACTACGACTTATCAGTGCGGCTGACATCGAACTTGGTTTTATCCTTGATCTGAACCGGAGCGCTGGTAGCAACCAACTGTCCGTTTGGCTTATCCGGATTCGCGCTCCGCTTATAAACTATGGTGTAGACGATATTCGGCCCGAAATCAGCACCGGGAAAAGCAAGTAAAACCACCTCCCGGTAGCTTAGCTCCGTCTTGTCCGTTTCGCGCGGGCGACCGTTTACGATGATGGTGACGGTAGTAGGCTCAGCAGCTACGATCTCGAACCGTTCTACCCCACTGGTAGCCAGGTCAACAATCTCGTCCAACTCTACTTGCTCGACCCGGTCGAAACGAAAGTGCTGGTTCACCCGAAACTTGTCGAACTGCTCCTTCCCGGCAAGGTCAAGAATCTGACGGCCAGTAATCTGAGCTTTATGCCACTGGTGCTTGTGGTGGTCAATCCGTAAACGGAAATGACGGCAACCTGCGGGAATGGCACGTTGCTGGGTTACGTAATCCTCGAGGTCGAGGTACTCGGTGGTGGCGCCCGTTTCGGCGCCATGTTGGTTTCCTTCCATGACTGTGCATAGTTTTAAGGAGTTATAAAAATCGAACGAGCGCGATCAAGACATAACTTCTTAAAAAACTTGCAAAAGTCTTTCAGGAACCCTACTTTCGTAGCCAACTACAGCGTGAAAGGGTGGGTGTCTTCGGGCGCTCGCCCTTTTGTCGTCCACAAGGTACGGGTAACGAGCATTAACAAACAACTTTAAGAGACAATATTTCTTATTTTAGTTGCAAAAACTATTCAATTGCTGTACCTTTGCCCCACGCTTAGGCGCTTTTATCTCTGTTTTTTCCAATATGTTTGCTTTCACTGACTGCTTCTGACCTCAATTAGGTACGGAAGGGAACATTCCATTATTTCCCAAATCGTAGTCTCATGTCAATCTCCCGTCTTAAGTCCGCCCGCATCATGTCCGGGCTCTCCCTGAAAGAATTAGCAGCAAAGACTAACGGCGTCATCAGCCAGCCCAGTCTAAGCCGCTATGAACGGGGAACTACTTTGCCCGAACCCGATAAATTACGCCTCCTCGCCAGAGCCATGGGCCTGTCCGTCGACTATTTCCTACGCGACTCAGCTGAATTGGGTCAGGTAGAATTTCGCAAAAAAAGCAGGTTGGGTAAAAAACAGCAAGAGCAAATTCTTGAACAGACCCGTGACTTCCTCGAACGCTATCTCGAAGCGGAACACTTACTCAACCGACCTTCTGGAAAATTACCGCTCCTTTCTTATACCGTCTCCAGCCCTGAAGCTGCCGAAAAGGCTGCTGACGACCTGCGTGAAAAATGGTCCCTTGGCTTAAACCCGATCCACAGTATCGTTGAAGAACTGGAGGCACGTAACATCAGAGTACTAGCTTTAGCTACTGATGATAAATTTGATGGGCTTTCCTCGCGGCCGGAAGGAGAACACAGCTTTATGGTCTTTAATAACGATAATACCACCAAGCCGATCGACCGCCAGCGCTTTACCCTCCTTCACGAACTCGGCCATCATTACCTCCCCATTCCCGCTGGTGCCGATGATGAAAAAATCGTTAACCGTTTCGCCGGTGCTTTTGCCCTGCCCGGTGACATCATGAAAGAACGCCTTGGCGCTACCCGCAAAAGAATATCTCCAACCGAGTTGCTAGGTCTCAAAAAAGAATTTGGCCTCTCCGTCGCTGCCCTTCTTTATCGAGCCAAAGACCTAGAGATCATCACCACCTACACCCACCAGCAGGCTATGATTCAGCTCAATTACATGGGCTGGCGCAGTAAAGAGCCGGCCGCTTTCGTCGGCGAAGAACAACCCATGCGCCTTCTGGAAGTTCTTGCCCGTGGCATTATTGAAGAAACCATCAGTACTGGAAAAGCTGCGCAGCTATACGGAATGAAGACCGGCGACTTTCGCCACGTTTTGTTAAACGGGCCAAAAACAAAACAGGAATAGTATATTTGCGGGTATGCCCACTCTCATCGTCACGGACGCAAATATTCTCATTGATTTATCCATAATTGAAAGGCATGATTTACTCTTTCTACCTGACTGGAGTACCTCAACTACCTATGATGTCTTCTACGAGTTGAGAAATAGTCAGCAGTTATCATGGCAACCCTACATCGATAACGGAAACCTAACCCTGGAGGAAGTCCCCGAAGAACTCATCTCTCAAATGAGAAGCGATGTCTCTGCCCGCTTATCTGATCCTGATTGTACGGTACTAGTCCTTGCCGAATTAAAACAGGCCATCATACTATCTGGCGACCAACCCATTGTTAAAGCATTCCGTAATCGGGGAAAAGAAGCACACGGAATCCTCTGGTTACTCGACCAGAATGAACTTGCTCAGAGATACGCTCCCGAAGAACTCCACACTTTTCTTTCGGCCATCATCAAAATCAATGACTGGCTTCCTATAAAGGAATGCCAGTCTCGGCTCCGCAGATGGGGCGGCGGCATTTAGTTATAAACTACTTCTTCCATATCGGAATTGCTTTCAACAAAAAATTGGCATCATAAATTTTATTCATTTAAAGAAAGTTTTAAATGAGTAATAAACCACCCTTATCTTTACACTTCCGACGCACACCGCAGACTAAACCCATCCAGTCATGCGAACCCTCCTCTCGTCGTACCCCCTCATAATCTTCCTCGCCGCCATCATCGCTCTCCTCTACCCGAGCTGCGAACCTGCCGATCCCGTCATCGAGGAACTCCCGGCTACCGCCACCATCACCCTCGACTTCTCCGACCCCAACACCCACGCCGGCGGCACCGGCGGTTTCCGCTACCTCTACGATGGCGAATCCTACTCCGCCACCTACAACGCCTGGGCAACCTGGTCCTGCGAGTCCGGCCCCGACTTCTTCGCCGCCTGGGACGACACCTCCCTAACCGTCTGGCTAGCCCATTGCCCGGAGAGCCTAAACCTAGAGTCCATGACCGCCCAAACCGGTGACGGGGCTCCCCTATACATTGAATCTTGGACCCCGGTAGCCGGAGCCCACGAACCCACCTACCAGCTAACCCTGAACCCCGCCAACTATGTCGACATCGAAAACGGGGCCACAACCATCAACCTAAGTTTTACCTACAGCTAATCAAGTACGGCAGAGGCTTATCCCCTTTCTTCCTTTACCCCTTTTTCCTTACTCTCCCCGATCCTTACGCCGCAGACTAACCATAAATCAAAGTCATGCGCAACCTCCTTTTGCTCTTCATCCTCCTACTCTGCACCTGCGGCCCCGCCCCCTATTGCAAGGCCCAGGAACCTGACACCGTAATCACGGTAACCAAGCTCCCCTACCCCGAAGCCAGAATCTTCGCTCCTCCCGTACGGGAAGAGCTTGCCCCCTCCCGCGACACGATGGGCTACCCAAACTACGAATCCTGCATCCAAACCCGCCTCCTCCTCCTCCGCGAAGCCGACCTGTCCACCCTAACCAAAGCCCACAAAAAAGACTGGCTGAAATACCTCCCCTCAGTATCCGCTGGCCTCGCCCCATCATGGCGTCAAAACAACGATGGCTCCGTACGGGTGGGGCTTACCCCCACCCTCTCTGTAGGCCTGAACTCCTCCCTAATCTACCAGGCCCACCGCGACAAACAGCAACGCGCCGCCACCCGCGAGTCCATCATCAAACGCTCCCAACTACAGCAAGACCAGGAAATAGCCAAACTCCACCGCCTCCAGCGCCGCCTCCAAATCGAAACCGACAAACTAAACCTCCACGACGGTGTAGCCGACATCGACCGCCAACTCTTCAACCTCTACCAAAAGCAGTACGACAATCATGACATCTCTCCCGAAGAATACCTCCTCAAACGCAAAGCATTCCTCCTCCAGGAACTCCGCAACCAGGACCAAGTCACCAACGTCGAAACCCTTCAATTCAAGATCGAAGACCTGGCCGGTTGCCTCACGCCAATTCAAATCACCCAACCAACTATCACTAAAAGATGATCCAGTTCTGTTTTATAGCCAATTGTCATACCTTTGCGCCGGAAAGTACGCTAAAAAAAACCACACCTTCCAAAAGACGCATTATCACCCTTTTTAGCCATCTTGCCCTATGGCCTTCGCCGCCGCCGCTAGCGGAACAAACCATTGATTTTTTTCATCACCGGTTAGCCCCTATTAACCCGATTTGCTCGCTGCAGCGTCAACCCTAATCACGTGCTGCAACCGCATGACTATTTATGCCGTCTATCATGGCATGCCTCAGTGTTATCAACAAACCAATTTTAATATTATGTCCAAGCAAAACAAAACTACAACTAAACCAGATCACCAGGAAAACGATCAAGAACCGGTTCTCAAACGGGATACCCGCGTACGCGTCAACGTCCGTGTTCCCAGTAGACTCATGAAAATCATTAAAGAGGAAGCAATCCACAACGATCGCTCCGTTAGCAGTATGGTTATTGAAGCATTATGGGAAAAATACCGAAAGGATGAAAAACCTTCCGAGTAAAAAATTTCAAGCGAAAGGTGCATTGTAGGGTGCATTAGGCCATGGCAAAATATAGTCTCTTGTCATACTTTTAACGCCAAATCGCACCACCGGTGCATCTTTCCACTTATATTAGCCACAGGCATTCGGTTTGCCTCTGCTCATTGAGCGGACTATACTGCCAATCTTCCAAATTATCTTTGAGCGGACCTGGTTAAAAATTGGCAACATATACACTTTGACGTCTTTTCGAGTTTCTCACTTGACCACCATACCTGCACATGCAAAAAAAAGAAAAACACCCATTCCACGGCAACGTACCTGCTATCGAAAAAATCGAACCAGATGTGCCACTGGAACTCTTTTTAGAACAGGATTTAGACCAGAAACTCAAGCAAACTGCTCAAATCAAGAATGTTTCAGTAGAGAAAATTATCCTGGAAACCCTCTCCAAATGGTTGACAAAACGCTAAAAAATAGCAACAAGGAAAGATTTACTTCTCCTCGGTCAGCACTATTCCCAGTCTTTAAATCCTCCCATTTTAAGCTGTTTCCCCCGCACAAAAGTTAGCGGAAGAAGACCAACAATTTCACTCCCCGCCCTCTCAATCAAGGTCCTCGTAAAAGAAATTTAAGCGTCGGGCCGTTTTTTTTAAAAAAATCTACATCTCCCCCAAATCCCTATTAGACCTTAGGTTTTTCCACAATTTTACCTCCTGAAAAGCCCGCGTTTTACAACACCTTGTGTTTCAACAAGTTGCAACTATGGCGCTACTTGTCATACATTTGGCATAAAGAGTCATCAGCTAGCCTGAATTAGCTCTAGGCAGTCTCTTGTCTGATACACCAGCCGCGCTCCACTTGTGAGCGTCGGCACAACCTCCGATTTTATGCCATCTCCCGATTGCAGCGGGGGGCTGTCACCAACAGCCTCCAGAGCCACCGCTTTGTCTCCGCACACCAAACCAAACCGTCAAGCCTATTTTCACCGGCGCCTCGCCGCAATTGGCCTCTCCCCAGACCAAGCCCAAGCTTACGGTTTAAGCGCTGATCCCGAGGGCAACATCCTCCAACAAGTCCGCACCCTCAAAGGAGATGTCATTGAGTACATACCCCACGAAAAACTCCACCGCTGGGAGAAGCTCCAAAAGCGGAAAACGGTTTACAACCTCCACGAAGACGGATTCTACAGCATCCTATGCGTCACCCGCCGCCATCCCGACATCCTGGCTCAAGACCCCACGCTCCACAAGTACGACAATCCGTACAAACAAAGTCTCCGCCCACTCCCTGCCCCACTGGCCATCAAAGCCTACCGCGAAAAGACAACTGGCGGGCGCATCGCCTTCACCGAAGGCTACTTTAAAGCTGCAGCCCTCAACGTCGCCGGTATCGAAGCCATCGCCTTCCTCGGAATCTCCGTCTACCGCCTCAATAACGACCTCCGTGCCTACCTCCTCCAGCGTCTCCCCGATACCGTCTACATCACATACGATGCCGATGCGCTACGGCCCTCCGCGTCTGCTTCTGCTTCTCCAACTTCTTCTGCACCTGTGTCCCCGCCCAACCCATCGCCTGCCAATTGCGGCAGCTCTAAAAGCGAAGCGTCTGCAAAGTGCGAAGGGATGTCTAAAAGTAAAGCGTCTATGCCGGCCTTCAGCCGGCTCTCCTCCCGAAGAAACGAAGACTTCAACAACTCCGCCCAGCGCTTCGCCACCCAACTATTCGACCTCTTCGCCACGATCAACCATGAATGCAAAGTATGCTTCGTGATGGGCAAGCCCACTCCTCCCCCTTTGGAAGCTAGGCCTCTTTCTCCCCCTTTGGGGGCTGGGGGGCCAAAAGGCGTCGATGACCTAATCCAAGCCCACGGCCACCAATCCGTAGCCACCGACCTCCTGGAATTTAACCTCTCCCCCTCCTTCCAGGAATCTAAATACTTCGCCGGCTTCTCCCTCGCAAAGTCCAGCTTCCGCTATAAGCTGAACCTCCTCTTCCTCAAAAAGAATTACCGCGACTGGGCCGAGTTCCACACCGGGGCCGATTTCAACCGCCTCGAAGAAGGATTCACCTACCGGGGAGCCAGGTACCGCGCCCTCAGCACCGGCGACCTGCTCGACGACACCATCACCTACGAGCTACTTACCGATCCGTTTCACGTTGAAGTGCCCACCATCAAACTCGCAATTAAGCAGTATCTCAAGGAACAGTACCGCCCGATCACCGCGATCATCGAGGAACACAAAACCGTCGCCCTCGAATCTCCAACCGGATCGGGAAAAACCACTTTCATCATCAAGTACGCCCGGCGAACCCGTCAACCGCTCGTCATCGCCATGCCGACGATCAACCTGGCCCAGCAGATCGCGCGCCAGCACAAAGGCTATGCCCTCACCGGCGATTTCAACCACGCCAAAGTCCAGGCCGCCAACGAAGCCGATCTCATCGTCTGCACCTACGATACCCTCCACCAGGTCCCACACCTTTTCCTCCGGATACTCGTCATCGACGAAGCCCACAATTTTGTCAATCAGTACGGCCAGGTATACCGAGGTTACAAGCCTTTCCGCGCGGAAACCCTTCGCAAAGTCGCCGCCCTACTCCCCCAGTCTAAAAAGACAATCCTCCTTTCCGGAACCATGTCTCCCCTACTCTGTCAAACACTCGGAGCACAACTGGTCACCGTCACCCGCACCCAGAACCCGAACGTCCGCGTCTTCGATATCGAAGCCGACGGCAGCACCAACGATGCCCTCGCCCGATCCCTCGTCACCAGCTTCTCGGAAATTGATTGGACCCAGAATAAACTGCAGGTTGCCTTCTGGAACAACACCGACCATATAACCGCCATCAAAGACCTCGTTGTCCGGCTCGGCTACCTCCGGGAAGACCAAATCGCTACCATCTCCCGCAGACACTACAACCGCGGCGAAGCCGATGACCTCAACGACATCATCTCCCGCCAGAAAATCAAACCCCACATCAAGCTCCTGCTCTGTACCTGCCTGATCAGCGAGGGCGTCAATATCAAAAACCGCAACGTCGGCCGCATCTTTACCGTCGGTCTTCGGGAGGAAGACACCTTCCGCCAGTTCATCGCCCGCTTCCGGAAACTGAAGGTCGTCAACGTCTTCTCTATCCTGCCTGCCGAGCGTGACCTGCTCCCCGATTTCTTCTCCTTCGCCGACGAAGAGCTCCTCGACAATCTCGAATTAGCCGAACTCCAGGCCCACCAGCTCCAGCGAAGTAAAACCCGTTGGCAAAACGAATACGCTACCGAAAATCTCCCCTTCCTTCCCGATATCGAGCGAAGCAAAAACTACGAGTACCGGAACCACCTGCTCAACCTCGCTTACCAGCACGATAAGGAATGGGTCGCCGACCCTCTACACGTGCTCGCCGCCATCCACGGTCGCAAGGTGGCCACCGCCAACAATTGCTATTTCTATACCCGCCTTCGCGCCGTGGGTTTCATCGTCCTCCGAGTTAAAAAGAAACCCTCCGCCGATATGGTCGACGAGGCCATTACCAAAGCAGGCCAGGCCCAAAAGGAAAAACGAAAAGCCTTTCACGAAGCTCTTTTGAAAGACCTTCTCTACGACCCCGGACCGGTGGTAAACGCCCTTTTCTTCTGGTACGCCGAACAGGGCAACCGCCACGGCCGCGCCAACCTTCAGCAACTCGCCCCCGATCTCCTCGACGATGTCCAGGGCGCCACCGGAGCCCAGTACCTTTCCCGGCACCGGCGACGATGGAACGAAAAAGCCCGCACCCGCATCCTCTGCTTCTGCCGACTACTGGCTCTCGGGGTCGTCGACAAAGAATCATTCCTTCGACTCACCCCAGCTGAGTTCAACCGCCAGTTCCGCGCCACTAAATTCCACTTCGAGCAGCAGCTTTTCAACGACCCCGAAGGCCGGAAACTCATGAAGCCCGAGCACAAGGAAGAAGTCCGCATCAAGCAGCACATCGCCCGCCACCTGACTCCCGATCCACCTTCCCAAAATCAGGAACCCTCAACGTCTCCCCCCTTCGGGGGGCCGGGGGGGAGTGCCAAGATGGTTGGACGAGCACTCGTCGACCGCCTTAAACCCCTACTCCTCGTCCCCAGAATCCAGCCTCCTCCGTACGGGAGGGGCTTGACCCCTCCCTCCAGCTTGCTCCCTCCCGCTGGTGCTCCCCCTTTGGGGGCTGGGGGGCTGATCGACTGTAGATTACAACTGAAAAGTGTACCACCATTTCAACCGAAAAGTGTACCACCTGAGCATGCTCCTGATGGCC